>Ga0307301_10000018_pt1 | contig 37598 bp, 33 predicted proteins | sample ER_DNA_182_FD_194506 | JGI IMG/M metagenome (GOLD analysis project Ga0307301, IMG submission 194506) | Bulk soil microbial communities from the East River watershed near Crested Butte, Colorado, United States - ER_DNA_182 | ecosystem: Environmental > Terrestrial > Soil > Floodplain | place...
AAGGGAGGTATGAGCATGACGGACGTCAGCAGCAGCGAGGCGAGCGGGATTGCGAGCGTCAAGGACGCCGACTTGAAGCTCGAGGTGGTCGTCATCCCCGTCTCGGAGGTCGACCGCGCGAAGGATTTCTACGAGAGCCTCGGGTGGCGGCTTGACGCCGACTTCCCGTTCGATAACGGCTTCCGGGTCGTCCAGTTCACGTCGCCCGGCTCGGGGTGCTCGATCCAATTCGGGACGAAGATCACGTCGGCCGCACCCGGCTCGGCCCAGGGCCTGTACTTGATCGTCTCCGACATTGAGGCTGCGCGCGACGAGCTAGCCGCACGCGGTGTCGAGGTCAGCGAGGTGTTTTATCCCGGGACGCCGGGCGCTCAATTCCAGCCCGACGACACGAACGGTCGCGTCAACGGCCCTGCGCCGGATCACGCCAGCTACAGCTCCTTTGCCACGTTCAGCGACCCGGACGGCAACGGCTGGCTGCTGCAGGAGATCACCACACGGCTGCCCGGCCGGATCGAGGCCGCTGAGACGGCGTTCGCATCCACGGCCGACTTGGCGAGCGCGCTTCGGCGTGCGGCGGCGGCGCATGGCGAGCACGAGAAGCGCATCGGACAGGCAGACGAGAACTGGCCCGACTGGTACGCGGCGTACATGGTCGCGGAGCAGGCCGGGACGGAGCTGCCGACGTGACCGACTACGACGTGATCGTCGTCGGCGGCGGATCGCCGGGCGAGCACTGCGCGGGCGCGCTCGCCGAAGGCGGCCTGCGTGTCGCGCTGGTCGAGCGCGAACTCATCGGCGGCGAGTGCTCGTACGGGGCCTGCATTCCGTCCAAAACGCTGCTGCGCCCCGGCGAGGCTGCGCACGCCGCAAACGAGGCGGCCGCATTGGCGAAGGTCGACGTCGACGCCGCGCTTGCGTGGCGGGACTTCATGGTTTCGAACTACTCGGATGCCGGCCAGGAGCGCTGGCTGGCTGACACCGGCATCGACCTGTTTCGTGGCACTGGCCGTCTGGCTGGCCCTGGTGTCGTCGAAGTGGACGGCGTCCGCCATACCGCCGACCATGTCGTCCTGGCGAACGGTGCGGATCCGGTCATCCCGCCGATCCCGGGCCTGCGCGGGCTCGAGGGATCTGGACGAACCGGGAGGTGACCGGGATGACGGCCGTGCCGCGCCGGATGCTCGTCCTCGGCGGAGGGCCGGTCGGCGTCGAGATGGCGCAGGCGGTCCGTCGCTTCGGCGGCGAAGTCGCGCTCATCGAGGGCGCTCCGAACCTGCTCCCGCGCGAGTCCGGGCCGCTCGGCGAGGCACTCGCCGAGGTGCTGCGCCGCGACGGCATCGAACTCTTCCTCGGTGTCAGGGCGGCCGCAGCGCGAAGCGAAAATGGCGAGTACGTCCTCGACCTCGGTGCCGGCGGCGAGTTGCGCGGAGATCGGCTGCTGGTCGCCACGGGCCGACGGCCGCGCGTCGACAACATCGGCCTCGAGACGGTCGGCGTGAATGCCGACGGACGAGGCGTCCGGTCGATTCGCGGCTTCGAGCGAGCGAGCGGTTATGGGCGGTCGGCGACATCACCGGCATCTGGCCGCTGACCCACGTCGGTAAGTACCAAGGCGAGGTCGTTGCTTCGAATATCCTCGGCGAGCCGCGAGAGGCTGACTACGACGCTGTCCCGCGGGTCGTCTTCACCGACCCGCAGGCGGCCGCCGCGGGCGCGACCGACGGCCGCTTCAGCGGGACAGCACGCCTGTCGGAGCTCGCGAAGACCGAGACGTACACACGCGCGTACGCCGAGAGCAACGGGTTCCTGACCCTGCTTGCCGACGGCAAGCGTCTGACCGGTGCGTACGCGCTCGGACCCGAGGCTGGCGAGTGGCTTCAGCAGGCGACGCTGGCGATTCGCGCCCGCGTATCGATCGAGGTTCTGCGTGACACGATCCAGCCGTTCCCGACCTTCTCCGAGATCTACGTCGAGGCACTCAAGTCGCTGCGCGCGGAAATCGACAGCGCGCGGGAGCCGGCGGCGATGAGCGCGAGATGAGCGTCATCTCGCTCATCGCAGGACCGTTCGTTGCGGACGACCGTGCCGCTCAACCCTGGGAGGAATCATGGTGACCTCGCCCACCCTTTCGCCAGCGCAACGCGAACAGGAGCTGCTCGGGCAAACCGTCGTCGTGATAGGCGGCAGCGCCGGCATCGGTCTCGAAACGGCCCGGCTCGCCCGTACTGGGGGAGCCGACGTGATCATCACGGCGCGCAACCCGGACCGCCTGCACCGCGCCGGCCTCGAGCTCCGCGCCAGCATTGCTGCCTTCGATGCCATCGACTTCGACCGGCTCAAGAGGTTCTTCGACGAGCTGCCCACACCGATCGACCATGTGCTGGTTACCGGCCCCGGTCCTTACTATGCGCCGTTCGCCGAGTTCGACATCGACGAGCTACGCCGCGACGTCGATGCTCATCTCCTGCTGCCGCTGGAGGTCGCTCGGAACGCGATGGGCAAGGTTCGGCCGGGAGGGACACTGCTTTTCATGGGCGGCACCGGCGGCCGCCGCACGGCGCCGGGCTTCTATTTCCTGTCGGCGCTCACAGCCGCGCTTCCCGCCCTGACGAAGAACCTCGCACTCGAACTCGCGCCGGTCCGCGTGAACCTGATCGCGGCCGGATTTGTCGATACACCGTTGTCGGCGACGCTCCTCGGCGACCAGCTGGACGTGCGCCGCGAACAGCTCCGTACCACGCTGCCGATCGGCCGCGTCGTCGGGCCGGCTGACATCGCCGCACTAGCGATCCACATCATGACCAACTCGGCGCTCACCGGCGCGATCTTCGACATCGACGGTGGTCAGCAGCTCGTCGGAACCTGAGGCGGGAAGGAGAAGTCATGGACTCGCTTCTTCCGCACTACTGGGCCGCCGCGCTGTGCGCATCGGGAATTCCGATGACGTCGTGGGGCTCGCCCGCCCCTCCGCCCAGAGAACTGGCCGCCGCGTACGCCGACAGGACCACCGTTACCGGCAGCTCGACCTCCACCGGCACGTGGGACGATATGGGCCGGGGGCGGTTAGGCAGGACATCCAGCGACAGGGAAGGGCATTGTCATGACAGCACATTGGCCCATGCCCGCAGGGCTGCACACGGCCTCGATGCGGTTGCCCGTAGAGGGTCAGCTGCCTTCTTTTGACGGCGCCACGGGATGGCTCAATTCGCCACCGCTGGCGGAGCGCGACCTACGCGGGAAGGTGGTCCTGGTCAACTTCTGGACCTACACCTGCATCAACTGGCTACGCCAGCTTCCCTATGTCCGCGCCTGGGCCGAGAAATACTCCGGGCAAGGGCTGGCGGTGATCGGTGTGCACACACCCGAGTTCTCGTTCGAGCACGATGGCGACAACGTCCGCTGGGCGGTGCAGGACATGCGTGTCGGTTACCCGGTCGCGATCGATAGCGACTACGCGGTATGGCGCGCCTTCGACAACCACTACTGGCCCGCTCTGTATTTCGTCGACACGCAAGGGCGTATCCGGCATCACCACTTTGGGGAAGGCGAATACCAGCGGTCGGAAATGATCATTCAGCAGCTGCTGGTCGAGGCAGGATTCGGGACCAGCCACGACATGGTTTCGGTCGACGCCCGTGGCGTGGAAGCCCCGGCCGATTGGGCCACCCTGAGATCACCGGAGAACTACACGGGCTACGGGCGCACCGAAAACTTCGCATCTCCCGGCGGCGTCCTACCGGACAAGCCTGGCTCGTACACCATCCCGGCCAAATTGAGGCTCAACCATTGGGCTCTGTCAGGTGACTGGACGATGGAGCAAGAGGCCACCAGGCTGAACACGGCCAACGGGCAGCTCGCCTACCGCTTTCACGCCCGTGACCTCAACCTCGTCATGGGGCCAGCAGCCTCAGGAACCTCCGGACGGTTCCACGTCCTCCTCGACGGGAACCCGCCAAGAGCGGCGCAGGGGATTGACGTTGATGGGGACGGGGACGGCGCGGTTGTCGAACAGCGGGTCTACCAGCTCATCCGCCAGCATGGTCCCGTCACGGAGCACACCTTCGAGATCACGTTCCTCGACCCCGATGTTGAGGCTTATGTGTTTACCTTCGGCTAGTGCGGCGGGCAGCAGCGCGACAGAACTGGCGTGCGCTTGACAGCGAACTCGAACGTTCGGCGGCGTCGTCGCGGCGATCGGGCTCGTCGTCGCCGGCGCGGCCTCGCTGACCCTGCGCAGCCGCACCTGACGAAGACGAGGTCTCAAGCCGCAGACAAGAACTCTGTGACGAGTTCCGCGAACTGTCGGGGGTACTGGAACAGGAACCCGTGGACGGCGTCGGGATAGATCCGCAGCCGCGCGTTGGGCAGGTGGTCGGCGAGGATCTGCGAGTTGATGGTCGGCATCATCATGTCGTTGTCGCCGTTGGCGACGAGGGTGGCGTGTGTGATCCCGGCAAGCCGGTTGAGCTGGGTCGGGTCTGGGATGCTGGGGCGCTAGAGGACGTGGGACTCCTTCTTGCCTCCTTGCGAGTGGATGATCTCCGCGAATGGGCGAGGGTCGGCGACCGCTTGTGTCATGGCCAGTTGCCCGTGATCGAGTCGAGGATGGTGGAGGCGTACTCCGCCGGCGCCTCCTCCCAGACGAAGTGCCCGGCATCGATGATCGCGAGGCGGCTGGTCGGCAGCCGCTCGTCGAGAAACTCAGCGTTGGCGAGTGGCACAACGCGGTCGTTGCGGCCGTTGATGATCGTAACCGGGGTCGCGATCTGCGGCAGCAGCTCGGCAAGCGCGGCCAGCTCTTCGGGGTACCTGCGGACATAGCGCATCGACTCGGCGAAGCGGTCGCCGTCGTAGCAGGCGAGGTAGTCCGCGCGAATGTCTTCGGGTACCCCGCCGTCGATCGTGTCTACCGCCGCGCTGACGATCGCGCGCGGGTCCATCTTGCGGTACTTGTCGAGGTCGGGGTCGAGCACCCACGCCTCCAACGGCTCACCGAGCTGGAGCGGAACCGCATCTCCACCGGTGCCCACGATCACGCCCGCGATCCGCTCCGGATGTGCCGCCGCCGCGAACAGGGCGGCCGAGGTTCCCACGTCAGGCGCGACGATGTGAGGCGTGCCCAGATCCGCCTCGGCAATGAGTTGGGCCAGGAACCCGCCCATCGCACGCGGAGACAGGAGGTCTTCCCGGCGTTCGGATGCTCCGAAACCCGGAAGGTCCACGGCGAAGAGTCGGGCGTGCTCGGCAAGCGTGGCCCACGCCGGTGCGAACGTACAGGCTCTCCGGCCAGGGGCTGGTCAGCAGCACCACCGGCTCCTGCGAGCCACCGCTCTCGGCATACCGGATCCTCAGTCCGTCGATCGTCCGGAATTGCAGCTTGATTGATGTGGTCAGCGAGGTGTTCATCGAAACTCCCTTTCTGACGTCGTGTTGATGCGCTCAAGACGTTGGATTTGGTCGTGAGGCGGTTCGCGTAGGTCCTGAACGCAAACAGCGATCCCTGCTCGATGCGGACGAATAGGTTGTGATCCTCACCCACGTTCCACGGTCCGAGCTCTGTGTTCCGTCGGTGTCCATGAAGGTGACCAATACCGTGCTTCCCTCCGCCTGCTCGGGGGTCTACTTCATTTTGGCCGTTCTCGCGCCGTAGTTCCGGGCTTCGATGGCCTTGACTGTGTTTGCAAACGCCTTTCCCAGGACGCGCTCGCCGAAGATCCCGAGCACGATCCCGAGCATCCGACCTTTGAAGTTCTTGCCCTCGCGTACCACGACGACGTCTATATCGGTCGTCCCGTTGGGCTGCCGCGTGAAGGTGTAGGTGTGGCCCGAGTGTCCTCCCCACGTGTTGGAGTCGGTGGTCGTCAGGACGACATGGTTGGGGTCGGACCAGTCGTAGTGCAGGCGTTCCCAAACGCCGCCGGAGCCTTCAGTGACGTCGGCCTGACCGGGGCCCTGGCTATGCACCTTGAGGTAGTCGTCGGCGCTATTGCCGAACAGCTCCGAGCGGCCGGGCCCGAAGTCGGTGAGCCCGGCGATGAACTGTTCGGGCGTCGCGGTGGTCGTCTGGTGGAGGTGGATGGTGGCCATGACGTGCTCCTTGACTGGGTCTTTGCTGGCTGTTCACAGCCTTCTCGCTTCGGGTGACCCATCGCGCCCGTGGAAGCCCCTGGTTGGCGTGGCAGATGACCCGGGTCGACGCCCAACAGTGGCCTTACCAGCTGATTCGCGAGTCTCGATCGATCACCAACCGCACCTTCGAGATCACTTCCTAGTTCCCCGGCCCTCCGTGTTCACGTTCGGCTAGCAGGCTGCTTCCTCGGTGGAGGAGTAGGTACAGCCCTCGGAGCCGCAATGGATGACGCGGGGCGGCTTCTCCTGGTCGAGTACCTTCAGCAGCTCCGTCCGTCCGTCGGTTTCGAGTGCTTGCCGCGTGTCGCCGGGAAGGCGAAGTGGGTCGCTCAATCGGGCCGCATTGCTGATCTCGATCAACACATGGGCGAGCTGGGCACCGCGCGTGATCTCCCAAAGCCAACCGGGCGCGTCGACGCCCGTGCGCGTGTGCCTTCCCAGGTTGGCGCTGATCTCCCAGCCCGAGTTCATCGGCGACGCGCCGGTCCCAGCGCAGGGGTGCGCGAGCTTCCGACGCCGCGAGTGGTGAGGTGACGCTCCGCCCAACGCCTGATCTGCTCCAGGGCTGGTAGCAGCGCGCGACCGGCTTCGGTCAGGGTGTAGGTCACCGACACCGGTGGTCCCTCCCCGACCGTTCGGGCGAGGAGCCCGGCCTCCGTCAGCTCGCCCAGGCGGTCGGAGAGAACCGAGTCACTGATGCCGGGTACCGCCCGAGTTAGCGCCCGGAACCCGACCGGCCCGGCGCTCAACGTCCCGAGCAGCACCCCGGTCCACCGCTTGCCGAGCAAGTCGAACGCCCGCACCAGCGACTCGTCGGCGGCAACGCAGTCATTGGCGCGGATGGCGGTACGGGCGCTGTTCTGGGCGACCATGGAACAATACTAGCTTCACTGATGTTACTAGGAAATCAGTAGCGCCTAGGATGATCGGAGTCGGCTGGCAGCATGACGAACGCCACCACACCCACGATCGCCGTGCTCGGAGCCGGCCACGTCGGGCCGGCCATTGCCCGGCTCGCACTGGAGGCCGGCCACAGCGTCGCGATCGCTGCCTCGGGCAACCCAGGTGACCTCGCTCTGGTCACGGAGTTGTTGATTCCCGGAGCCGAACCCCTATGGACTGTCGACGCTATCGGCAAGGCTGACATCGTCGTCCTAGCGATGCCGCTGCATCGCTTCCTACGGATGGACCCGAATGCCCTTTCCGAAAAGCTTGTGATCGATGCGATGAACTACTGGCCACCCACCGACGGCAGGCTTCCGCCGCCCTTCGGCGACGAGGGCATCGGGACCAGCGAGGTCGTCGCGGGACGGCTGCAGGACGCCACCGTCGTCAAGACGCTCAACCACGTCGGCTACCACGAGCTCGAGACCTATGCCCGACCCTCCGGCTCCGTCGATCGGCGCGCGTTAGGTGTCGCAGGCGACGATCTCGACGCCGTAAAAACGGTCGGTGCATTCGTCGACCGCATCGGCTACGACGCCGTCCCGGTAGGACCGCTCAGCGCCGGCCGGGTACTGCAACCCGGTGGTCCAGTGTTCGGCGCAGTGCTGCGCCGCGAGGACTTCGAGCGTGCGGTCCACAACCACTCCGGAGAGCAGAAGGCTTTTGGCCTCGCCGAACAGCACTACGGGCGGAGCGCCTGACATGATCGACCAGCCCGTGAACTCGGCAGCCGCTGGTGGCAAGGAGACTGCGTTCCCGCTAGTGCTCGGGCTCGATACCTTCGGGGACCGTACCAACACAGCCAACGGCCAGCCGCTGTCGCACGCTCAGACGATTCGCAATGTTGTGGAGGAAGGCGCCCTGGCCGAACAGGTCGGGGTTGACTTCTTCGGCATCGGCGAGCACCACACGGACTACTTCCCCATGCCCGCCGGTGACGTCGTGCTCGCCTCTATCGCGGCGCGCACCAAACGGATCCACCTGGGCTCCGCCGTCACCGTCCTCAGCTCAGACGACCCGGTCCGGGTGTTCCAGCGCTACTCGACTTTGAACGCCCTCTCGAACGGTAGGGCCGAGGTCATCCTCGGCCGCGGGTCCAGCATCGAGTCCTTCCCGTTGTTCGGTTACGACTTGGCCGAATACGAGCAGCTCTTTGAGGAGAAGACCGCGCTCTTCGCCGAACTGCTCGAAGGCGGTCCTGTCACGTGGCACGGCACGACTAGGCCGGCGCTGCGCGACCAGGACGTCGTACCCCACCTCGAGGACGGTCGGCGCCTTCCCACGTGGGTCGGTGTAGGCGGCAGCCCTCAGTCGGTCATTCGCGCTGCGCGCCTCGGCTTCTCGTTGATGCTGGCGATCATCGGTGGACGCCCGGCGCGCTTCGCACCGTTCGCAGACCTATTCCAACAGGCACTCGCTAACTTTGGCCGACTCCCGCTTCCGGTCGGCGTGCACGGACCTGGTCACGTCGCGCCAACAGACGAACAAGCACGTGAAGAGTTCTGGCCGCACTGGCGCGAGTTGATCAAGCTCGTCGCGGTCGAGCGCGGCTTCGCGATCCCCACCGAGGAGTCCTTCGCATACGAGACCGGGCCACAGGGGGCCCTCTATGTAGGATCCCCCGAGACCGTGGCCCAGAAGATCGCGACCAACCTGCGCACGCTGCGTGCCACGCGCTTTGACCTGAAGTACGGCGCCGGCGGCTTGCCCCACGAAACCCTCATGACCAACATCGAGCTGTATGGCCACCAAGTCATCCCACGTGTCCGGGAGCTGATGAAGGAGTGACCCACGCGTCGCGTCTTTGTGGCCAACGGCGAGAGCAAGCTGATGATCCTTCCGCACTACTCCTATCTGCTCGCCCGGCCTGATCCCGGAAGCCCGGATAAAAGATCTCGCGGCCGCAGTTGGTCCGCTGCTCGTGCTCCCCTCGAGCCGGTGATCCGAAATTGCTATGGGAGGCTCGATAACAGCTCGCTGGCTTCCCGGAGGTCAGCTGTCTCAAAGCCTTCGATGAAAGTGCGGAGCGGCACGGCCTGCTGGTGATCATCACGCTGGGCGAGGGTGTCCTTGGCGCGGTCGTGACCCTCAGCGCACTCGTGCCACCAAGGCCGGCTGACCGCGAACCTCCAGATCGCGTCCCAGACCATCGTCAGGGGACCTTCGCGTCCACGCCCAGTTGTGGCACCGGCGTCAGCCTGTATGTCGTCGACCTGACCGGGGAGGATCCGGCACGTCGAGCTTCGCCTGAGCCTTTGCCGTCTTGACTGCCGCGGTGAGGGTGTCGATGTCGTAGGCGCCGTACTGGCGGCGGCCGTTAACGAAGAACGTCGGGGTGCCCGCCACTCTGCTGGAGCCGGCCGAGTCGACGTCCTCGGCCACCCGGTCGGCGCCGACATGGCGGCGCAGGTCCTCGCGGAACCGGTCGACGTCTAGTCCGAGTTCGGCGGCGTAGCGCAGCAGGTGAACCGGCAGCAGCTCCTGTTGATGCTGCAGCAGCAGGTCGTGCATTGGCCAGAACGCTCCTTGCCGGTCAGCGGCCTCGGACGCCTCGGCACTCAGCGCGGCATTGGGGTGCACGTCGGTCAGCGGCAGGTGTCGCCAGACGTATCGGAGGTCGCCGAAGTTGGCGAGAAGCGCGCGTACGACGGGCTCGGCTTGGCCGCAGTAGGGGCACTCAAAGTCGCCGTACTCCACTAAGGTCACGTTCGCATCTGCCGGGCCGCGGATGTGGTCGCGTTCGTCCTCAACCGGTGCGGCGAGGTCGATCAGCGTCTCGGCGGTGCCGAGCAGCGCGCGGGTCCGCCGGGCCGGCGAGAGTCGAGCGGTAAGCCCGAAGATCATCCAGGCGAACAGGGAGGCGAGCATGGCCGCCGACAGGATGCCGAGCTTGGCTTCCTGCAGCTCCGGCCCGGAGAAGGCGAGGTTGGCGATCAGCAGCGAGACGGTGAATCCGATGCCGGCGATGGCGCCGGTCCCGGCTAACGCCGCCCAGCCCACCGGGATCCGGAGTCGCCCCCGGGTTAGCCGGCTGACGAGCCAGGCGGTGCCAACGATGCCGATCGGCTTGCCGAGCACGTAGCCCGCGACGATACCGAGGGTGATCGGGGAGGTGGCGGCTCGCACCAAGAACTCTCTGCTGATCTCGACGCCGGCGTTGGCCAGCGCGAAGAGCGGAACGATTACGTAGCTCGTCCATGGGTGGTAGGCCCGCTGCAGGCGCTCATTCGGCGACAGCGACTGGGCCAGCCCTACCCGCGCCGACTCGGCAAGCTCGGGGGTGGGCTGCTCGCGGAAAAGCCGGAACAGGTCGGTGGCGCGCTCCAGGTCAGCGCGCGCGGGCGCGTACGCCGAGGTGAGGAGCCCGACCGCAAGACCTAGCACGACCGGCTCGACCCCGGAGGCCTGCAGGGCGACCCACGCTGCGACGCCGAGCAGGAAATAGAGCAGCCCATGGCGGATACGCGCCAGGCGCAGCAGCAACATGCCGCCGAAGAGGCCGAGCGCCACTAGCAGGGGGCGGGGCGAAACCGGGCCGCTGTAGACGGTGGCGATCACCAGCAGGGCCACGAGATCGTCCACCACGACCACGGTGAGCAGGAAGATCCGGACCCGATCAGGGAGTCCACGCGCCACCAGCGCCAGCAACCCCAGGGCGAATGCGGTGTCGGTGGACATCGTCACCCCCCAGCCGGCGGCCGAGTCGCGGCCGGCGTTCAGGGCCAGGAAGATCACAACCGGCACGATCATGCCCCCCAGGCCCGCCAACACCGGAAGCGCGACCCGACGTCGCTGTCGCAGCTCGCCTAGATCGAACTCCCGCCGGGCCTCCAGCCCGACCACGAAAAAGAAGAAGGTCATCAAGCCGCTGTTGACCCACTCGCGCAGGGTCAAAGTGAGGCCAACGTTTCCGAGCCGGATCGTCAGCGTGGTTTCCCATGCTGAGGCGTAGGCGCCGGGAGCGAGGTTGGCCCAGACAAGCGCCACCAGCGTCGCGAAGAGCAGCACGCCCGCGCTGGCGGACTCGGTGTGCAGAAACGCGCGCAGCGGGGCCGGCAGGCTGCGCGACCACAGCGTCCGACCAGAGAAGGATCCGGTCGGGGTCGCGGGTTCGGTCACGGCTACCTCCTCCGGCTGGCTGCCGTCGTCGTGACCACCATCGCGACCGTAACACCGTGTCGGCTAACCGCGGCTGCCGCAAGGAGCTGAGGCCTAAATACCGGTGGAGTCTTCATCTCCTCAGGACGAGTCCCTCCGCACGGCAGCTCCAGTTCCGCGGTGAAGCGGTGAATTTGTCACGTTGGTTCGGCAGGGACCTGACGTCACTGGCTGGCGGCCACGAGCCCATCGCCGACCAGGCCGTCGATGCCTACCATGATTCACAAGTGGGAACGCTGAGCACCGGGAGCGGAGATGACCCTCCCCCCACCAGGTACACCTCGCTGAGTGAGGCCGGCGGTCTCGACGCCATCGTGGTGGGTAGCGGCTTCGGCGGTGCGGTGGCCGGTGCCCGGTTGGCCTAGGCCGGTCTGCGGGTGGCGATTCTGGAGCGTGGACCATGGACATCGAGGGAGCCACCACGGCACGTCCGGTTGCCGGCACGCTGGAACTCTTCCCCGATGCTGGCGATGTCGCCATGCGATATCGCCTCAACGGCAGCGAAGACGACGGTGACTGCTCTCGTTCTTGTTGGCACCAAGCGTCAACACCGCCTGAACCACCTCCGGCTTTGGTCCGACCTGACCACCTTGGACATCGAGGCCGCAGACACCGTTGGTCGCCTCCGCATCACCCCACTGGGAACGCTGAAACTTGGCAGCTCCATCCGTGGCGACGCGTTCACCCGCGGCAAGCGTGCTGCCGCCGTAGCACGCTTTTTGACCTACTTCACGAGAAGCGCGCTGCGAGGCATGATGCGCGGTTAGGCGTGGAGGGCTGCGAGGCGCGATTTCGCCGGCTCGGAAGCCGGACGGCTGAGCGCTCCTTTGGCGCGGGCCCCAGGTGGGGCGTAACCGGCAGCATTACCCGCTACGAACCACACGAACGGAGCGACCCCGCAGGCGGTGGAGGGATTGTGATTGGTCGAACGCTACTCAATGCGGTTCGGCGCCACGTGCCTCGTCGGCCTTGGCTGAATTCGGGTCGCTCACCATGGGGGCCTGGTCGCGGAGATCCTGTATGACCAGCCGGACGGAGATCCGTCTGAAGGCGTGGCTGATAAAGTCTCCGGCGTCCATTTCGGGGATGTCGAACCGGACGACAGGAATCTCACCCCGGCTCAGGCCCAGCTCAACAATCTCCTCCAGTCGAGCAACCGCATGCACAGACCGGTCGAACGCATAAACAGCTGCAGTCGTTGGACCGTCTACGTTCAGCTCGATTCCCACGATGGTGTAGCGATCTCGATCGATCTGTGCGAGCTCATAGAGGCTGGGTCGGTCCATGACGGCCTCGGCGTCATCGGCTGCAACTGTGCCCACATAGTCGTTGAAGTTCGTGGTGGCTGGGCCAAGCACTCGTCCCTGAGGTTCTTCCATTGCCGCACATTCCCACAGCTTGGTGAACGGAGGGTGTCGAAGTGTCAAAGGGGAGGGTCGTGCCAGCCGGCTCGATGTTGACCTTTGGCCAACATCCGGATCGCCGCTTCGCGCGTCTGCTCGTGAGACGATGCTTACGGGTCGAGACAGGTCCCTGCGGGAAGGCTTCGCCCGCTTGGGCGGGATCTACGTGCCGGCGATCTTGGCTCGTTCGTCTGCGGTCGTCTTGTGCCTGATCGACGCGCGGCAGTCGATGTGCCGATCGAGTTTGACCAAGCGGAGAACCGGATGCACACGATCAAGGCCGTGACGGTCGCGATGCTGGGGGCCTGACCATGCGCGTGCTGGTCGCCCTGGGGGGCAACGCCTTGCAGAAACGCGGCGAACCCATGACGGTCGCCAACCAGCGGGCGAACGTCGCCGCGGCGTGCGCGGCGCTGGCGCCGGTGGCGTTGGAGCACGAGCTCGTCATCTCACACGGCAACGGCCCACAGGTCGGTCTGCTAGCGCTGCAGGCGTCGGCTTTCGACGAGGTGTCGCCCTACCCCTTCGACGTCTTGGGGGCGCAGACCGAGGGGATGATCGGTTACCTGATCGAGCAGGAGCTGGGCAACCTGCTGCCGTTCGAAAAGCCGCTCGCCACGATCCTCACCATGACTGAGGTCGACCCCGCGGACCCGGCGTTCGACGACCCGACAAAGTTTGTCGGCCCGGTCTACAGCAAGGACGAGGCGCACCGGCTCGCCGCGGAACGCGGCTGGGTGGTTAAACCGGACGGGGACGCCTGGCGGCGGGTCGTCCCGTCGCCGGCGCCGCTACGCATCTTCGAGCAGCGGCCGGTGGAATGGCTGCTCGCCCAGGGCTGCGTTGTCGTCTGCGCGGGAGGTGGCGGCATCCCGACGATGTATCGGCCGGGGACGCGGACACTGGTCGGTGTGGAGGCGGTCATCGATAAGGACCGTGCGAGCTGTGTGCTTGCCAGGGACCTTCATGCCGACACCCTGGTCATCGCCACCGCCACCGACGCCGTGTACCTGGACTGGGGCACCAAGCACCAGCGCCCGATCCGGGCGGCCCACCCCGACGAGCTCGGCCGCCTCTGGTTTCCCGCCGGGTCGATGGGTCCGAAGGTCGAAGCAGCAGTCGACTTCGCCCGGACCACCGGCAAAGAGGCCGTCATCGGGGCGCTTGGCGACCTGTCACTCATCCTCAACGGAACTGCCGGTACCCGGGTGTCGATGACCATCACCGGGATCGCGTACGGCTGACCCGGCGTGTCTCCGGGGCAGAGCCGGCTGGTGCCCGCCACCTTGCCGCAGCAGGGCGTGGAGCTAGGGGCAGTCCCGGGAGTGGCGGATCGATGATGCTCGCCCAGGATTACGCACCAACCCGACAGCCGTGTCCGGAGCGCCCTGTGCAGCCATAGGCTGGGTCGTGTCGACCAAGCGCCTGGACGGAGATGGAGTGTCTCAGACCGAGTTGCGTACGCGTGACGGGCAGGCCACGACGGTTTCCGACGATGCCATCACGGCTCTCGCGGAAGTGTTGCGAGGGAGGTTGGTGCAGCCCTCGGACGCGGACTATGACCATGCCCGGGCCGTGTGGAACGGCATGGTCGACAGGCACCCAGCGCTTATCGTCCAGTCTGCGGGGGTCGCCGACGTCGTCACATCGGTGAAGTTCGCCAAGGAGCACGATCTGCTCGTTGCCGTCCGAGGTGGGGGCCACAATGCCGCTGGAAATGCGGTGTGCGACGACGGGCTCGTGATTGACCTGTCCCTCATGAGGGGTGTTCGAGTCGATCCCCTCGCCCAGACGGTCCGCGCAGAAGGTGGCGTCACCATTGGTGACCTTGACCACGAGTCGCAGGCATTCGGGCTGGCCGTACCCATGGGCGTCGTCACTGCGACGGGAATCGCTGGTTTGACGCTGGCAGGGGGCATCGGTTGGCTCCGCCGCAAATACGGACTTAGCTGCGACAATCTCATGTCTGCCGATGTCGTAACTGCTAACGGTGAACTCGTCACAGCAAGTAGCGAAAGCAACGCCGACTTGCTATGGGCGTTGCAGGGTGGCGGCGGCAACTTTGGTGTGGTCACCTCATTCGAGTTCCGGGCCTATCCCGTCGGCCCGGACGTGTTCTTCGCCTTCGTCATTCATCCGGGCACGGGAGAGGATGCTCAAGCGGCACTGCAGTTCTACGGCGAATGGAGCCGAGCGTCATCGGATGAAATCAGTTCCTTCGCCATCCTTTGGCATGCGCCAGAGATTGAGGAGATTCCGGCCGAGCACCACGGCGCACCGATTGTCGTTTACCTCGCGATGTATGCCGGTGATGCGGGGGAGGGTGAAGCCGCCTTGCAGTCGTTGCGGGACTACGGCTTACCAATCGCTGATCTGAGTGAAGCGACTCCCTACCTTGAAGTGCAACGTTTCTTCGACGCCGACTACCCGGCGCATGAGATGCGCTACTACTGGAAGTCCAGGTACCTCAACGAATTGTCTGCGGAGGCGATGGGCGCCCTCATCCGGCTCAACGAAGCCAGTCCGTCGCACCACTCCACCCTGGATGTTTGGCAACTCGGTGGGGCGCTCGGCCGCGTACCGCCGCAGAACACCGCCTTCGGTGATCGTTCCGCGCCGTATCTGATCGGAATCGAGGCCAACTGGGAGCGCCCGGAGGATGACGCAGCGTGCATCGAATGGGGAAGGGAAGTTTTTCGTGCGCTCGAGCCATTCTCCAGTGACCGCGAGTATTTCAACTTCCCCGGCCTGTATGAAGAGGGGGACCAGTCTGTCAGGAATACTTTTGGTGCGAACCTCGGACGCCTGCAATCGGTGAAGCGGAAGTACGACCCGGACAACCTCTTCCGGCTCAATCACAACATTACGCCAGCTGACCGTTCCAGCTAAGCCAAGCGAATTCGTGGGAACCGCTTAGGACCCACGGCGTCGAGCCGGTACTGAAAAAGAACGTGAGGGGCGCCGCATATTGGTGCGTCGTATCCCGCAACTCGGCGAAGGCCAGGCGCCTGATGCGCACGTTTGAGTTGGATGTAGCGCGCTGCGTACAAGGAGAGGGCCCAGGCCGGATCGCATCGACCATACCCGCACTGCAGAACGAGTTGCGGCCCCCCAAGCAGAACCGCGGCGGTTTCGCAGGCTCGCAGCAGCGATCCGTACGTAGTCACACGGTCATCGACAGACTGTGGCGTCATGCAGGCGATGCGACGCCGGACCCGTGTAGCGCCGACAGATAGCGATCTATCTGCGACCGTGACCACCCGTGGGCCTCGCGCAGGCCAGTTGCCATGGCCGCCAGGTAAAGCACGCTCGGCGCCACCAGGGTCGAGACGCTCCGCCGGTCGCGGGTGAAAGTCACGAGCGGCAGTCCGTGGCGCTCACCGACCCGTACCAAGATCGAGTAGCCTCCTACGCCATTGCTGTACCGCTCACCACGGAAGACGGGCCCGAGGTCAAGGGTCATCCCAGGTGATCGCCGCGTTTCCTGGGCGAGGACGTCGACGAACTGCTCAGTGGTAATGAGATACGCTCGGGCAGCCACCTCACCAGCACCGTTCGCATCGTAGAAGGCCATCCCGGCCCGCCAGGCCGAGGAGTGACCGGCGAAATAGACACCGCCGGTGATCAGCAAACCAAAAGCGTCTATCTCGTCGCTCGTATCCCTACACCCTGCATAGTCCCGTTCGAGACCATCGGGTTGGCCACCGCGAAGGTAGTAGCGGAACCGCTGCCGACTGAGGTTCGAGCCGTATGCGACGTACCAGATGTGCTGCACGACACCTCCCTACTCCGGCAGCCTCATTTGCTCCCGGGCCGCCGCCGCCTCAGCGAAAAGGACCTGTTGAGCGTCCTCGTAGATGCGCATTGCTTCTTGAGGTGACGGCCCGACCGCGGTCAGTCCGATTCGGCCGTGCTCGGTGAGCGAGCTGATCATGTGGAAGACGACTCCGGTCTGCCGTGACTGGTCGAAGTGCAGCCCGTGCCGCGCCACGATGTCGAACAGGTCCTCGACGGCCAGCGCCCGCAGCTCGCTGCTCTCGAGATGATCAGTCGCGACCAGATGCCTTTGCTCGCCGCCAGGTAGTAGGAACCGGCCGGACGCACCGTCGTACGACCCGTCGGTCAGGAACTGCAAGGTGAGAAACGGGTGCGTAGTGCCGCCCTTGCGCAGATTCAGCTCAATGGCGTACGCCGACCAGCGGCCGGCGGCGTCCCGCTTCACCACGAAGTCAACGGCGAACCGGCCGAGGGCGCCTTCCGTGGCAAGCCGCTCACCGACGGTCATCGCAGGCGTGCTAATCAGTCGAGAGTAGGCCGGGTCGGCGGGGAAGATACAGCCGAGGTAGCTCTGCCCGCTTGTGCCGCCGAGAAGCTGATCATGAGTTGACAGCAGCTCCACGCTTCGGTCGGGACGTACTCGGAGCTGGACGCTAGGGCTGAGGAGCTCCACTCCGACGATCCGCTCCTCGACGACGCCGCCGTTCTGCTCGAACTTCGCCTCGTATGCGGCCATCGGCGTGATGGGTGACTCTAGCCGCATCGAGCGGACCCGTTGCGCTACCTCAGAGCGACGATCCGAGCCAGCCGTGTCAGCGATACCCCGCAGATCCACGAGCGCGTTACCCGCTCCTGACACACCTTCGTTCAGCTTGACGATCACCTCGTCGATGCTGGGCCGCTCCGCGAGCATCTTCATAATCGCATCGGTCACGTCCTCGAAACTGTGCAGATCCTCCGCGCCGAGCGGATGCTGTACTCCCTCTTCCGCGAACAGCCGCCGGCAGCCCGTCTTGCTCCCAAGCTCCGCGAGCCGCGGGTCGGCGCCGTACATGGGGATGCCAAGGGTCAGCGCAATGTCGCGTTCGAGTGCGGTAGTGCTGTACGGGATCAGGTGGCAGCGCTGCCGGTTCGGGATCATGGCTGCAATCTTCGACAGCATCCGAGGGCGGTCCAGCAGCTTGGCACTCAGCGGCCGTGGCGATGAGTCGCCGACCGACAGCAAATTCAATCGGGCCATGGCATGGCTCGGGATTACTCCTGGCAGCAACGCGAGGTAGTACTCGACGATGCTCGGCTTGATCGGCATCGAGGTGATATAGATCATGCGCAACCACGGTTGACGCAATAACAGGAGCAAGAACAAGAACCGCTCCTCGTACGCCTGCGACAGACTTCCTGAGCCGGGGACAGCCGGGTCCAGAGTCACCGAAGGCACCACGACGACCGACTCATCCTCGAGGCCGAGTCTTATGGACTCGGTCAGTGTGCGCCGCGCATCCCAGACGGCCGGCATCCGCTCCTGCAACCGGGAGAAGAGATGGTTCCGCTCTGACTCGTCCAAGTCAGACAGGCGCTGCGCCGTCTTCTGAGGGTCGGTCTCCAGCTGCGTCACGAGGGCACCTCTATTGAGCTGTTGATCATGCGAGACACGCCAAAGGCGCGGATCGGTCTACTGAACCCCCGCAGCTCAAGGGCGCCGACAGACTCGCCGACGGCGACGTCGTCGACCGCGCTGAAGACTCGCTGCGATACCAGCACCTGTCCGGCGCCGGCCTCGGCGCACAACCGGGCCGCGAGGTTGGTGACGCTGCCGATAGCCGCATAGTCGAAACGTCCCTCGTAGCCGATGCGGCCCAGAGTGGCGAAGCCCTGAGCGATGCCGACACCGAAGCCCAGATCATGGCCGACTCGGCTCCAGCCCTCGGCCAGCGTCCGCACCCGCTCGCGCATGGCCAGCGCCATCTCCACCGCGCGTTGGGCAGGCTTGTCGAGCGGGAACGGGTCGTTGAAAAACACCATCAGCCCATCCCCAGTGAATCGCTCCAGAGTTCCCTCATAACGGAAGATCAGCTCGCCGAGCGCTGTGTGGTAATCCTTGAGCACCCCCATCACCTCTTCGGGCTCACTCGACTCAGCGAACGCCGTGAATCCCCGCAGATCACAGAAGACCACGACGATCTCGCGACGGTGACTGCCCAGGAAGGAGTCGTCGCCGGAGTTGATCACCAGCTCGGCGACCTGGGGCGAGAGGAAACGCCGCAGCCGTTTCATCCGCTGCAGCTCCTCCAACTGCGTGTTCACCCGAGCCTCGAGTTCGGCGTTCCATTGGGCCAGCTCGGCCGCCTGCTTGGCAACAGTGTCGTGGTATCGCTTGATCCGAGCCAACGAGGCCACCCGGGCTAGCAGCTCGCTCTGATCGAACGGCTTGCTGACGAAGTCATCTGCACCAGCTTCGATGGCTCGTGCCTTCTCCTGATGTCCGCTCGCAGTGATCATCACCACCGGAAGAAACGCAGTCTCAGGCGCGCTGCGGATCCGTCGGCACACCTCGTACCCGTCGATACCGGGCATGACGATGTCGAGGAGTACCAAGTCGACGTCCGACGAGGGGAGCAGCTCGAGCGCCTGCTCACCGGAGGTTGCGCGGATTACGCGGTAGCCCCTCGGCGAGAGGACGGCGTCCAGCAGACGTAGGTTCGCCGGCTGGTCATCCACCGCCAGGATGGTGATCGTCTCAGTCATCGTCGCGCTTTCCGCGTAGGAACCTGGCGACCTGGTGCGGAAGATCACGCACGCTGATCGGCTTGCTGAGGTAGCCGTCGAACCCGTCAAGGATGGCCCGGTCACGATCCTCCGCCATCGCGAAGGCAGTCAGGGCGACGATCGGCACGTCGGCTCCGCTTGCGTCGTTCCTGATCAGCCGAAGCGCCTGCGTTCCGTTGATTCCCGGCAGCTGCAGATCCATCAAGATCACGTCCGGTTGGCTGTCCTGGGCCCGCGCCACCCCTTCCTCGCCGGTGCGCGCCTCGATCACGCCGAAGCCGGCCTTCAGTAGCACGTCCCGTACCAGCTTGAGGTTGAGCGGGTTGTCCTCCACGATCAGGACCCGAGCCGAGCTCATGCGCTCAACACCTTCACGTCGCGTAGGGCCTCGATCAGGTCGTCCCGGCTCACCGGCTTGGTCAGGTAGCTGGCCGCACCGAGGGCGAGCCCGCGCGGCTTCTCATCCAGGATCGACGCGATGATCACCGGGACGTCTCGGGTGGTCTCGTCGCTGCGCAGCGCATCCAGCACGGCCCACCCATCGATCCCTGGCAGCAGAATGTCCAGCACCACGGCCACGGGCCGTCGCCGGCGGATCTCTTCGAGGCCCTCGATTCCGTCACGTGCGCGGACAACCTGCACGCCGGTCCCGACCAGGTAAGCCGTCAGCAGCTCCTGCGAGGCCCGGTCGTCATCAATGATCACCACCACGGATCGGCGGCCGTCGACATGCTCGCCCGCGCCGGTACTGGCTATGGCGACGGTCCGTTCGTACGGCATGGCCACGTGGAAGGCGCTGCCCATCCCGACCTCGGACTCGAGCCAGATTCGTCCACCCAGTAAGGTCATGATCTTGCGGCAGAGCGTCAGTCCCAGCCCGGTCCCCTCCTCGCTCGGGGCACCGCGACGACCTTGCTGGAACGACTCGAAGATCGGTTCCCAGTCGTCCCGGGCGATCCCGGGACCGTTGTCCTGGACGGTGATCACCAGCTCGTTGCCGACCAGCTCAGTCATGACGTCGACCCGCCCGCCGTCGGGGGTGAACTTGACCGCGTTGCTCAGCAGGTTCACCAGGACCTGACGCAGTCGCAGCTCGTCGGACTCGATCCAGTCGATTGTCTCCTCGACCGAGGAGTTGATCGTAATCCGGTGCCGGGCCGCCCGCTCGCGCATCATCGAGATCGCGTGCTCGATCGCCGCCGGCACCGAGACCGTGGAGATCTCGAGCTCCATTCGCCCGGCTTCCACCTTCGACAGATCGAGAATCTCGTTGAGCAGCGCGAGTAGGTGCTTGCCCGAGCTCAGGATGTCACGGAGATACTCGTCCTGCTTGTCGTTGAGCTCACCGAAGAGGCGTTCCAACAGCACCTCGGAGAATCCGATCACCGCGTTCAGCGGGGTACGCAGCTCGTGCGACATGCTGGCCAGGAAATCGGACTTGTGCTGGCTCATCACCTGCAGCTCAGCGCTCTTCTGCTCCAGCTCGCTGAACAACTGGGCGTTGTAAACCGCCATCGCCGACTGACTGGCAAAGGTCTCGAGGAACTCCGTCGTCTCCTCGGAAAACTCTCCAGGCGTGCGACGGCGGACCACGAGAGCACCGATGATGTGACCATCGCGCAGGACCGGGACGGCGAGCACGGACCGCCAGCCGTCGTCGTACAGGACCTGGAGATGGGGGTCGAGGTCGACCAGGTCCAGGCTCGGGACGGCGATCGGGTGGCCTTCCCGCGCAGCCCGGCCGACCAGGGTGCTATCCAGCTCGATCCGGGTGGTGCGAAGTCGCGCCAGCAGCTCGGGACTGCTCGCGTACGCACTGCGCACTGAGAAGCACCGCTCTTCCTCGACGTACTCCATGACCGAACCGCCGTCGCAACCGGAGAAGCGAACCGCGTTCTTGATGATGTTGGACAACACCTCATCGAGCACCAGGCTGGAGCCGACCATCTGGCCGACGTCGCTCAAGGCCTCCATCTGCTCGACCCGCCGAACCAGCTCCGCACTCCGGTCCTCCAGTGTCCTCACCAGGTGGACATTGTGGACCACGACGGCCGCCTGGGCGGCGAAGGCCTCCAGCAGCGCCTCCTCCCGCTCGTCGAAGGGGTCGACCTCGGTGCGGAATATGGAAAGGCCTCCAACTACGTCGCCATCGAGCAGCATTGGCGCTGACATCGAGCTCCGGATGCCGCCCGTCTGCTGCACGTCGCTGCGCATGTACTCGGTGTCGGTGAGCACGTCGCGGACCTTCTGGATCCGGCGTTCTACAGCCGCCCGTCCGATCACAGTGCCGCGGTTAACCTCCATCGGGAAGTCGGTCACGGTGCGGACGAACTCCTGCGATAGACCGACGGAGGACGCCAGCCGGAAGGTGCCATCCTCGATCAAGTAGATCGCGGCGGTGTGGCCCCGGCAGAGCCGCCGAGCGCTTTCGACCACGGTGTCGAGCACCGCGTCGGGGTCAGAGGTCGACCGGCCGAGTGCGGTGAGGACCTCGTTGGTGGCCCTGAACTGCTCGGTGGCGTCGGCGTAGTCCAGCAGCAGCCTGCTGTAGTCCTCAGCGCTTGGCGTGGACGTGGACAAGGACACCCTCCTGAGCGAGCGATGTCCGCAACAACCGAGGCTCAGTCTGCTCGACCTGACCGCGAGAGCGCAAGAGAGCCGCTCCGCATACGCGGACGAGCGGTGAGGACGCCGGGCGTGAGATATCAGTCAGAGAGCTCGGCCAGCCTTCGTTCGGGTCACAACCAGCCGGTCGAGCCAGAACGAGGTTCGCGCCGGTGTCAGGCACGAGATGCCATTCGGCGCTACAGCAGGGTGGCAGAACAAGCACGAGCGCGAGAGCAACTGACTCGACGGGACCCACGGTCAATTACCCTTGCTGACCGGACGAAGCACAGGTCCAGGACCCGGCGATCATGTGAGTACCCCACGGACCCACTTGCGCCTGCCGCCGGATTGTCACACGTGCCAGACGTCACTGCAGCGTGGCCTCCGACCCGGGCCAGGTGCCCACCGCGGAGGATGCGATCGCCGGGTTCGTCGGCGGCCCCGGACACAGCGTCACTGCCTCCTGACCAGACGACGAAGGTCCGAACATCAGCGTCTCGAAGTCGACCAACCCGCAGAGAGGCCGTCGTTGAGCCGGACGTGGCACGGACCATCTGATCCGGATCGTTAACACATCAGTGGTGCCGAGTATGCGATTCCGGACTCGCTGTGGCGGGAGCTTTCTTCCGCCCGGAGGAGTTCTGGCTCTCGTGACAACCGAACTGGAAGACAGCTTGGCAAGCGCAGCCAGTATCTTTCGAGCGGTTTCAATCACTCGCTCAGCAGTGTCGGCCGGCGTAACCACGGCGTGTCAGAATCTGGCTAGAAATCTCTTTCGTCAGTCATCCTGGACTGCAGACAACCGTGTTGAGAGGTACAAATGAAGCAGGTCTACCGGGTTCTCGCGTTTCTCGTCGCAGCTGGCGTGGCGGTGCAGGCTGCGTCCATCTCGTACGGGATGTTCGGCCTAATCAAGTGGATTGAGGGTGGCGGCACTCTCGATCAGTCCACGGAGCTCACGCCCGCGCTGGGCGGCTACACGGGATTTTCTTGGCACGGCACGGCTGGCATCTTCGTCCTTCCACTCATTTCGCTGCTCCTTTTGATCAGCTCGTTCTTTGCCAAGGTGCCGGGTGGCATCAGGTGGGCACTGATCGTGCTCGGGGTGACTGTGCTCCAGGTGGCGCTGGGCCTCTTCTCCCACTCGGTTGCCGGGCTGGGGTGGCTGCACGGCATCAACGCCCTCGCGCTCTTCGGGACCGCGGTAATGGCCGGCATGCGCGTCAGCCGGGCGGTGGCCAGCAAAGTTGAGGCAGACGAGCCGGTGGCTGCGCCTGCTTCATGATGACGGTCGCGTTCTCCTAGCCGTCGTCGTGGATCCAGAGACCGAAGCAGCTGGCGGCTTCAGCGTCGACGCAGCCCGGCCACCGGTGTCACCAGGCGCGATTGGTCGGCATCTGAGCAGTCGGCTTCGCTTTCGAGGGTGTTCCTCAGTGAGCAGTTGACCGGAATGTCGCTGCTCGACAGCGCCGCGTTGGCCAGCATTCCGCTGTGCCGCCGCTCGGTTGGACGGCGTTACCGTTTCCACGTGACCAGTTTGCGCTGATCAGGAGCGGCCGGCGGGCGCGGATGAGCATCGTCGGCTTGAGTACTTTTCGGCTCACCGCCGCCTCGAAAGGGGCTGCCTCGCAGCTTCGAATCCCGCATTCCTCGTGGTGTGATCAACCTTAGGCAAGGACGGGGCGCACAAGAACCTCATGGCTGATAGGCGCATGACCAACTCTGCAAATCGAGGTCCAGGCGGATCCGCAGGTCTCCGTTCGCGCTTGAGAAGCGATCATCCGGACGTTTACGGATGGCTACATACGAAGACAACTGAGACCAAAACTGAGCCCGCGCGGCTGTAGCGGCTGGGACGTGTGCAGTGCGCACATATACAAATCAGCAACCTCCCTGCATTCGCACTGCTGCTCCTTAGTCGCCTTCTTGGTATCCGTTGGGGTAGACGATGGATTTGAGACTGTTCGGGTCCAGGTCGCTCTCCAGCGCCTCGTCGGCGCGCTCAAGAGTGAATCGGCCGGTCACCAAAGAGTCAAGATCGACCGCGCCGCTGGCCACCATGTGGATGCCTGCCGGCCAGGTGTCGGTGTAGCGGAAGATGCCCGTCACGGCGATCTCGAGGTTCTGAATGTGCTCGACGGGCAGAGTCATCTCGGATGAACCGAGACCTACCAGTACGGCAGTACCAGCTGGACGCACTGCTTTGATGCCCGACATGACCGCGTGCGGCGACCCACTGGCGTCAACGAAGGCGTTGACGTCCAGGCCGGCAGTGGCGATGTCGGTCTCGCGAGGATCAACTACGCGGGTGGCGCCGTACTGCAACGCTCGCTCCCGTCGCTCGGGCACCAGATCGGTGACGATGATCTCCGCGGCGCCAAAGGCCCGGGCGGTCTGGGCGCAGATGATCCCGACCGGTCCGGCGCCGGCGATCAAGATGCTCGACCCAGGGGTCACCCCTGCCTTACGCATTGTGGTCACTGCCACCGAGAGCGGCTCCAGCAGTGCGGCGGCCTCATCCGACATGGATTCCGGCACCTTGTGGGCGAACTCGGTTCGGATCACGCAATATTGCGCGAACGCGCCATCAATCGGTGGGGTGGCGTAGAACTCCATGTTCGGGCAGAGGTTGTAGTGGCCGGCGCGGCATTCCCGGCATTTTCGGCAGTTCTTCTGCGGCTCGATAGCCACCCGCTCACCGATTCGAGTTTCCGGCACCTCCTCGCCTACAGCGACGATCCGGCCCGACAGCTCGTGGCCGAGAATCAGCGGGCCGGTGACAACGAAATCACCGATCCGGCCGTGCCGGTAGTAGTGAGTGTCGGAGCCGCAGACACCCACGGCGGCCACTTCGACGAGCACCTCATCGCTGGCCATCGGCGGTGTCGGCACCTGCTCGACGCTGAGCGTCTTCACACCAGTGAGCACGCTCGCGCGCATCCGATCCGGAATTGTGGTGGTTGGGGCGGTGGCGGTCTGCGTCATGACAGTAGGTCCCTCTCTCGCTCTTTCCCACATTGTGGGTCGCTGACGTGAGGACTGGCTAGGTCTTGCTTGTTCCTTCCGTCCCTGGTTTGCATCACCACCCGGCCCCCCGCACCTGGACCCGACGACGTACGTTCGCTGATTTTCAGGCGGCGCTCTCACGAACGCGATCAACGGCGCGATCGCCGTCCTCGACCCAGGCTCGTGGACGCACGTCTACTGCGGATCAACATGACCGGCACCTACTAGCTGTCGAGTTGGCCGACGGAAGCACGTTCTACGGCAAGTCATCATCACTCCCCTTAGCGGCGGGTGAAGGGGAGGTGAGCTCTCAGTCGCTCTAGCTCGTTCCGAACACAGGCGGAACCGGCCATATCTCACCATTACACGAGACCCAGCCCAACGTGCCGGACGGGGCCTACCGAGCTCAGGGGCGAGGCCTCAGCTAAAACACACTGTTCGGGTCGTAGTACTCGTCGATATTGTCACAGCCGATGCCGACGGCCTTGGTGAAGGACTCCTTGGGGTAATCGCTAGGCTTCTTCGCCCCAGTGGCGATCTCAATCGCGATCTTCAAGGCATCCTCAGCCGCAAGGGATGGTGAGTTGAGCCCGGTCGAGATATATCGACTCTCGCAACCCCCCTCCTTGATCAAGGCCAACCCTTCTTTCTGTCCGTCAGCTGCCGCAGCAACATAAACCTTGTCGTAGGCCGGCTTGCTCTTGATGACGTTGTACGCGCCGAGCGCCATAGAGTCGTTGAGCCCCATGATCAGATCGATGTCAGTATTAGCGGCCAGCATGTTCTCGGCGGCCACTTGTCCTTTGTCTTGCTGGTAGTCCCCGGTTTGCTCTGACACGATGTCGAACGGAAGGCCACCCTCCTTCAGCCCGTCCAGGAAGCCCTGGCGCCGGTTGGGGCCGACGAACTCGTCGGTCGCCGGACCGGTGAGGATGACCATTTTGATGCTTGATTTCCCTGCATCCAGGAAGCGCTTCGCGGTGATCTTGCCGGACTCCCGGCCGATGGTGAGGTTGTCAGACTGCACACTCGTTGTCCCCGTGCCAGGCACGCTGGTGTCGATGTAGATGACCGGGATCTCGGACCCGATCTGGGTCATCATCGGCTTCTGCCCCTTGACACTCGTGGCATTGACGACGAGCACGTCGCTACCTTGGGAGATCATCGCCTGCATCTGGTTCATCTGGATGACCGGGTCTTTGTTCGCGCTCTGGAACAACAACTTGAACCCCTGCTCCTTCGCGATCTCTTCCGCCTGCACCTGCATAGCCGAAAAGTAAGGTGCCTGGAGCTGTTGCTGGGCGAAGCCAACCACAACGTCGTTGACGTTGCTCTTCGTCCCGTTTGCCGGCCCGGTCGCCGGCTCCGTCGACGGGTAGATCTGCCCGCATCCCGCCAGGGCGAGGATGCTTGCCGACAGAGCGGCCGTCACACTCAGTCGCACCTTGCGCTGGGTCCTGGTTGATTTCATGACTGATCTTCTCCGGTCTACATCCGGTTGATTACTTGGTAGCGGGCTGCGTTGACGGTGATCGTTTACGCGCGAACTGCACCGTGGCCAGCGTGACAGCCACAAGGATCAGCGCACCTCGGAAGGCGTCCTGTAGGAACGTCGAGACATTCAGCAGCGAGAGCAGGTTGGCGATGACTTGAAAGATGATCGTGCCGACTACGGCACCGAACACCGTGCCGCGACCGCCCGACAGCGCCGCGCCGCCGATCACGACGGCAGCAATCGCCTCCAGCTCCATCAGGTTGCCGGCCAATGCCGTGGCGCTGCCGAACCGGCATATGAACATCCAGCCGCCGAGGCCGACCAGCAGCCCGCCCAAGATGTAAACCGACCACAACGTCGCGCGGACCGGGATGCCCGAGCTGCGGGCCGCCTCCTTGTTGCTACCGATCGCATACACCCGGCGTCCCCACACCGTCCTCTTCAGCAGGAACGCGACGAGCAGAACCATCGCGATCCAGATGAGAGTGAGGACGGGAATTCCCAGTACCGTTGTCTGACCGATCTGAGCGAACGTCGCCGATGCCTCGGGCGTAATGGGGATGCCCTCGCTGTAGGCGTAGACGAGGCCGCGAGCTAGCGCCAGCATGCCGAGCGTGACGATGAAAGGTTCGAGGCCCCGGAAAGAGACCAGCCAGCCGTTGACGAGCCCGACAAGGCCGCCGATCGCAAGAGCGACGAGTAACGCTAACCACACTGAGATGCCGCCGAACAGGCCGGCGGCGAGCACCGCGGCGAGCCCGAGTGCAGAACCGACACTGATATCGATGCCGCCAGTAAGCACGATGATCAACTCAGCCATCACCACTACGCCGATGATGGACATCTGTAATAGCAGGTTCGTGATGTTGGTTCCGGTCAGGAAGGCGGGACTGGCCAGCGACGCGATGATCAGCAGCACGATAAGGATGAACAGGGCGTACTGGCCTTTCAGCCACTCGACGGCGGCGTTTGGCTTTGATTGCTCTGGCTGCTGCTCTCCGGTAGGTGCGGTGGCGGTTGTGGTCATGTATTGGCTCCTTCGCTATGGAGGCCCGGCATGGTTGGTCAGTCCTGGTGAGTGAGGGCCGTGCGGATCAGGTCGTCGGTGTCGGCGTGTTCTGGGTCGAATTCCTCCGCGATCTGGCCGTTGCGCATCACGAGGATGCGGTGACACAGCGAAAGCAGCTCCTCGGCCTCGCTGGAGACGACGAGCACGCCCTTGCCGCGGGCCGCGAGGCGGTGGATGATTTCGTAGATGTTGGCGCGGGCCCCGACGTCGATTCCCTTGGTGGGCTCGTCGAGCACCACGAAGTCGGGATCGGCTTCCAACCACTTGGCCACCACGACCTTCTGCTGGTTGCCGCCGCTAAGAGTGCGAGTGTAGGTCTCCGGCCCGCCCTTGACCTGGTATTCGCCGATCAGCTCACGAACGCGGGTCCTCTCTACGCCGGCCTGGACGACGCCCGCCTTTGACATGCGGGGCAGCACGACGAGGGTCAGGTTCTCGCCGTTGTCGAAGTCCTTGACAAATCCCTCGAGGCGCCGATCCTCGGTGACGTAGGCAATGCCCTTGGACAGCGCCGCGCCCGGCGAGGTCATCTGCACCTGCTCACCATGCATGACGATAGTGCCGCTGACGGCTCTCCTTTGGCCGGTGATCGTTCGAGCGACAGAGGAGCGGCCGCTACCGACCAACCCGTATAGCCCGACGATCTCGCCGGGCGCGACGTCGAATGACACGCCCTTCGCCCCACCGCCGTACAGGTCACGCACCGAGATCACGGGCTCCTTACCTGAGGTCTGCGCCGGTGCCGGCCGGGCCAACGCCTTGAGCGCCTGGCCGATCATCAGCGTGGTGATCTCGTCGGGAGTCGAGTCGGCCGTCTTGAGTACCTTGATTAGCTCGCCGTTGCGCAGCACCGCGATCCGGTCGCACATCTCGAACACCTCATTGAGCCGGTGCGAGACGAAGATGATGCAGGTGCCGGATTCCTTTTCCCGGCGCACCAGATCGAGGATGTCGTTGAAGTGCTCCTCGCTGGTCGACGCGGTAGTTTCATCCAAGATCATGATCTTGTGCGGGGCGACTTCAGCGCGCGCCAGGGACAGCATCTGCCGCTGCCCTGGGCCGAGATCCCGGGCGAGCTGGTTGGTGCGCAGCTCACCTAACCCAACTTGGCGGAGTACCTCGCGGGTCGCTTCGCTGTTGGAGTCGACCTTCTGCGCCCAAGGCCGGATGTCCTTGCCCATGCGCAGCTTGTACAGCCAAACATTTTCCCCGATCGTGAAGTCGTCGATGATGAGCGGCTCTTGATGCATCATCAACACACCGGCCTGCTCTGCCTCGGCAGCATTGTGAACTGGGCGCGGATGACCAGTTACCCTAATCTCGCCATCGGTAGGGGTTTCGACGCCTGCCAACAATTTAGCGAAGGTCGACTTTCCCGCTCCATTGGCGCCACAGATGGCGAGAACCTCACCTGCGTATCCCTCGAGATCGACTCCGTCGAGCGCCTTCACGCCTGGGTAATGCTTCTTGACGCCGACAGCTTTGAAGGCAAGTTCACCTATCGGTAACTGGTGGGCTTCTTGCTCGATTTCCTCCGCTGCTGTCACCATGGGGGACCTCCTCGTGAGAAACCGGGCTACGTAATGCAGCACACAACCGAGCGAATCGATTGTCAAGAGAGAACGGTCGAATCGTGACCGGGTTGGCTCCAAGAGCGAAAGGATTTCGGGCTCCACGTGGAGAGAACGAACTCTGAGAAGTTGCGGCGTGTTGAGCTTCACTTAAACGCTCGGTCGACCTTGCAACGGCCATTGCAGCAGGCGCAGAGTGGGAGGAACCCGCGTAGACACTGAGTTTTCGCGACGAGGAGGGCTGAAAATCCCCAGGCCGCCATCGAGCAGATGGCCGATCCGGCGACGCGCATTGTCTCTCTCACCGTGACCGAAGGTGGTTACAACTTCCATCCCGTCACGGGGAGGTTCGACGCGGAAAATCCGGCGATACAAGCAGACCTGGCTCCGGGCGCCGTACCGGCCACCATTTTCGGATTGATCACCGATGCTGTGGCACGTCGTCGGGAGCGCGGGATCGAACCGTTCACCGTCATGTCATGCGACAACATCCAAAGCAACGGCCACATCGCCCAAGAAGTTTTCACTGCTTTCGCCCGCCTGCGGGATCCGGAGTTGGGCGACTGGGTGGAAGCGAATGTCCGGTTTCCTAACTCGATGGTGGATCGGATCACTCCCGTGACTACCGACGACGACAGAATTCAGATCAAAGAGCGGTTCGGGGTGGAGGACGCCTGGCCGGTCGTCTGCGAACCATTCACCCAGTGGGCGCTGGAGGACGATTTCTCGGCCGGCCGGCCGCCGTTTGAAGACGTCGGTGTCCAGGTGGTCCCGGACGTGGTGCCGTACGAGCTGATGAAGCTGCGGCTGCTGAACGCCAGCCACCAGGCCATGTGCTACTTCGGCTACCGGCTGGTACATGAGGTCGCCCAAGACCCGCTCTTCGCAAACTTCCTGCTGGACTACATGAACCACGAAGCCACGCCGACGTTGGCGCCGGTGCCCGGTATCGATCTGGAAGGATACAAACATCAGCTGATTGAGCGGTTCTCCAGTGCAGCGGTGCGCGACACCGTCGCCAGGCTCTGCGCTGAGAGCTCCGACCGCATTCCTCAGTTCTGCTTCCCGTCATCCGAGAGAATCTGTCCGCTGGACGCGACGTCCGCCTCTCCGCCGCGGTGGTTGCCAGCTGGCCCGCTATGTGGAGGGGGTGGACGAGCAGGGAGAGCCGATCCAGGTGGTCGACCGGCAGGCCGATCAGCTCAAGGCGATCGCAGCAAAGCAGCGGACTGATCCGACCGCCTTCATCGCCAATCGCGAGTTGTTCGGCGATCTGATCGATGAACCCGCCTTCGTTGAGCCGTACATCGCTGCCCTGCATTCACTACGCACTCGCGGTGCTCGGCCCACCCTCGAGGCTTTAGCAACTTAGCCTCACAATCTCCTCGGAAGCTCAGCAAGACGGGTAGAGCTGGATTTATCCCCTCACGTGATCACTTGTTCTTCCTGTAACTGCGCCAGTTGGTGCACGCAGGTCTTCGTGGCGGGATAGAGGTCTCAGTCGGCTGAAGATCGCTGGACATGTGCCACAAGCTGGTCGGGTAGCTGCCGAGCACTGGATCAGCCCTTAGACAACTGCTGCTGTTCCTGGAGCTGTGCAAGCTGGTGGACAAGGGTCTTCGTAGCGGGGTAGAGGTCGCAGTAGCCGCGGTAGAGGGTGTCGTAGATTTCCCGAGTCCCCGGGTCGGGTGTGATGGTTTGTCCTGCCCGTGCCCAGTCGGTTTCTGGTGGGACGAGTCCGACGCCGATGGCAGCCATCAAGGCATCACCGTAGCTAGCTCCGATGGTTTGTTCGGGCACTTGCTGCTCCCGGCCGGTGACATCGCTGACGACCTGGGTCCAAAGCCCGCCCTGCGTCCCGCCTCCGACAGCGACGAGCCGGTGGACCGGGGTGCGGTCGCTGTCGAGGAGCTGGAGGATCTGTCGAATGCCAAAGCCGATGCCTTCATAGACTGCACGGAACAGGTGACCGCGCTGGTGTTGCAGCGTCAACCCAGCGATGACTCCACGGGCGCGTGGATCAAAGATCGGCGTGCGTTCGCCGGTGAAATATGGCAGCAGGAGGAGGCCGCCTGAGCCGGGCGGAACCGCCGCAGCCTCGCGGACCAGATCAGTGAACGGGACGCCGCCGACGAGGTCTTGGACCCATGAGGTGAGGCTGCCTGAGGTGGACATCCCTGCTGCGAGTGTGTACGTCCCAGGGTCGACACCTGCGGTCGTCCACAGCTCCGGATGTGAGGTGATGTCGTGGAGTACTTGAACGAAGAACATCGTCGAGCCATACATCAGCATGAGATCGCCCGGCCTGCGGACGCCTGCGCTGAACGCTTCAGCCCAGGCGTCGACTGTTCCAGCGCACACCGGTGTGCCCTCCGGCAGGTGGGTCACCTCAGCAGCGGCAGCGGTGACTCGACCAACCACCTCGCTGGGCCATGCGAGGCGCGGCGCAGGAAGGCCGTCCATCACATCGGCGTACCAGGGCTGGTACCACTCCTGGGCGCGGAGGTCGTAGAGCGGATCGCACTGACTGGCCGTGTGGTGATCGAGAACGTATTCGCCGGTCAGCCGCTTCACGGCGAACGAGTTGGAGTTGTACCAGCTGGCTGCCCGCGACCACACATCGGGTTCGTGGCGGCGTACCCACAACGCCTTCGGCCCAACCGCCTGGGTCGTCAGTGGCGTGCCGCCGCGCGCCAGAATCTCTGCCGCGCCATAGCGTTCGGTCAGGTCCTCGATCTCCGCCGTGGCGCGCATATCGATGCCGTAAAGGATGGCCGGCCGAACTGGCCGATCGTCAGCATCACACAACAGAAATGACGGGCCGACACCGCTGACGCATAACGCGGCGATGCTGTGGCCGGCGAGCTGAGCGACCAGCTCCTGGCACAGCGACACCACATCCCCCCACCAGACCGACTCTGCGTCGACTTCAGCCCAACCGGGCCGGGGCATCGACATCGAGTTCGGGCGTGGCCGAGTTGCGGTTGCGAGAATCTCACCATCAGCGTTGGTGACGACAGCCTTGCTACTCCCCGTGCCCATGTCGACGCCAACCAACACATCACTCATCTCATTGCACCTCTCTAAGGTCGGCCGTACGCTCACCTGATTTCACATAGTGCAAATCACTTCGCTCGGGCGAGGCATCGACATCTGTCGAATCTCCCACAGCCAAGTCCCAAACCTCAACGCCCCAGACTTTGACTGAGGACACCCCGCAGACCGAGCGCTAGGGTGGGGTACGTACCACCGCAGCTTCTGGTGTTGATCTTCATCCGCCAGCTTGGAGGCGCACAATGTCTGAATCCACGTCGTCTGAATCCACGTCGGTCCCGCAACCGGGCCAGATCCCGGAAACGATGAACGCAGTAATTTGCCACGGCCCCGAGAACTACGAACTGGAAACTGCTCGTGTCCCCTCGCCGGGCCCAGGCGAGGCGCTGATCAAAGTCGAGGCGGTCGGCATCTGCGCCAGCGATCTGAAGTGCTATCACGGAGCGACCAAGTTTTGGGGTGATGATTCCCGGCCAGCGTGGGCTGAGACGGAGGTGATCCCTGGACATGAGTTTGCGGGCACCGTCGTGCAACTCGACAGCGCAGCAGCCAAGCGATGGGGCATTGCGGTCGGCGACCGGGTGGTGAGTGAGCAGATCGTCCCCTGCTGGAAGTGCCGCTACTGTCTGCGCGGGCAGTACTGGATGTGCCTGCCACACGACATCTACGGCTTCAAGCGGCGCACCCCCGGTGCGATGGGGGACTACATGATCTATTCCGCCGACGCTTTGGTGCACAAGGTCCCGCGCAATCTACCGTCGCACCACGCCGCCTTCGCCGAGCCGCTTGCCTGCTCGCTGCACGCGGTTGAACGTGCCGGGATCACCTTCGACGACACCGTCGTGGTCGCCGGATGCGGCCCGATTGGTCTGGGCATGGTGGCGGGTGCCCGCGCCAAGTCGCCGGCGCATGCGATCGCTTTGGACATGGCTCCGCAGAAGCTGGAGCTGGCAAAAGAATGCGGCGCCGACATAGTGATCAACATCGCGAACGAAGATGCAGTCGCACAAGTCATGGACCTCACCGACGGCTACGGCGCAGACGTCTACCTCGAAGGCACCGGCCATCCCTCGGCGGTGATCCAGGGCCTTGATCTTCTTCGCAAGCTCGGCACCTTCGTGGAGTACGGCGTCTTCGGCAGCGATGTCACGGTCGACTGGTCGATCATCAGTGACGACAAAGAACTGAACGTCTTGGGGGCGCACCTCGGCCCGTACTGCTGGCCCGCAGCGATCCGGATGATCGAGTCCGGATTGCTGCCGATGGACAAGATCTGCACTCACCAATTACCACTCGCAGAGTTCCAGAAGGGTCTAGATCTCGTGTCCAGCGGCACGGAGTCCGTCAAAGTCTCCCTGATCCCCTGAGGGGCGCTGCCATCGTGCACAGGCCAGTTGCGCTGGGCTAGCAGGTCTTATCGTGCTGATGGCACACGATCTGGGCACCACGGGAAACAAGGCGACCCTGCACAGCAGTGACGGCCGAACTCTAGCCTCGGTGACTTGGTCCTACGACACCTCCTACCGCCAAGGTGGCGTGGTCGAACAGGATCCCGAGGATTGGTGGGACTCGGTTTGCGGTGCCACTCGAGAGCTTCTCGACCGGACCGGAGCGGCGGCCGCGGCCATCGAGGGCATCGCCTTCTCGGGGCAGATGATGGGTGTGGTGCTGGTCAGCGACGACGGCAGACCCACCCGTCCATCGATCATCTGGGCCGATACCAGGAGCCGCGCTCAGTGCGAGCGGCTCAGCGAGGCAGTGGGCGCTGAGCACGCGTACGCGATCCTGGGCCACCGGCTGAACCCCACCTACTCCCTCAGCAAGCTGATGTGGGTGCGCGAGCAGGAACCGGAAACCTTCGGCGCGGCGACGAGGATGTGTCTGGCCAAGGATTACGTCGTCCACCGACTGACTGGGGTATTGGCCACGGATCCGTCGGACGCCTCGAGCACCAACGCGTACGACCAGGGCGCCCGGACATGGTCCGATGAGCTCTTGGCGGCTGCCGGGCTCCCGCGTGACCTGTTCCCAGACATCGTCCCCTCCACGGCAGTCGTCGGTCGGGTGAGCAGCGACGCCGCCGCGGCGACGGGGCTTCGCACTGGCACGCCGGTGGTAATGGGCGGCGGTGACGGTCCAATGGCCGCGGTCGGAGCCGGTGTGGTCGAGGACTCCGACGGGGCCTACGCCTATCTCGGGTCCTCGTCGTGGATCTCGTTTGCAGCCGCCAAGCCTGTCCTTGATCTACCCGCGATGCGGACCATGACGTTCAACCATGTGGTGCCGGACCGCTACGTCCCAACAGCGACCATGCAGGCTGGGGGAGGTTCGCTGCACTGGGTGACGGATCTGCTCGCCTCTCAGGACGAGCCCGGCCGGTTCGAGCAGCTGATCCGTTCCGCCGCAGATGTGGATGCCGCCACCGAGGGCCTGTTCTTCTTGCCCTATTTATTGGGGGAGCGCTCGCCATATTGGAACCCGGCCGCCCGGGCCGCGTTCGTCGGCATCGGCCGGCACCACGGTAAGGACCATCTCACCCGGGCGGTGCTGGAGGGGGTGGCATTCAACCTTGCCACCTGCATCGGCGCCTTCCGGGAGCACGGCCAGCCCATCGAGCGCGTCGACGCAATCGGTGGAGGGGCTGCTAGTGCCACGTGGCTGCAGATCCTGGCCGACGTATGGGGCTGCACGGTTCGGCGTCGTTCTGTGGTAGAGGAAGCCAACAGCCTTGGCGCTGCCATCACGGCCGGCGTCGGCATCGGCATGTTCGCCGACTTCTCAATCGCGCGGCAACTCTCTGAGGTCGTGGGCGTGTTCGAACCCGACGCCGATCGGCATGCCGCCTATCAGGCCAGCCACCGCCGATTCGTCGACGCTTACGCACGCCTCGAGCCGTGGTTCGACCAGGCCGCGACATGATTTCCTACGCCTGAGACGGAACGGAGTTGTGGCCATGACGGATGAGTTCAAAGACACTGTGATCGTGGTGACCGGGGCTGCCGGCGGAGTGGGTCAGGCCGTGTCCGGCTGGCTGGCGGCTCGGGGTGCGCGCGTCTTCGACCTCGATCGCCGCCAGCCTGCCCCGGCGGTCGGTGAGTTCGTACCGGCCGACGTGCTGGACCCCGACAGCATCGACGACGCCGTGGCAACCGTGGTGGCGAAGGCCGGTCGGATCGACGGGCTAGTCGCGGCTGCCGGGCTGTCGGAGGAGCCGACGCCCGCCGAGGACATGCCGGTCGAGGTCTGGCAGCGCACCATCGACGTCAACCTGACCGGCGTCTTCCTGAGCTGCCAGCGGATCGGCCGAGTCATGCTCGACCAGGGTCGCGGCCGGATCGTCACCATCGCCTCGATGTCGGGTGCACACGTCGTCAACAACCCGCAGCAGCAGGTGGCCTACAACTCCTCCAAGGCGGGGGTGGTCGCCATGACGAAGTCGCTCGCCTTCGAATGGGCGGCCCGCGGCGTACGCGTCAACGCCTTGTCCCCGGGCTACGTCGACACCCCCCTGCTCGCCAGCAAGGTCGCCATGCACCCGATCTGGAAAGGGGCCACGCCGTTGGGCCGGTTTGCTGCCCCCCGCGAGGTAGCCGCCGCTGCGGGGTGGCTGTTGAGTGACGCGGCCGCATTCTGCTGTGGCACCGAGCTGTTGATGGACGGCGGATACACGCTGGCCTGACAGTTGATCGACCCTCTCCTCTCGGGAACCGACCACGACCAGGAGTGCACAGATGGACACGATGAAGGCCGTGGTCTACGACCGGCCGGGCAAGTCCGCGGTCCGCCAAATTCCCGTCTCCGAACCCGGCGCGGGTGAGGTGCTGCTCCGCGTCCTGGTTGCCGGGGTCTGCGGGACGGATCTGCATCTGCATCACGGCGAGTTCGGGCCAACCTACCCGCTGATACCCGGCCACGAGATCGTCGGCGAGGTGGTCGCCGCCGGCCCGGGCGTCACCGACGTACGGGTGGGGGAGCAGGTCACCCTGGACAACACCGCCTCCTGTGGTCGCTGCGTCGAGTGCCGTCGGGCCCGACCGGCCCACTGCCTGCACCTGGTTGCTCAAGGAGTGAACGCTCCCGGCGGCTTCGCCGAGTTCGTGGTCACAGACGCCGATCGTTGCTTCAACGTCGACGACCTGGACCCTGAGGTGGCCGTCCTTGCCGAGCCGACGGCGTGCGTGGTGCACGGAATGGACGTCTTGGCCCTGCCTCCCGGGTCCAATGTGCTGCTGTTCGGTGCCGGTCCGACCGGCCTGCTGCTGACCCAGCTCATCGCCCACTCCGGCGCGGCCCAGCTGACCGTGGCCGCACCCACCCGCGCGAAGCTCGAGCTAGCGCTGGCCGGCGGAGCGGACGAGATCGTGCTGCTGGACCGAGCCGATACCGCCGCCTCAATGGACAGATTGCGTTCGCTCCGCCCCGACGGTTACGACGTGGTCATCGACGCCACCGGTGCGACGTCGGTGCTCCAGCACACGTTGGCCCTGACCCGGACCGGTGGCACCGTCTTCGTGTACGGGATGACTGCGGCATCGGCCAGCTGGCCGGTGGCCCCGTATGACATCTTCCGTCGCGAGCTCACCATCAAAGGCTCGTTCGCGCAACAGTTTTCCTTCGACCGGGCCCTGGCATACCTGCGCAGCGGGAGAGTCGACACCACAGGAATGGTGACAAACCGGTTCACGCTCGACGACTACGCCGGGGCGTTGACTGCCGTCGCAGACAGCTCCTGCGTCAAGGCGGTGATCGAGTGAGACGGAGGCTTCGGGTCAGCCTGAAGCGGGATGAGCGGCGATTCTCGGTCTGGACCCACAAAAAAGGAGGGGTGGAGATGACCCAGCCGACGGTGCTGGTCACCAGTCGTTCCTTTTCCTCGGGTGATCTCGATGCCCGTGGACAGCTTGAGTCAGCCGGGGTGCGGGTCGTGCTGGGGCCCGCCGATCATGATCTTGAAACCGTGCGGCCGCTGCTAGCTGAGGCTTTGGCCTGGATCGCGGGCGTGGGTCCGGTCACAGCGGACCATCTCGACGCCGCTCCGCGGCTACGGCTGGTCGCGCGCTATGGAGTGGGCGTCGAAGCGGTCGACCTGTCCTACGCCGACCAACGCGGCATCACGGTGACCAATACGCCCGGAGCCAACAGCGGCGCCGTCGCCGAGCACGCGCTGGCGCTCATGCTGAGCGCACTTCGCCACGTGACTGCCGGGGACCGACGCGTGCGACGCGGGGACTGGCAGGTCCAACGGACCCGTGAGCTCGGCGCGCTGACGGTAGGCATTGTTGGGGTTGGGCGGATCGGGCGCGGTGTCGCGGACCGGCTGTCCGGCTTCGGTAGCACGGTGCTGGGCTATGACCCGTGGGTCGATGAGGAGACCTTTCGGGCGGCCGGCATCGCACCGACCTCGCTTACGGAGATGGCTACTCGGAGCGATGTCGTCTCCCTTCATGCACCCGGTGATGCGACGCTGGTCGACCGTGATTGGCTGAGCGTGGTGAAGCCAAGCCTGATCCTGGTCAACACCGCCCGAGCCATGTTGGTCGACGAGCTTGCCGTGGCCGAGGCGCTCGCGGCAGATCGGCTGCAGCTCTACGCCACCGACACTTTGTCGGCGGAGT
>Ga0307301_10000020_pt1 | contig 37122 bp, 34 predicted proteins | sample ER_DNA_182_FD_194506 | JGI IMG/M metagenome (GOLD analysis project Ga0307301, IMG submission 194506) | Bulk soil microbial communities from the East River watershed near Crested Butte, Colorado, United States - ER_DNA_182 | ecosystem: Environmental > Terrestrial > Soil > Floodplain | place...
AGCGCCTCGACGTGAACGGCCTTCCGAGCGGCTTCGGCTTCGCGCTCGCTCTGCATCCACGGGATCCCGACACAGCTTTCGTCGTGCCAATCGAAGGCGCGGAGAACCGGGTGACGTCCGACGGGCGCCTCGGCGTCTACCGGACCTGCGACGCCGGTGTGAGCTGGGGGCTGTCGATGGAGGGCCTGCCGGAGCGCGCATGGACAGGCGTGCTGCGCGAGGGAATGGCCTTCGACGCGCTCGACCCGTTCGGGCTCTACCTCGGCGCACAGAGCGGCTCCGTGTTCGCGTCCGCGGACGAGGGACAGACGTGGACCGAGATCGCCAGTCAGCTCCCTCCCGTTCTCTCGGTCGAGGTGGGCGCGTGGTCGTAGTCGTCCTGCCGCCCATCCTCGCCGCCGAGGCAGGAGGGCAGAGCCGCTTCGAAGTCGAGGCGTCCACGGTCCAAGAGGCGCTCGGTGCTCTTCCCGTCGTCGATCGCCTATTCGACGAGCACGCCTCGCTCCGATCGCTCGTCAACGTCTATGTCGACGGCGTCGACGTGCGCGAGCGCGGAGGGCTCAGCGCCAAGCTTTCCGGCACCGAGACGATCCGCTTGGTTGGGGCGATCGCGGGCGGCTAGCCCCGTACCGGACGCGATCCCGGAAACGCGATCTGCGGCGGCGCTGCCGTAGCCGCGCCGCCGCAGTCCCGTTCGGGGAGAGAGAGGTAAGAGAGTGTCCGCAGCCGTTTTGGCGGGAGTGCGTTTGGCTTCAGGCAGGCGGGTTGCGTCTGTCGAACGGGAATTCCGGCCCGTCGAGGCGCACGAGCCGGCTGAGGATGCCCCGGCGCTCCCAGCGGGCGACGGCCGCAGCCGTTTCCGCCGGCGTGGGTGGCACACCGCTCACGAATTCGACGGCGTCGGCAGGGGTGGACAACTTGTTGCGGTCCATGACGCTCCTTTCTTCGGAGATCGATTGACGGGACCAAGGAAAGCAACGCCTCCTGAGAGCCTCCTGTGACCGAGATAAGAGGTCACTGAGCTCCGCGAGCCGGTCTTCGTCCTGTGCGCCGCGGACCTGGAGCTGCCCGAGGCCACGGGAGCCGACGCCAATCCAGGAAACTGGTCAAGGTCGGTCGCTCTCGCGCCGATTCGCTTGTGATGGCTGACAAAGCGAGCGTTGAAACGGACATCGGAGCAGCTCCGCCGAGGCCGCCGGCCGCTCGGGAGCGACTCGGTGCGCTCCTCGTTCACAGGGGTCTCATTACTCTCGAGCAGCTGGAGGCGACTCTCGCCGAAGCGCCCCCAGGATCCCGGATCGGAGAACTCCTCGTCAGCCGACAGCTCGTTGATGAGGAGGACATTGCGAAAGCTCTCGCCGACCAGTACGGCCAGCGCTTTCTCGAGCTCAGCTCCAGCCCGCCGGACCCGGAGGTAGCCAGGCTCCTTCCCGAGCAACTCGCCCGCCGGTACAACGCCATTCCAGTGCGACAACTCGACAACGGCCTGCTGCTCGTGGCGTTTGTCGACCCGACCGACTTACAGGTGCTGGACGAGCTCTCCATGGCCCTCAGCCAGCGCATCCAGCCGGGCGTCAGCGAGCCGGCGGAGATCGTTGCGGCAATCGACGCTGCTTGGCGCAACACCGCTGAATCTTCGGAGTCCGCCGATCAGCCGATGGCAGGCATCGCCGCAATCGACGCGGCGATCGACAACGACTCTCCGGCGATGGATCTCGTCAACAACCTACTTCGACGCGCTATCGCCAGCGGAGCGTCCGATCTCCATTTTGTTCCGACCGAAGCCGGTCTGGTGGTCCGGGCGCGAGTAGACGGAGTCATGCGTGATTTCAACCATGTAGCCGCGGAGCTGCAAGCCGCGGTAATCGCGCGGCTGAAGGTGATGGCGTCGCTCGACATCGCTGAGCGGCGCCTACCGCAGGATGGCCGAGTCAGCATCACCCTCGCCGACACACGCATGGATCTACGGCTGGCGATCTTGCCGACGACGCAAGGCGAAAGCGCGATCTTGCGAATCCTGCGCCTGGACAACGAGGGCATCGGCATCGGCCTCGAGGATCTCGGCATGTCCTCGGGCACCAGGGAAGCGTTCGAGCGAGCGCTCGCCCATTCATCCGGTTCGATCATCGTGTGCGGACCTACCGGCAGCGGGAAGACGACGACGCTCTACACGGCTTTGAAGATGCTCAACGACGGCCAACGGGCGATCGTGACGATCGAGGATCCAGTTGAGACCATCTTCTACGGTGTCAATCAGGTCGAGGTAAACGCCCGTGCAGGCCTCTCCTTCGCCCGTGGCCTGCGAACGATCCTGCGCTCCGACCCGGACGTAATCTTGATCGGCGAGATCCGCGATCACGAGACTGCCGAGATAGCCATGCAGTCTGCGCTGACGGGTCACCTCGTTCTGTCTACCTTGCACGCGGAAGACGTCCTCGGGACCGTTGCCAGGGTCAAGGACATGGGACTTTCCCACCTCGTTCTGAGCTCGGCGATTCGCTGCATCCTCGCCCAGCGACTCGTGCGACGGCTCTGCGAGCGCTGCAAGGAGCCGTCTCCTGAAGAAGCCGGTCTGCTACCGCAAACGGTCGACGGGCGCTCCGCAACACCCTTCAAGGCGAAAGGCTGTTCCGCATGCATGAGAACTGGCTACTCAGGGCGCGTCGGAATCTTCGAGATTCTTGAGCTCACACCACCGCTGCGAGCGCTGATCGAACAACCAACAGCCAATCTGCTGACGGAGGCCGTGAGCCACGGCATGAGCACACTCCATGACGACGCCCTCAGGCTGTGCGCAGCCGGGACAACCTCTTCCGGCGAGGTTCGGAGGGCATTAGGGCGGGGCTTGGAGCAGCGCGCTGTGCGCTCGCCGAACCGCTAAAGGCGACTAGCCGATCGGGCGTGGAGAGGATCGACCGGCAGCGTCAAGCTTGAGCCAGGATGGAAGACAGGGAGATCCAGCCCCAGCCGGTCAGGCGCGTCCCAGAGGAAGTGCTGATCCGCCGCTGGCGCCTACTGCAGTTTTACCGGCTCGGGTTCGACGCCGACGCGGCGCGACAGTTGGCCGACTCGCAGGCCGACCTCTCGCTCGCACGACAGCTCGTCCGTTCGGATTGCGCGCTCGAGACGGCGCGCGCCATCATCCTCTAGGCCGGCAGCTACGACAATCTCAGCGCTAAAAGCGCCGCTAACGTCGTCCCACACGCGCTGCCCACGCTTGCGGTTTATCCGCAGTGAAGTTCAGTGCCGCCCACGATAGGGGGCCGGCAGCACACGCCTACTCTCAGACTGTGAAGAGGACCTATGCAGTGAAGTGGCGCGAGCCCGACGGGCAGACCTATCTTGGGCGCCTAACGCTCGGCCCGCGCACGCTCCGGCTCGAGGGCCGCGAGCCCGACGGGCCCGCCGTCGACCGACAGATCGGCTACGAAGAGGTTCGGAACCTGCGCGTCGGTAGTAGCGGCCCCGGCCGTCTTGACGGGCGCCCGACACTCGTGGTCGAGCGGGCCGATGGGCAGTACCTGGTTGCCAGCGCCGGGATGGGCGCCGGCATCGTCCAGGAGCTCGTCGAACGCATCGCCGGGCTGCGTCTGGTCGGCCCGCGGCGGGCGATTCTCGTCGTCCCCCTCAAGGAGGGCGCAGGTGATCGCGTTCGTGAGCTTGCCGGACACGGACCCCCGTTCGCTCCGGCCGACACGGCACTGACTCGGCACCAGCTCCTGCTGACAGACCAGGAGGCGATCCTCGTCTTCGAAGCCCAGACCGAAGAGGGTCTAAAGGCCGTCCTCAACCAGGCTGACATCTGGGCTGCTGCAGTCGCCTGGCAGGACCTCGTCGATGGGCCGCCGCGCCTCGCTGAGGTCGCCTACGCCTGGGAGCGCCCGGAGCCGCGCGTCGTGCCGGCCATCGGGCTCGGGCTCTAGGCGCGCCCGCAAGAAGAGTGCGGGTAACCCGCAACCAATCTGTGAGCTGACCACGATGGGTGCGCCTCGGGCCAAATCTACGGTGAAGCCAACAACGAACGAAGGAGGCACGAGATGAGGAAGCTATTCGTGATTGGTGGTGTCGTTGCCGGAGTGGTGCTTGTCGCTTTCGGCGTCGCGGCCATCTATATGGGCGTCGACGGCCGCGCGACGGTTCGCGACAGCATCAAGCAGGAGCAAATCGTCTTTGGCGCCGCCGACGATCCGGCAGTCGCCAAGTACGCGTCCCAGTGGGCTGAGGAGCCGCTCCAGACCGGTACCCAGGCGCGGGCGTTCGCGCAGATCATGCACGAGCACGCCCTAGAGGCCTCGGGCGGGCTGCCCTACGCGCAGATGGGACGATTCGTCTCCGCTGACGACCCGGAGAGCCCGGCCGGCACCAGCGACGAGACGGCAGCGCTCATGGATGAGCAAGGAAATCCAGTGTCGAACGCGGCCCGCAATACATGGGTCACGGCCACGGCACTCTCGACTGCGCTAAACGTCTCGTACATGGCCGAGCAGATGGCCCTGTTCGGAATCGTGGTCGGAATCGCGCTCCTGCTGAGCGGGATTGGCTTCATCATCCTGGCTCTCGGAGGCGCATTGCGCAGCCGCGAAACAGAGACGGAAGTTGCTGCAAGCAAGACCACGCCGCGACCAGCGGTCGCCGCGACCGGCTAAAGCGGGTCTCGTGCCCCAACACCGAGGGCGGCTTCGGCCGCCCTCGGTGTTTAACGAGGGGAGTTCACGACGAACGGCAAGGTCGCGGAAAAGCCGCAACGAATCTGCGTAGCGGACCGGATGCCGCGCGACCGACTTCGCCGGAATATGAACGCGAGTCGGCGATTGGCGCCGGCGCGAGAGGAGACGCGAGATGAAAAGCATCGTCCTGGCATACGACGGATCCGACCCTGCAAAGCGTGCGCTCGACCGCACGTCCGAGTTCGCTAACGGCGCCGCCGTGGCGGTCGTCAGCGTAGTGCAGATTCATCCTGCAAGTGGGCGCGCGGCGGGTGCGATCGACCAGGACGAAGTCACGGAGCGCGAGCAGGAACTGACGGAGGCGGCCGCATATCTTCGCGGCAAGGGCATCGAGCCCAAGACCGTGGAAGCCCACAGCATCGATGTTGGCGCCGCGATCGTCGAGGAAGCCCGCGGCCTGGACGCCGATCTCATCGTCGTCGGCTCGACCGGCAAAAACCTCGCCAAACGCCTCGTGCTCGGGTCCGTGAGCACCAAGGTCGTGCACGAGGCGCCCTGCGACGTCCTCGTCGTACGCTGAGAAGAGTGCGTTGAGCGTGGTGACCGGCGAGTCTTACATGACGACAACGGCTCGTGAGCACTTGCTCCCACAGGCGGAGAGGATCCGCTGGCTTCCCGTTTTCATCGAGTTCGTCATTGCGGTCAAGCGGGTAGGAGGCTGAGATGGCGATGCGGGTCTTGATCGCCGGCGGTGGCGTGGCCGCACTCGAAGCGGCGCTCGCACTTCGAGCGCTAGCCGAGGAGCGTGTATCGGTCGAGTTGCTCGGATCGGAGCCGCATTTCTGGTACCGCCCGCTGTCGGTAGCAGAGCCTTTCGCCCTCGGCGAAGCGCGGCACTTCGAGCTATCCGAGTTGGCTCCCAAAGCCGGCGCCTCCTTCTCTTTGGGCGAACTCGTAGGCGTCGACACCCAGCGCCGTGAGGCTCATACTTCTGTCGGGGACCTGCCGTACGACGTCTTGCTCGTCGCCTGTGGGGCCGTGCCGGCCGTTGCCGTAACGGGCGCACTGACCTTCCGTGGCCCTGCCGATACGGACCGGATGCGCCGATTGCTCGAGGAGATCAGCGCCGGTGCCGTGCGCCGCGTCGCCTTCGTCGTCCCGAGCGGGTCTGTCTGGTCTTTGCCGATCTATGAGCTTGCGCTCATGACGGCGGCCTACGCGCGCGAGCACGAGCTCGATGTTGAGCTTGCACTGGTGACGCCCGAGGAGGAGCCGCTGCAGCTGTTTGGTGATGCCGCTAGTAGGGCCGTACGCGGACTGCTTGACGAAAGCGGAATCGCCGTTCACACCGCTACCTATCCGAGTGAAGTCGTCGACGGAGGGCTGGAGCTGATTCCCGACGGGGGTCTCGCCGCTGACCGCGTCGTCGCGCTGCCTTTGCTCCGAGGCCCGCGGCTCGACGGTCTACCCCAAACGCGCGACGGATTCATCCCCGTCGACGAGTACGGGCGGGTGCGCGGCCTCGAAGATGTCTTCGCCGCCGGCGATATCACCAACTTCCCGCTGAAGCAGGGCGGCCTTGCTGCCCAGCAAGCGGACACGGTGGCGGCGGTAATCGCCGCGGGCGCCGGCTCCGACCTCGCACCCGAGCCGTTTCGGCCGGTGCTGCGCGGGCTCCTGCTGACCGGTGGCCAGCCGCGCTACTTCCGCCAAGAGATCACCCGCGGCGTGGGCGAGGCGGGAACGATCAGTCCCGAGCCACTCTGGTGGCCGCCCGGGAAGATCGTGGGCCGCTACCTAGCTCCCTTCCTTGGCGCAGTGGCCGGCGTCGAGGCCTCGGCCGAGCAGGCCGAGTCGCAGGCAGCTGTCCAGGTCGAAGTCGAGCTCGAGTTCCCGGTGCGCCCGGCGGCGATCGATACGGGAGGCACGGATGGGCGCTCAGTGGCCGAGCTCATGGTGCCGGCGTTAGTCGTCGCCCCGGAGGACACACTTGCCGAGGTGTCCGAGAAGATGCGCGCTGCCGATATCGGTTCGGCGGCTGTCGCAGCCTACGGGCACCTGGTCGGCATCCTCACCTCGCGCGACCTCCTGCGCGCCTTCGCCGGCCGCGTCCATCCCAGCGAGGCGCGCGCCCGCGAGTGGATGACCGCCGAGCCGATCGCCGTCTCGGTCCAGGCAACGGTTGAGGAGGCCTTCTTGCTCATGGCTGAGCGCGGCATCCACCATCTGCCGGTTGTCGAAGGCGAGCGCCCGATCGGGATGCTTGGCTTCCGGCAGGCCGCTCAGGCCCGTCCGGCAAGGTTCGGGCTCGGGTTCTGACGCATAACGCCGGCGCCGGCTCGAACTCCCGAGGATCCTTTTACGGGAAACCCGCGACAAAGTCCGCGGCTATGTACCGATCGACCTGCGGTCATGCCAGGGCGCGGCAATCGGGCGCGGCTCCTACGTTCAACTCAGACACCCTCGAAGGAGAGATTCCCTGATGGCCTCACACCCCGCCGCCACCCCGTACCACCAGCCGGTCGAGCCAGACTCGAGCGCGTTCTTCAAGGTCGCCGCGATGCTGCTCGGGATCTTGGTGGCGGTCGTCGGCTTCTTCGCGCTGATGATGTGGGCAGACGCCCGCGATGCGCGCGATTCGGCTTCGGGTGCAGATGCCGCCGTGCCCGCGGCGACGCACAACCACGCGACCGGCCACAACGCCGCCTTGCCGCTGAACAGTTTCGCCGGCGTCGTGCCGGAGAACGCGCTGGCGCTTGCTGAGGCGCACAACGCCTATGACGCTGCGCTACCGCCCGTCCCGGCCGGCGACCTGGTCAAGGTGCAGATGACCCTGAAGGACATGACCGTCGAGATCGCGCCCGGCGTCAAGTACAACACCTGGGCCTTCGACGGCCACGGCGCGCCCGGCCCGGTAGTGCACGTGCGCGAAGGCCAGACGGTCGAGATGACGTTGAAAAACGGTGGGGCAGTTCCGCACTCGATCGACTTCCACGCCGCTCGGATCGCGCCGAACCTCGCCTTCAAGGACGTGATGCCGGGTGACTCTTTCACCTTCCGCTTCAAGGCGGGAGATCCCGGTGTGTTCATGTACCACTGCGGCACCAAGCCCGTCCTGGCACACATCGCAAACGGCATGTACGGCGCGATCGTGGTTGACCCGGCGACGCCGCTACCGGCGGTCGACAACGAGTACGTGCTCGTCGCGAGTGAGTGGTACCTCTCGGGCGACGGGATCAAGGAGCCGGCCTCGCTGGACATGGCCAAGGCCCGCGCGATGATGCCCGACTGGACGACTTTCAACGGCTACGCCAATCAATACGTCACGCATCCGCTGACCGCCAAGCCCGGCGACACGACCCGATTTTACGTTGTCGCCGCCGGTCCGACACTGGACACGAACTTCCACGTCGTCGGCGGGCTGCTCGACCGCGCCTGGGTGAACGGCGACCTGACCAACCCGCCCCAGAATGGCGTCCAGACGGTTCTCGTCCCTGCCGGTGGTGGCGGCGTCTTCGACGTCAAGCTCGACGAGGAAGGCCTCTACCCGTTCGTCTCGCACGCCTTCGCACACGTCGACCTCGGCCAGGTGGGCTTGCTCAAGGTCGGCAACCCGAAGGGGACAATGTCGCACTAGCGTCCATGGCGGTTACGAAGACAAATCCCATGAATGAGAAGCTGCGGCCCGCCAACGAAGGGGACACCGCCGTCGACGTGATCCTGCGCGATGGCAGCACGCTTCGTTTGCGCGCGCCGGCGCGGGACGACGCCGACGCTCTGGTCAGCTTTTTCGCCGAGCTCTCTGACGAGAGCCTCTATCTGCGCTTCCACGGCAGTCCGCCAGTCGACGCTCATCTCGTCGCGCCGGACCTCGAGCCCGACTGGGCAGAGCGTGGGGCGCTGATCGGCGCGGTCGCCACTGACGACGGTGAGCGGCTCGTCGCTCTGGCCAGCTACGCGCGCCTGCGCGACCGCGAGGCGGCCGAAGTCGCCTTTGCGGTCGCCGACGGCTACCGCAGGCGCGGCGTCGGTACGCGCCTGCTCGAGCGGCTCGCGGCGCGAGCGTCCGAGCAGGGAATCACGCGCTTCGTTGCCGAGGTGATGGCTGAGAACGAACCGATGCTGCATGTGTTCTCGGAAGCCGGCTTCAGCCTCTCGCGAACCCTCACCGGTGGTGAAGTCGAGGTGACGTTCCCGATCGCCGCGACCGCCGCTTACGCGGCCCGCGTCGCCGGGCGCGACCACACCGCCGTCGCCGCCTCGCTGCGGCCGTTCTTCGAGCCGGCGTCGGTAGCGGTATTCGGCGCGTCGCCGCGGCGTGGCACGATCGGTGGCGAGCTCTTCCGCAACATCGTGACCGGCGACTTCGCCGGACCCGCCTATCCCGTCAACCGCAGCGGCGAGGCCGTGTCTGGCGTTCGGGCCTACAAGTCGATCGACGAGATTCCTGACCCGGTCGATCTGGCCGTCGTCTGCGTTCCCGCGGCCGCCGTGCTCGAGACGGCCGAGTCGGCACTGCGCAACGGAGTGCGGGCGCTGATCGTCATCTCGGCCGGCTTCGCCGAGGTCGGCGCCGAGGGGGCCGACCGGCAGCGTCAGCTGCTCGCGCTCGTCCGCGCTCACGGTGCCCGTCTGATCGGGCCAAACTGTCTCGGCGTGGCGTCGGCAGCGACACGCCTGAACGCAACCTTCGCTTCTCGCCAGGCGCCTGCAGGCAACATCGGCTTCTCCTCCCAAAGCGGCGCGCTCGGGCTTGCCATGCTCGAGGCGGCCGAGTCGCGCGGCCTAGGGTTGTCGGCGTTCGTCTCCATCGGGAACAAGGCCGACGTCTCCTCGAACGATCTGCTCGAGTGGTGGGAAGACGACCCCCGCACCCAAGTGTTGCTTCTCTACGTCGAGTCGTTCGGGAACCCGCGCAAATTCGCCGAGCTCGCACGCCGCGTCGCGCGTAGCAAGCCGATCCTCGCCGTCAAGAGCGGGACAACGGCATCCGGCGCTCGCGCGGCCAGCTCGCATACAGCCGCCCTGGCCGGCTCCGAGGCGGCCGTCGACGCGCTCTTCCACCACGCCGGAGTCATCCGTGCCGGCTCGCTGGAGGAGCTCGTCGACGTCGCGACACTCTTATCGACACAACCGGCTCCTCGCGGCCGCGGCGTGGCGGTGCTAACCAATGCCGGTGGACTCGGGATCATGTGCGCCGACGCCTGTGAGGCGGCTGGCTTGACCCTGCCACCGTTCGCTGAAGGGACCTGCAAGCGACTCGAGGCGCTCCTGCCGGTTGAGGCGAGTCTCGCAAACCCGATCGACATGCTCGGCTCAGCGACGGCAGCCTCATACGAGGCGACTCTGCCGGTGGTGCTAGAAGACCCTGGCGTCGATGCCGTCATCGTCCTGTTCGTCCCGGCGGTCAGCGCGAAGGCTGACGAGGTCGCCACCACCATCGCCCGTGCCGGTGGCGGCGACAAGCCGGTTCTCGCCGTCGTCATGAGCGCCGAAGGCATCCCAGAGGCACTCCGCGCGGAGCCCCGGGCTGCCGCCGCCTTCGTCTACCCCGAGTCGGCCGCCCGCGCCTTGGGCCGGGCCGCTGAGCGCGCGGACTGGTTGCGCCGCCCACTCGGCTCCATTCCTGAACTGGACGTCGACCGCGCCACGGCCGCAGCGGTCATCGACCGAGTGCTGGCCGATCGAGACGACGCCTGGCTCGAGCCGGCTGACACCCGCGCCCTCTTGCTCGCTTACGGGATCCCGCTTGTCGGCGAGGTAGTCGCGCACTCGGCCGACGAGGCGATCGAAGCCGCCGCCGCCCTCGGCCACCCCGTCGTCGTCAAGACTGCCGCCGCGGGCGCGCATAAGACCGAAAGCGGCAACATCGACCTCGACCTCGGCGACGCCGATGCAGTCCGCGCTGCCGTCGCAAGGATTGGCACCCCCGTGATCGTCCAACCGATGATCAGAGGCGGCGCCGAGCTGTTGGCCGGCCTCGTCCAAGATCCCGTTTTCGGCCCGCTGGTCGCCTTCGGCCCCGGGGGCGTTTTCGCCGAGCTGATCGGGGACGCCACCTTCCGCATCGCGCCGCTCACCGACGTCGACGCCGAGGAGCTGGTCACGACCAGCAAGGCTGGCCGCCTCGTCAAAGGCTTCCGAGGCGCGCCGGCCGCCGACGTTGCCTCGCTCATCGATCTCGTCTGCCGGCTCTCGCGCCTTGGCGAAGACTTACCCGCCCTCGCCGAGCTCGATCTGAACCCAGTGCTCGCGCTGCCGGACCGCTGCATCGCCGTCGATGCGCGCGTCCGTGTGCAACGGCCCAAGAGCCAGTCCCGGGCCAAGAGCTGGTAGCTGCGGAACAGCGCGCGGCCGGTCGCTCGCCGCGCAAGCTGGTCGTGCGCAAAGCCTGGCGGCGCGGCTGGCGACCAACTTCACGCACCTCTTCCGCCGCGAGTCAGTCGTCCTGATCTATCTCGAGCAGGCCTTGCTCGAGCGCGTAGCGAACGAGCTCGGCACGCGTCGAGAGGCGCAATTTCTGCATGATGTGCGCGCGGTGCGTCTCGGCCGTGCGGACCGAGATGTAGAGCTTTTCCGAGATCTCCTGGTTGGTGTGGCCGAAGGCCAGCAGGCGCAGGACGTCGCGCTCGCGGTCTGAGAGCGGGTCGTCTTCGGCTCGCTTCCGCTCCTCAGCATCGGCGGCGACCATGCGCGCGCCGAGGGTGGGGTGCACGTAGCGCCCGCCGCCGGCCACCTCGCGCACGGCAGCGACGACGTCCGTGTCGGCAGCCTCCTTGAGGATGTAGCCGGCGGCGCCGGCGGCGAAGGCCTCGCGCACGTAGTTCGGGTCGTCCTGCATCGAGAGGATCAGGACCTTGGCCTCGGGGGCGTCCTGAAGGACCTCGGGGGTCGCCTCGATGCCGCTCTTTCCCGGCATGACGACATCCATCAGGATCACGTCGGGCTTCCGGGCCCGCGTCTCGAAGACGGCGTGCTTGGCATCGCCGGCCTCGCCGACGACCTCGATGTCGCCTTCGGACTCGAGCACCTTGCGCAGGCCGCTCCGGACGACGGCATGGTCGTCGACGATCAGAACGCGGATGAGCGTGTCGCTCATGACAGGGGCACCTCGGCAACGATCGTCGTCCCGGCACCGTGGCTTGACTCGATCTTTAGCCTCCCCCCCAACAGCGCCAGCCGCTCGCCCATGCCGAGGAGCCCGAGACCCTCGCCACTGCCGTCGGGGGTGAAGCCGCGGCCGTCGTCCTCGATCAGTGCCGTGACCGCGCGGTCCTTGGGGGCCAGGACAATGCTGACGGCTGTCGCCTGGGCATGCTTGACGACGTTGGTCAGCGCCTCCTGGACGATGCGATAGAGGGCGGTCTCGACATCGGTCGGCAGCCGCTCGCGGATTCGCGACTCGAGGTCGACCCGCATGCCGGTCTGCTCGGCGAAGGTGTCACGCAGGCGTTCGAGCGCGGGCACGAGGCCGAAGTCGTCCAATGCCTTGGGCCGCAGCTCGACGGCCAGGCGGCGCACGTCGTGTAGCGTCTCGACGACCTGTTCGCGGACGGCGGCCAGCGCCTCAGCGCGCTCGGCGCCGCTCTTAGCCTCTTCGACCGCCTTCAGGCCGAGGAGCACCGAAGTCAGCTCCTGACCGGTCTGGTCATGGAGCTCGCGCGCCAGGCGTCTGCGCTCGAGCTCTTGCGCCTCGACGACCCGGCGCAGCGCATCGCCGGCGACACGGGCCGAAAGGTCGACGGCAACCGCGGCGCGCGTGGCGAAGGTCTCAGCAAGGCGGACGTCGTCGTCGCTGAAGCGAGGGTCTTCGCCCTCCTTGTCGTGCGCTCCGATGACGCCGATCGAGCGGCCGCGGGCGACAAGCGGCACGTAGAGGCCCGTGCGAGCACCGAGGACCCGGGTGGCCTCCTGGTCGACTTCGGGATCGTCGGCAATCGAGTCGACGCGCTCCGCGCGGCGACTCTCGAGCACCGCGCCGCTCTTCGATCCCGCCCGCTTGAGCTGCAGGCCGAGGATGTCCTCGTCGTCGGCACCGTCTGCCGCCTCGATTCGCAGCGTCCCGTACGAGGTGGACAAAGCTATCGTCACAACGCGCGCACTGATCAGGCCGCGCAACCGCCGGGAGATGAGCTTCAAAAGACGGGGTAGCTCGATCTCGCCGGCCAACGCCGTCCCGACCTCGTTCAGCGCCTCGAGCTGCGCCGACCAGTTGGTCGCGTCCTCGTAAAGGCGTGCGTTCTCGATCGCCACCGCCGCCTGGCTGGCCAGTGTCTCGACCAGCTCTTGGTCCTCGTCGGTGAAGGGGCCCTTGGCCTTCTCGGTCAAGTAGAGGTTCCCGTAGGCCCGGCCGCGCAGGGCGATCGGCACGCCGAGAAAGCCGCGCATCGGCGGATGATTCGGCGGGAAGCCGACCGAGCGGGGATCGTCGGTGATTGCAGTCAAGCGGAGCGAGCGCGCGTCGGTGATCAGCGCACCGAGGATGCCGTTTCCGCGCGGGAGCTCACCGATCGCGTCCACCGTCTCGGCGTCGATGCCGGTATGGACGAACCGCTCGAGGCCGGTGCCGGACTCGTCAATGACGCCGAGTGCCGCATAGCGGGCGCCGGTCAAGCTGGCCGCCGTTTCCGCCAGCTTTTTCAGCAGGTCGTCGAGCGAGAGCTCGGAGCTCAGAGCAATGCCCGCGTCGACTAGCCCACGGAGGCGATCAGGCTCATGCATGCGGTCATTATCAGTAATCGTCCGCACAAAAATGGTGCCTTTTCGCCGATGCTTGGACGCGTGCGCCGGTTCATGCTGGCCGTATCGAACAAGGAGGCGCGCGATGAACGGTGGGCTCTGCATTCTCCAGGACGCCGTCGGCCGCACCGAGAGCTGCCCAGGCAGTCTGTGTCCGTACTGGGAGGACGAGATCGACCGCGGCTGCATCGTCGCACCGATCCAACTCCAGCTTCGCGATCAACCGCAGCTCGCCCAGCACCTGCTCGAGCTGCGTGGGAACCTCGACCGAGCTCGGCACGGCGGCGCGCAGGAGGAGGGCCGGCGCCTTTTTTACCGCCTGCTCGAGGAGGAGCAAGCGGCCGAGACGTCGGAGGTGCTAGCCAGATGAAGAGGCAGTTGATTCGACCAAGCGTTGATCTCTACTGGCTTCCGTTAGGGGCCGGCGGTCGTTTCGTGCGGCTGAACGGGCGCATTTTCGAGGCGGTGATAGCGCGGCTTGAGAAGCGACAAACCAAGGACCTCTACCACTCCGCGCTCGTGGTCCGATTGCCAGAGGGAGAGTTCGTGATCGAGCAGGCACCGATACGTGACGGAGACGGGGCGCTGCGCGGCGTCGTCGCCGAAGGCGTGGTCGGCAGCCGCTGGGCTCGCCCGCTGCGCATGTTCCGCTACGAGATCCGATGCTGGCGTAATGGCATGATCCCAGACGTTGACGAGGCGGTCGACAGTCCACAACGGCTCACAGAGGACCCATTTCTCGCACAGCGCGTCCTTGAACTAGTGCCGGACGTGCCCACGCCGGTCTGGGGACGCGACGAGCTACATGCAGGCGAGATGTGGAACTCGAACTCGCTGATCTCCTGGCTGCTCGTCCGTAGTGGCCTCGGCGACGAGGCGGCACATCCGCCGGCCGGCGGGCGCGCTCCCGGATGGCGTGCTGGTCTTGTGGTGGCAGGCCGCCCACATTCATTGCCAGACAACGTACTCAAGGGTGAGTTGCGCGCTTCCAACGCCGGGAAGTCGGACAATCTTCACGAAAGCCACGTGGCCCTCGCTCGTCGAGACGCAGACCCAGCGTGTCGAGAGGTTGGGGATGACCTCAGACGGATCGCGACGATCTGACAGGACCCGTTCGCAGCCGCGCTTGCTCGGCAGCGTCTCGATTGGCGCTAGAAACGCGTTTGCCGATGCGTGGAGGTCGGGGGTGCTCTCGGGCCCAAACATGATGTCGTCTTCCGGAGCGGATCCGACCCGACCGTGCTCCAGGTCCGCCTCGTCGCCGCGTCGCAATGCAAGGCGGCCGGACTTCATGATCCCGGCAAGTTGCGGCCCTGAGCTCCCGGTCTCGGCAGAGGAGGTTGTGGTGCCGTTGGTGCCTTCGCCGGAATGCAGGAAGGTGGCAAGGCCGACGATTGCGGTAATCAGTGCGGCGGCTCCCGTGAGAACGCCGGGCAGCGTAGTCCAGAAGGCGATAAACCCGCTCTTGCTCGATGTATTGGGTTCTGGCGGCTCGTCCGAGAAGGGCATGTCTTATTCGCGGTGGTCACAAGTAGCTAGCACGAGGACTCAGCCGGCCGCTCGCTTGAGGAAGAACTCCACGATCTCTCAGTCTGGGCGCCGACGACGGCGTAGAACCGCACGTCTCTAGAGCATAAGAGACCTCGCCGCCACGGCTCAACAAGCTCTCGATGGAGCAGGCGACCACAGTTGCCCCTGCCGGGGGCCATGTACTGGTTCGGTGCGCGGACTGCGCAGTCCCCGGAGCCAATCCACAGCCACGTCAACGGCCGCCTTCACGGTCACGCCCGCCACGGCGGGCAGCACCACTCAGACGATCTATGAGTGAGCGCAGGTCGTCCTCACTTGTCCTCCGCGAAGAGATCAGAAGCTCGGCCATTCGGACCTCACGCTCCTGGCACGGCATCAGCTTACGAGGGTAGAAAGTTGCGGTTGAGACATTCATCATGTGGGCGAGGTGGCTGTTGACCTTCCGAGTTTTAACGAGCTCCTCGACTTGCTTCGCATTCGTCTTCGTGACGCGGATGCCCTCAACGTCTCCCAGCTTCACAGCTTCAGGGAACTGATGCGCCACGAGGCCGAGTCCGACTTGATAGCTGACGGTTGGCACTGGGAGGCGTTCGAGGAACTGGAATTACTAGAACATCTCGATCCGGCCTCACACCGTGCGCTCGGCGGCGACGCTTACGGACGACTCTCCGCCGATGGCCGCGAGCACCTCAGAACAATTGACAATCACTCTTAGTGGCTCGGAACTGGCGGCGTCGGGGACGGCTCGAGTTCACAGTCGGTGTCACGGCCAGACCGCCGCGACCCCTATCTATCGGGAGGGCGGTGGGTTAGCGTTGGGACATCCGCGAGGAGGTTTCCATGCGCATCGAGTCTTCCGTGACCGCTATCTCCTGGATTCCCTCGGAGGCGATCCAGGGCTTGCCGAAGATCCCGTTCCAAGTGGGCGTCGGCCACTACGACGAGCCGCCGCCCGATCGGCTCGAGGAGGGCGACCTCGGACGGCTGCGCGATGCAGACCGCTTTCGTGAGGCGAACCAGCTCAAGGCGTGGATTGAGGCCAACGACGGACGTATCGACGCGCACGGGTACGCAGGCGAGGGCCTCGTCGGGTCGACGACGTTCCGCCTTGGGCGAAAGGAGATGACTGTTCCAGGCGTCGCTTTCGACACGCTTCGGCGCGAACCGGAGGTATTCGGGGACGCGGTGCGCTTCGTCCAGACCGTGGGCGGCCGGGCCGGCTTTCCAGCGCCGCGCATGGTCAAAGGGAAGCCGTTCTTCCGCATTCATTCGGCCACCGCGTGGACGACACTTGCGTTGACGATCCGCGCCGACGGCTCCTCCGATCCCGAGCTCGTCGGCGCAAGCCCGTTCCCGCGCCACTGGATCTACGATAGTGAGGGCGAGCTCGTCCTGAAAGCAGGAACGATCGACTTCAAGGCCTGGTACAAGCAAGCGCACGGCGAGCACACGCCCTGGGGCGACGAGGAGTCGGATGCATTCGTGACCCAGGCTGAGAGCGCGCTCGAGCGCCAGCTGTCACGCGAACTCATGCAGAGTGGAGCCGTCCCCAAACGGCGGTCGCTCGAGGCCGGGGAGACACTGGTCGCGCAAGGCGAGGCGGGTGACGAGCTCTACTTGCTGCTCGACGGTGTGTTGGCTGTGGAGGTGGATGGCGCCGAGGTCGCGGAGATCGGGCCGGGGGCAATCCTGGGCGAACGCGCTTTGCTCGAGGGGGGTAGGCGGATGGCCACTCTGCAGGCACGGACGCGCTGCCGCGTGGGGGTCGTTCCGGCCGATTCGATCGATCGCGAGGCGATCGAGGAGCTCGCCGCCGGGCGCCGGCCCCAAGGCTGAACCAGGACGGCGCGGGGACGCAGCATGATCTGACGCCGGATCTGCTCCGCGACATAGTCGTGTGCGCGGGGTAGCTCCAGCCTTGGAAAGGTCAATCCCGGGAGCTCCAGCAGTCCCTTGACCAACTCATCGACGGCGCTCTAAGGTCTCAATCGGAATCCTTTTCCGGGAGAGCGAGGATAGAGGCCGGCACTTCGAATAGCACCCTTCCGGTGCGGAACCTCGTCGGCGGGGAGTGGCTCGACGCTGTGGAAGGCGAGGTCGAGGGCGTCGTCAATCCCGCCACCGGCGAGACGATCACGGCCGTCCCGCGCGGGACCGAGGCGGACGTCGACCGCGCCATTGAGGCCGCAACGAGTGCGCTCCCGGAGTGGCTGGAGACGACACCGCAGGAGCGCGCCGAGGTGCTTCTCCGGCTCGCGGACGTACTCACCGAGCACGGCGAAGAACTCGCCAGAGTCGAATCCCTGAACGTCGGGAAGCCGGCGGGGATGGCCCGTGACGAGATCGACTTCTGCGTCGACAACCTGCATTTCTTCGCAGGAGCGGCCCGATGCCTCGAGGGCCGGGCGGCGGGGGAGTACATGCGCGGCTACACCTCCATGATCCGGCGGGAGCCGATCGGCGTCGTGGGACAGATCGCGCCCTGGAACTACCCGTTGATGATGGCAATCTGGAAGGTGGCGCCGGCGCTGGCGGCCGGAAACACCTGCGTCCTCAAGCCGGCGGAGCAGACCCCGCTCACGACGCTCATGTTCGCGCAGTACGCGCGCGAGATCCTGCCGCCCGGTGTCCTCAACGTGATCACCGGCGACGGCGAGCCGGTCGGCGGCGGGATCGTGCGGCACCCGGGTGTTCGGATGGTCTCCTTGACAGGTGACGTCGCGACGGGCAAGGAGGTCCTAAGAGCTGCGGCGGAGACGCTCAAGCGGGTTCACCTCGAGCTCGGTGGCAAGGCGCCGGTTCTCGTCTTCGACGACGCGGATCCGGCCGCGGTGGCTGAGGGCGTGAAGGTCGCCGGGTTCTGGAACTCGGGCCAGGAATGCGCCGCCGCGTGCCGGATTGTGGCCGGCCCCGGCGTCTACCACGCGCTGCTCGACCAGCTGGTGCCGGCCGTCGAGTCCCTCCGGGTCGGTGACCCGAGCGCGGACGACGAGATCGAGATGGGCCCGGTGATCTCCGCCGATCAGCAGGAGCGAGTACTCGGTTTCCTCGAGCGAGCTACAGGCCGTGGCAAGGCCCGCGTTCTCACGGGCGGCGACTCGAACGGCGGCCGGGGCTTCTTCGTCACGCCGACGGTCGTTGTCGACGTCGAGCAGACTGACGAGATCGTCCAGCGGGAGGTCTTCGGCCCGGTCGTCACTGTGCAGCGCTTCGAGGACGACGACCAGGCAATTGCTTGGGCGAACGACGTGGAGTACGGGCTGTCGGCCTCGGTCTGGACGCGCGATGTCGGCCGCGCGATGAACGCGGCGCGCAACCTCCAGTTCGGAACAGTCTGGATCAACGATCACTTGCCGCTCGTCTCGGAGATGCCGTGGAGCGGCTTCAAGCAGTCGGGCTCCGGCAGAGACATGTCCCTGTACGGGCTCGAGGACTACACGCAGATCAAGCACGTTATGGCGAAGATCGACCGCTAGGCGGCTCCGGAGGTGGAGCGATGACGGCAGAAGAGCACACGACGGCGCGAGCGCTGACCAGGCGGGAGCTCGTGAAGCTCGGGCTCGTCGCTGCGGGCACGGCCACGGCCGCCGGCTGTGGAGTCGGCGACACGCAAAGCGGGGAGTCGGCCGCAAAGACTTCGAGCCACCCACCGCTGGACAAGGAGCCTGGCGACCTCGAGGTCTTCGAGTGGGCGGGATTTGAGCTCCCGGCCTTCTACCGCCCGTATCTCAGGGAGTTCGAGAAGAAGCCGAAGTTCACGTTCCTCGAGCAGGACGACCAGGCGCTTGGCAAGTGCCTGGGCGGGTACCGACCCGACCTCTGCCACCCGGACATCCCATGGATTCCGGACTGGGTCAAGGGCGATCTGATCCAGCCTTTCGACACGTCGCTGATCACGAACTTCCAGAGCCTGAATCCGTCGCTCGTGAAAGCGGCGCAGTACCAGGGCGTCCAATACCACATACCGACCGACTGGGGCTTCGAGTCCCTGATGTATCGTCGCGACAAGGTCGACATCTCGGAGGAGTCGTGGACGCTTCACTACGACCCGCGGTATGCCGGAAAGATCTCATGGTTCGACGACGCCGTGAACCTCGTGATCGCGGGCTACGTGAACGGCATCGATGACCCTTGGAACATGCCCGACGCCGAGCTCAACGACATGAAGTCGTTCCTGATCGAGAAGAAGAAGGTCGTCCGGCACTTCTGGAGCTCCCAGACCAGCCTCGACCAGGACATCGCGAGCGGCAATATCTGGATCTCCTTCGCCTGGGCCGGCTCCTGGGTCAACGCGAGAAAGAAGAAGCTCGACGTCGTCTACATGAATCCGAAGGAGGGCCGCCTCTCGTGGACGGAGGGGTTCGTACTCCTCAAGGGGACGAAGAACTACCGGCACGCACACAAATATGTCGACGCTTGGGCGAGCCCCGAGAGCGCCGTCTTCCTCGTCAACGAGTATGGCTACGGCCACACCAACACCAAGGTGGACCTCAAGAAGCTCGACCCCGTGCTCGTGAAGGCATTCAACCTCGACGACCCGACCATCCTGGACGAGCCGAAGACACACCCGCGACGCTACCAAGCTCGGCGCCAGGAGTACCTCAAGGCATGGGACGAGGTGAAAGCCGCGTGATCGGGCTCCGGTGACGCTGCCCGAGGATCGCGTCGAGCGAGCACCGGAGGTCGCGAGTTCCACGCATCCCACCGACCCCTTGACCGCCGCGGAGCTCGAGCAGGCCGTCCGCGCGCTCCGCTCGGCGCCCGACCTCACGGACCGGGCGCGCTTCGTTGAGATCTGCCTTCGCGAGCCGACGCGCGAAGAGGTTGTCGGATCCGACGAGACACCGCCTCCGCGCGAGGCGCTCGCGATCGTGCTCGATCCGGTCGCGGGTCACACGTATGAGGGTCTCGTGTCCCTGGCCGAAGGCCGGCTTCTCTCCTGGGAGTTCGTCCCGGACGTCCAGCCGGCGATTACGCCCGAGGAGTTCGCCGCGTGCGAGCGCGCAGTTCGCCGCGACGAGAGGATGCGCGCGGCCTTCGCCGAGCGGGGTGTCACGGATCCCGAGCTCGTCACCGTCGAGGCGTGGGGCATCGGAGCGTTCTCCGGGGACGGAGACGAGGGCAGGCGGCTCGCGTGGACCCCTTGCTGGGTTCGGGATCACCCCGACGGCAACCCATACGCCAGGCCGGTCGAAGGCCTCTACGCGATCGTGGACCTGAACGCGATGGAGGTGGTCCGGATCGAGGACCACGGGTTCGTCCCGCTTCCGCCGACCTCCGGCGACTACCTGCCCGAAAAGGTGGGCGACCTCCGCCCCGATCTGCGTCCGCTCGAGATCGTCCAGTCCGAGGGGCCGAGCTTCGAGGTCGACGGCTGGGCGGTCACCTGGGAGCGCTGGACCTTTCGCATCGGTTTCACAGTCCGCGAGGGGCTCGTCCTCCACGATGTCGCCTACCAGGACCGCGGACGCCGTCGCTCCGTCATCCGCCGCGCCTCGTGCGTCGAGTTGCTCGTGCCCTACGGCGACCCGAGTCCGGGGAGCTACCGTAAGAACGCCTTCGACATCGGCGAGTATGGCCTCGGCCCGCTCACCAACTCACTGGAGCTCGGGTGCGACTGCCTCGGAGAGATCAGGTACTTCGACGTTGAGCTCTGTAACGACCAGGGCGAGCCCTACACGATCCGGAATGCGATCTGCTTGCACGAGGAGGACGCCGGCCTGCTCTGGAAGCACTACGACGCGGGGAGCGACCACGCCGAGGTCCGCCGCTCACGCCGCCTCGTCGTCTCGTTCGTCGTGACCGCCGGAAACTACGACTACGCCCTGTACTGGTACCTCTACCAGGACGCGTCGATCGAGTTCGAGGTCAAGCTCACGGGGATCGTGCTCACGAACGCCTTGCCGGAGGGACAGCGCTCGCCCTTCGGCACGCTCGTCGCGCCCCAGCTCCTAGCTCCGAATCACCAGCACTTCCTATGCATGCGGCTCGACACTGAGATCGACGGGCAGAGGAACAGCGTCTACGAGGTGCATACGGAGCGGACCCCGCGCGGGCCCGAGAATCCGCACGGAATCGCCTTCTCCGCGAGCGCATCGTTGCTCCGCCGCGAGGCCGACGCGCAACAGACCGTCGATCCCGCCTCGGCCCGCTACTGGAAGATCGTGAACCCCTCGGTCTCCAACGCGCTCGGCGACCCGGTCGGCTATCGGCTCGTCCCAGGCGCTAACGTCTCGCCATTCGCGCACCCAGACGCCTCGCTGCTCGAGCGGGCTGCGTTCCTCGGGAAACACCTGTGGGTGACGCCGTTCGATCCGAAAGAGCGGTATCCAGCCGGCGACTACCCGAACCAGCACCGCGGAGGAGATGGGCTACCGCGCTGGACGAAAGCGAATCGATCGGTCGAGGACGAGGACATCGTCCTCTGGTACACGTTCGGAAGCCATCACATCCCGCGGCCGGAAGACTGGCCGGTGATGCCGGTCGAGCGGATCGGGTTCACATTGAAGCCAGACGGGTTCTTCGACCGCAGCCCTGCCCTCGACGTGCCTCCAGCTCGCGCGCATTGTCACGATTGAGACCGCCCAGCCGGGTTCTCGGCTTGTCGCAGGCAAATCTGGGGATGGGCCGTGCAGGGATCGAACCTGCGACCTTGGGATTAAGAGTCCCCTGCTCTACCAGCTGAGCTAACGGCCCGAGGGCAGGGCATTGTAACGATGCCCCTGGGGCCGGCTCAGGCGTCTGGAGACATACCACTGGACGTCGAGCGTCGTCTTGAGCCCGTATGCGGCCAGGGAGAAGCCTGCTCGAAGAAGGTGTCTAGTCATGGGGTGGTTAGTGTTCGCCGCCGCCATGAAAATCCTTTCCGTCGTCGGAAACCGGCCGCAGTTCATCAAGTCGGCTCCCCTGTCCCTCGCACTTCGAAACAAGGTCGACGAGGTTGTCCTCCACACGGGTCAGCACTATGACCCTGAGCTCTCGCAGATCTTCTTCGACGAGCTTGAACTGGGCGAGCCCGAATACCGGCTCGAGGTCGGATCGGGAACGCACGCGGAGCAGACGGGCCGGATGCTGCCCGGCATCGAGCAGGCGCTCCTGGCGGAGGCTCCCGACGCCGCCCTCGTGTACGGGGACACCAATTCGACGCTCGCGGGCGGGCTCGCGGCGGCCAAGCTGGGTGTCCCGGTGGCGCACGTGGAGGCCGGACTTCGCTCATTCGACCGATCGATGCCGGAGGAGCTGAACCGGATGCTGGTCGACGACCTCTCCACACTCCTCTTCTGCCCCAGCGACGCCGCAGTCGAGAATCTCCGCCGGGAGGGGATCATCGAGGGTGTCCGCCAGGTCGGCGACGTGATGATGGACGCGAACCTCCGGCTCACGCCGCTTGCACGCGACCGCTCGAACGCGCTCGCCGGGGCCGGTGTCGAGCCGGGTTCGTACCTCCTCCTCACGCTCCACCGGGAGGCCAACGTGGAGCCGGAGCCCCTGCGCTCGGTCGTCGCGGCGCTGGAGGACATCGACGAGCCCATCGTTTTCCCCGCCCATCCCCGGACCCGGACCGCCCTCGAGAAGGCCGGAGTCCTCCTGCCGGGGCCGGTACGCCTCCTACCCCCTGCCGGATACCTCGATTTCGCGGCACTCGCGTCCCAGGCCCGGCTCGTCCTCACGGACTCTGGTGGCGTTCAGAAAGAGGCGTACTGGTACAGCGTGCCCTGCATCACGCTCCGCACGTCGACGGAATGGGCCGAGACGGTCACGACCGGGTGGAACCGGCTCGTGGGGACCGAGACGGAGGCGATCGTCGCAGCCGTCGCGGGGGCTTCGGCACCCGGCGAGCACCCCCCGCTCTACGGCGACGGGCATGCGTCGGAGCGGATCGTCCAGGCCCTCCTCGATACGATCTCCGGCCGATGACCACCGACGACACCGTTCGAGTCGGCCTGGTCGGGCTCGGCTTCTGGGGGCCGAACCTCGCCCGGAACTTCGACGACCTCCCGGGAGCGACGCTCACCTGGCTGTGCGACAGCGACGAGGAGCACCGGACCGGAGTCGCGGAGCGGTTCCCGGGGGCCCGCACGACCGCCGACCTCGACGAGCTCCTGAATGACCCGGATCTCGAGGCAATCGTGCTCGCAACCCCGGTCGTCACCCACCATGCGCTGTCCAAGCGGGCGCTCGAGGCCGGGAAACACGTCTTCGTCGAGAAGCCGATGGCGCTCGAGGGTGAGGACGCCGAGGAGCTCGTGCGGCTCGCCGAGGAGCGCGACCTCGTGCTCATGCCGGGACATCTCCTGCTCTACCACCCGGGCGTACGCAAGCTGAAGGAGCTCGTGGACTCGGGAGAGCTTGGCCGCGTGCTGGTCGTCTACGGAAACCGGCAAAACCTCGGGCAGATACGCAAGGACGAGAACGCGCTTGGATCGCTCGGCGCCCATGATCTCTCGGTCATCCTGCACCTGGTCGGCGAGGAGCCGGTCGAGTGCCACGCGCACGGGGAGTCGCTCCTCGGCGAAGTGGAGGACGTCGTCTTCTGCTACCTCAAATTCCCGTCCGGGATCGTCGCGCATATGCACCTCTCGTGGCTCGACCCCCACAAGATGCGAAAGATGACCGTCGTCGGAGCCGCGAAGATGGCCGTCTTCGACGACATGGAGCTCGACCGGAAGGTCACTGTCTACGACAAGGCTGCGGAGCAGGCCATGGGCACCTACGGCGAGTGGCAGACGCGAACGGGCGACATCTGGATCCCGAAGATTGCGAACGACGAGCCGCTTCGTCTCGAGTGCGAGCACTTCCTCGGACTCGTTCGTGGCGAGGGAGACCGGTTCGAAGCCGCACGGGACGGCGTCGCGGTCGTGCGCGCGCTCACAGAGCTTCAGCGCTCGCTCGAGCGCGAACGCGTATGAGCGTCCCTTGCCTCCGACACGCGCCCAGGCCAAAGGGGGGCATATGAGCGAGATCGCCGGCACGGCGGTCGTTTCTCCCGACACCATCGTTGGAGCCGACGTGACGGTCGAGGACGCAGCGGTCGTGGGGAAGCACCCTTCTTTCGGCAAGCAGTCGACCGCGGCCCGGGCTCACCTTCCCCCGCTCCAGATCGGCGACGGCAGCTCGATCCTCGCGGGCGCGGTTGTCTTCGCGGGAACCACGCTCGGCCGAGGGGTGATCGTCGGCGACCAGGCATGCGTCCGGGAGCGCTGCTGGATTGGCGACGACGTCGTGATCGGGCGGGGCGCGTTCGTCGAGAACGACGTCACGATCGGATCGCGAACGCGAATTCAGGCAAACGCCTACGTGACCGCCTACTCGACGCTCGAGGAGGATGTCTTCATTGCGCCATGCGCGATCACGACGAACGACAACTTCATGGGGCGCACCGAGGAGCGGCACGCACTCAGGCGAGGCCCGACGATTCGCCGTGGGGCTCGCATCGGGGGCGGGGCCGTGCTGCTGCCGGGGATCGAGATCGGCGAGGAGGCCTTCGTCGGCGCCGGGGCGGTCGTGCTTCGAGACGTGCCCGCCCGGGCCGTCGTCGTAGGCAACCCTGCCCGGCAGATCCGGGAGGTCCTTCCGGAGGAGCTCCTGCCCCTTCCCGACTAGGAGGGGTAGTGCTTAACGACGGTCAGGCCGTAGCTCCCGCCGGGCCCCCGTGTGAGCTTGACCTCGAGGAAATACCACCCCGCCCGCGGGGCGGTGAAGACGATGGCGTCCCGAGCGCGGATCCTCGTCGAGGACGCGAGGCGCGCCTTGCGGGGAGCGCCGTCGAGTTTCTTTGTGTGCGGGCGCCAGAGCACGAGGTCGGCGTTGGAGCGACTCGGGCTTCGCAGGGTGAAGTTCGCCCGCTGGCCGGCTTGAAGCTCGATGCGGTAGACGTCCCGGTCGTCCTCGTAGCGGTACAGCGTCGGACGAAGGGCCCGGCGCGTCCCCCTGACGGTCGCCGCGCGCGAGCGCGTGTCGTCGTTCGGCTCCAGCCGGTCGCGGGGAGGCGGCGAGCCGACCCTGCGAATGGTCTCGTCCACGTTCAGGAGGCCATAGCCGGAGCGGCTGTCGTGCCCGGGCTCTCCGATGTCACGGGCGGCTCGCGCGAGGATCGTCGTAAGCTGACCGGGCCAGAGGTTGAACGGACGGGACTCGGAGAGCGCCAGCGCCGCCGCAGCGGAGACGAGCGGGGCCGAGAACGAGGTTCCCTGCGGATTCCGATCCTCGGCGTCGAGCGCACACACCGTCGTGCCCGGCTCGGAGCAGGACGCGTCCGTGAAGGCAAGTGGGAGCGTCGAGACCATGGCCGTACCCGGAGCTGCGAGATCGAGGTGAACCGCGTCGCGGTTCGAGAAGCGGGGCGTCGTCGTCCCCCGGTTGGTCGCGCCCACCCCGATCACGTGCGGGAGCGCCGCCGGGTAGTTCGCGTAGCTCTCGGGGCAGATCGCGGCACAGTTCCCGGCCGCGGCCACGATGACGACTCCGTGCCGGGTCGCATAGTCGATCGCTGAACGCTCGAGTTCCGAGTACGTGTCGAGTCTCGGATTGGTCGGGTTCCGCGGTCCTCCCAGGCTCAGATTGATCACGCTCGCACCCCGGTCGACCGCCCACCGGATCGCCCGTGCTTCAGCGTCCAGCGGGATCGACCCGCTCTTTCTGACGACCTTGGCGATGAGCAGCTTCCCGGGGAAGGCAACGCCCGCGATCCCGCGACCGTTGTCGAGAGCAGCCGCAATCTCTCCGGCGACCATGGTCCCGTGCCCGAACGAATCAACGTCGGCACCCGTCGCGACGAAGGTTCGCATCGCCTCGATCCGTCCGGCGAACTCTGGGTTGGTCGCGTCGATGCCAGAGTCGACCACGGCCACGAGGACCGGCGGAAGCGGTGGAGGCGAGGTGGAGCCTGACCAGAAGTCAAAAGCGCGGATCGCCTCGAGGTACCACTGGTGCTCGGGCACCGCGAGCGGATCGTTCGGCGTGAAGGAGATCGTGCGGTTCGCTAGCACCGACTCGGCGAACGCAACGCCCTGAACACCCTTCGCCGCCGAAAGCGCCGACTCGACGTCCGGGACCGAGATGACCAGGGCCCGGAGCGGCGCGAGGCCGGGAATCTCCGTTCCTCCGGTGGTCGAGGTCACCTGCGCGGCAACCGTGGCTACATCGGCCTCCGGCTCGAGCCCGACCGAGATGCGCCCGGGGGAAGCCAACCCGCTCCCCGGCGCCGCCAACGCGGCGCCCAGGACGAGCACGGCGCAAAGCCTCCTCATTCGGAGACGAAGTGAAGCAAAGGCGTGCGACCGAGTGTGAGCCGGGAGCCCAGCGTGGCGACTCCCCGGTAGACCCCCGGACGAAGTGCGACGCGGATCGAGAACTCGCCGCTCGCCCTGGTCCGACCCTTCGCCACCGACAGCCAGCGGGTCCCCGACCTGCGCTGGATCACGACGGTCGCGCGGGGCCGAGACGGCCGGACGATCCCCGCGAGCCGAGATGAGTCGGTGACCTCGTAGAAGTTGACCTTGGCGATTACGAGCACGCGCACCGGCCGGCCGACCCCCCGCTTCGACGCGATCCTGTAGACCGTGGCCACCCGCGGCCGAACGTTCGTGGCGAACGTCCCGTCGGCCGCCGGCGTCAGATCCCGCAAGCGTGCCCACGAGCCGCCCTCGGGCTTTCGCTCGAGCCAGGCCTTGCCCACCTGACGAACAAGCCCGGTCAGCTTCGTCCGGCTGCCGAGCGAGACCTGGCGCTGCGCCGTCTTCAAATCCATGACACCGATGCGGAACCACGTCGAGCGAAGCCCGAGCGCGACCTTGAAGGTGGAAGCCGAGATGGATGTCGGGCCGGTCGATCCCTTTGCGAGCACCTCGTCGACGCGGCGTGACGCGTTGACCGTCGTCTTCAGGTCGAGCAGCCGCCCCGCGACGCTCGACCCAAGCTCGGCATCTAAGGCCGCCCGGCTGTACCGGAACGGGCCCCAGTTGTGGTACGGAGAGATGGAGTCGTACGGATCGGGCACCGAAACGAGGTAGGGGTTCGGCGCGGCGCCGGCCCACACGTCCTGCACTGCCGCCGTGCGCCCACCCGAGGTCGAGTGGAAGAACGTCCAGGCCACGACCCCGTCGTAGGTGCGGATCTCGGCCGCCGTGTCCGAGATGGCCACATTCGTCCTCGGATCCTCGGCGACGACGCCGCCGTACACCTGGCTCCTCGTGTCATCGAAAAGATCGTAGGAGCCGGTGGGCTTCTTACTCGCGAGCGCGTACGAGCGCGCGGCCACTGCCTGCACCTTGAGGGCCTCCGGCGACCAGCGCGCAGGCATTTCCCAGGGTACGACACCGGAGAGATAGCTCTCGAGTCCGACGTTGTTGACGACCGAGAGTGTCCCTCCGGCCAGGAGGATCGTCAACGAACCGCGGTACTCCCTGCCCCCCAACGCGACGAACCCCGAGCCGGGGATGACCCGCACCGGGCTCGTCAACGTCTGAACGTTGCCGTTGATCGTCAGCTTCAGACCTGTTCCGAGCGTTCGCGTGCCGGCCGGAAGTGTCCAGCTCTTCCCCGCGCCATCCTCCACCGTGAAGGGTGCCGTCGAGCCGAAACCGACCGAGAACCGCCCCGAGTCCAGGAGAACCCGGACGCCGCTGATGGGAGTCTGAGCCGCCTGCGTGCCCGGGTAGTAGTGGTCGAGAATCTGGGTGTACGTCCACCCATGCTGCGCGAAGCCGTAGGCGCCGTACTGCGGCATGCCGATCCCGTGCCCCCAGCCGTGGCCCGTCACGAAGAAGACCGGCGTCGCCAAGGCACTCGGTGCGAAACCGAGCACGACAAGAACGACTGCGATGAAAGTGCGTTGCATAGGACGAACGGTCTAGACCCCTGGCTTACTAACGAAAAGTAGCCGAACGTCGTAAGGATTGCTTGAATCTTTCGGGCGGCAGGGCGCGTTCATCCTGGGTTTGGGTCCGGCTCGTCGCGGCTAGGACAGAGGGGTCGTGGCGAGAGCGTCGGTCAAGCTCCCGTCCCGCTATGCCGGGGCTCGCCTAATCGGTCACGGCGGCATGGGGGACATCTATCTTGCCGAGGACACGGTCCTCGGCCGTCAGGTTGCCGTGAAAGTGCTCGACGAGCGCTTTGCGAAGGATCCCGACGTGACGAAGCGGTTCACCCGCGAGGCCCTCGCTGCGGCGAAGCTGTCGGGTCATCACAACATCGTCATGATCTTCGACGTCGACGAGTGCGACGGCCGTCCGATGATCGTCATGGAGTACCTGCCGGGCGGAACCGTGGCCGACCGGGCGCGCGAGGGGCGGGTCGACCGTGAGGAAGCACTTGACTGGCTCGAGCAGACCGCGGCCGCCCTGGACGACGCGCATCAGGCCGGAATCGTTCACCGGGACGTCAAGCCGGCGAACCTCCTCCTCGACGAGCGAAACGAGGTGCACGTGGGCGACTTCGGCATCGCCCGCATCGCCGACGAATCAGGCGCGGGGCTCACGGTTGCGGGCACGGTACTCGGGACGGCCGGCTACCTCTCGCCGGAGCAGGCACGCGGTGAGCCGGCGACACATGCGAGCGACATCTACGGGCTCGGCGTGGTCGCGTACGAGCTCCTCACCGGCGGCCGGCCCTTCGAAGGCGGCTCGTCGACCGAGGAGGCAGCGGCGCACATTCACCAACCCGTCCCGCCGGCTTCGGAGCGCGGAGTCGGTCTGCCACGTTCCGTCGACCGCGTCTTCGAACGTGCCCTCGCCAAGGAAGGTGCGCATCGCTACCCAAGCGCCCGCGAGCTCGTCGAGGATCTCCGCGCATCGCTCGAGCCGGAAGACGAGCCGACGCGAATTCGCACCGCCCCGGTTCCTTACTCCCGCAACCGCGCTCGACCCGAGCGAGGCCGTTCGACGGTGCCGATCCTGCTCGGCACGCTCGCACTGGCGGCGCTGGCCGCGGGCGGCCTCATGGCCGCAGTCATGACGAGCAACGACGACCCTGGGCCATCCGTCGTCACGGAGAACGTCACGCGAACGCAGGGAGGGACGACGGCCACGACAGAGGTCACCGTCACCGAGCAGACGCCGACGACCGCGTCCGCGACGGCGGCGGCCGGGGGCGGCGGTGGCGGGGGCAAGCTCTCCTACGAGGAAGCAAAAGAGCTCACAGACGAGGCAACTGCGCTGATGCGGCAGAGTGACTACGCGGGCGCGCTGCCGCTCGCCGAGCGGGCGTACAAGAGTCTTCGCGGCAGCGGCGACATCTACGAGGCCTACGCGGCCTACAACGCCGGGAAATCGCTCATAGAGCTCGGCGACTGCAAGAAGGGGCTCAAGTACCTGGATGCATCCGAGGCCATCCAGGGAAGCCGAAGCGAGATTCGCGAAGCGCGCGCGCAGTGCGGCTGAGCTAGGAGGGCCTAGCCAGGCGCTCGCCGTACTGGCGGCGGTAGTACTCGCGGTACTCGTCAGACTTGAGCCGCTCCCACCAGTCGCGCCGGTCGCGGTACCAGGCGACGGTGTCCGCAAGCCCGCCCTCAAAGCCCCGCTCGGGCTGCCAGCCAAGGTTCGTGAGCTTCGACGAGTCCAGGGCATAGCGCCTGTCATGGCCGGGGCGGTCCTCGACGTGCCGAAGCAGCGACCCGTCGGCGCCTGTCAGCTCGAGGATCTTGTGCGCCACCTCGAGGTTCTCACGCTGGTCTCCCGCCCCGACGTTGTAGATCTCGCCGGCCGTCCCTTTGCGGAGAACGAGCTCGATCGCGACGGCATGGTCTTCCACGTGAAGCCAGTCTCGAGCCTGGCGGCCGTCGCCGTAGAGAGGGAGCGCCTCGCCGTCGAGGGCGTTCGTGACGAAGAGCGGCACAAGCTTCTCCGGATACTGGTTCGGGCCGTAGGTGTTCGAGCCGCGCGTGATCGACGCGTTCAAGCCGTACGTTCTGACGTAGGCGAGCACCTGGAGGTCGCCCCCGGCTTTCGAGGCCGAGTACGGGCTCGAGGGCCGGACGGGATCCTCCTCCATCGACTCAACGCCGGCCGGCACGTCTCCGTACACCTCGTCAGTCGACACCTGCACGAATCGCGTCCCCCGCGCTCGAGCCCAGTCCAGCAAGACGTGCGTCCCGACGACGTCGGTCTGGATGAAGTCGCCCGCCTCGAGGATGGAGCGATCGACGTGCGTCTCCGCTGCCAGGTTCACGACAGCGTCACACCCCTCGCCTGCGCGAGCGACCGCGTCACGGTCGGCGATGTCCCCCTCATGGAACTCGTGCGGGACGTCGGCGAGGTTCTCCCGGTTACCCGAGTAGGTCAGCTTGTCGAGGACGACGACGGCGTCACCTGCCGCCGCTAGGCGGCGGGCGACGTGGCTGCCTATGAACCCGCAGGCTCCCGTGACGAGGACGCGCACGGCGCCATGCTAGTTCGCGGCCCTAGCCCATGGCCTCCAGGCAGGCGCGTAGGCCCTCCCGCCAGTGCGGGAGCGTCGGGGCGTGCGGACGTTCGCTGCGCAGGACCGAGTAGGCGGGGCGCGGAGCGGGGCGGGCGAGCTCCGCCGTGGTGACGGGAACAACGCGGCAGCGAACGCCGGCCTCCTCGAAGATGGCTTCGGCGAACCCGGCCCAGGTGCACTCGCCCCCCGCGGCCAGGTGCCAGATCCCTCGGTCCCGGCTCACGAGGTCGTCCACGGCAAGAGCCAGGTGGGCCGTGTATGTGGGAGAGCCGCGCTGGTCCGCGACAACCCGCACTTCGTCCCGCTCCTCGGCCAGCCGCAGCATCGTCCGAAGGAAGTTCTTACTGGTTGGCCCGAAGAGCCAGGAGGTGCGGACGACCCACGCGTCCTCTCCCGCGGCGGCCTCTCCGTGCAGCTTCGACCGGCCGTAGGCCGACTGCGGGTTCGCCGCATCCGACTCGACATAGGGCTCCCGTTTGCGTCCATCGAAGACGTAGTCGCTCGAGAAATAGACGAGCGGCGCGCCGAGCTCGGCGACGTTCGCGGTGCCGCCGACGTTGACTGCCGCAGCCCCCTGTGGATCGTCCTCGGCCCCGTCGACATCTGTCCAGGCGGCCGCGTGGAGCGCCAGGTCCGGTACCGCGAGGCTCGCGGGCGCCGGGAGGGTGACGTCCCACTCCTCATGGTCGAGGGCGACCACGTCGTCGGCGGCGAACGCCTCACGGAGGGCGGAGCCGAGCTGGCCTCCGGCACCCGTGATCAGGATCCGTCGGCGGCGTCCCGCGCGGAGAGCGTCGGCTTGTCCGTGCTCCATAGATGCCTGACCCGCGGATCGTCCCAGGGGACGTTGTGCTCGTCTGGGTCGGAAGAGTCGTACTCCTCGGTGACGTGGTAACAGAAGAGGAGGTCACTCAGAGCCTCGAACCCGTGGGCATAGTGCCCGGGTATGTAGAGGCCAACCGGATTCTCTTCGCCAATGTCCTCGGTGAACACGTCCCCGGCGGCCCGGTCGAGGACGACGACACGCGCAGTCCCGGTTAGACAGGCGAAAAGGTCGTCCTGCTCTCGCTCGTGAAAGTGCAACCCTCGGATGACGCCGCGCCGCGAGAAGGAAACGTTTGTCTGGACGGTTCGCTTCGGCAGGAGGCTCTCGCGCCGGACTTCGAGCAACCACCCTCGCTCGTCGGCGAGGTACCGAAGCGGCAATCGGATCATCCCCTCGAGCATTTAGGCGGCCCGGTTCGCGCCGTGCGTCCGCACGAAGTCGTTGACCGAGTAGTAGGCGTCGATCGACTCCCCGGCGTCGCCCCAGAACCCCTCGAGAATGTCGTACTGCATGGCTCCCCGCTCGACGTAGTGGTTGTTCACGTCGGTAATCTCGAGCTCCCCGCGGTCGGAGGGTTCGAGCGTCGAAATGACCTCGAACACGGTCGGGTCGTAGAAGTAGACGCCCGTGACAGCGTAGGTACTCGGCGGCTCCTCCGGCTTCTCGACGATGCGCCGCACGACGCCTGCGTCGTCCAGCTCCGGGACCCCCAGATGCTGAAGGTGCCCCGGCTCCTCGACCCGGGAAAGGATGATTCTGGCGCCCAGCTCCTGGGCTTCGAAGCTCCCGACCGCGGACGCGAGCGAGCGCTCGAACACGTTGTCCGCGAGCATGACGACGACGCGGTCGTCGCCCACGAACCGCTGCGCGAGCCCGAGGGCTTCGGCGATCCCCCCGGCCTCTTCCTGGTAGCCGTAGGAAAGCCGCTCGATCCCGTACTCGTGGCCGTTCCCGAGCAGCCTCAGGAACTCGCCCGCATGCGTCCCGCCCGTGACGAGCATGAGCTCGTCGACGCCGGACTGGACGAGAGCTTCGATCGCGTAGGACACCATCGGACGGTCGTAGATGGGCAGGAGGTGCTTGTTCGTGATCCGCGTCAACGGGTGGAGCCGTGTGCCGCTACCGCCTGCGAGGATGACGCCCTTCACGGCCCCGCATGCTACTTCGGAGACGATCTAGACTGGGGTCATGGCCGACGAGCGAGAGGTCGAGCACGAGCCGCAGGTCCTCCAGGGTGAGGACGACATCCCGCGTCAGCCGACGTCACAGCGTGACCCGTTCATTCCCGAGCCCGGCGCACGGCCCGGCGAGCAAAAGGCGTTTCGCATCTTGCCGCTCGCCTTCATCGCGATCGGGATCGCCGTTGTGATCGTGATCGTCGCGGCACTCCGCTAGCTCGAGACTTCCGCCTCGAACGTCGCCCTTGCGTCCTCTCCGTAGACGGCGAAGACGACGCGCTCGAGTCCCGATGGCTCGTAGCTCCGGGCTTCGGCGACCATGATCCGGGCGCAGTCCTCGAGCGGAAAACCTCCTACTCCCGTCCCGAAAGCGGGCAAGGCGAGCGATCGGGCCCCGAGCTCGTCGGCCACTTCGAGCACGCGGCGCGTCGTGCGTCCCACGAGCTCCTCGTCCGTGCGGAGATCCTGGCCCATGACCGCCCCGTGGATGACGTGCTTCGCCGCGAGCCGCCCTGCGCCCGTGGCAACTGCATCGCCCACCGGAATCGGGCCGAGACCGACAGCTTCCCGCTCTATCTCCTCCCCACCGGCCCGCTTGATCGCGCCGGCCACGCCGGAGCCCATCCAGAGCCGGTCGTTCGCCGCATTCGCGATCGCGTCGACTTCGAGGGTGCTGATGTCGCCTTCGACCACCTCGAGCTGCATGAGGGGCAGACTAACGGCCGCTCGGGCTCGCAGCCGGCCTCGGGTCGAGCGGCGAGGACTTCACCCGGGCGAGGCGGGCGACGCTGGGCGGCAGCCACCAGTTCCACCGGCCGAAGAGCTTCATCGCACTCGGAACGAGCAGCGCCCGGATCACTGTCACGTCGATCAGGATGGCGGCCGCAAGGCCGAAGCCGAACTGCTGCAGACCGAGGATCGAACCGACGACGAAACCCATGAACGCGGCGAACATGATCAGCCCGGCTGCAGTGACGATCCTGCCGGTCTTCGCGAGGCCGAGCGCGACCGCGTGCTCGTTGTCATGCGTGCGATCCCACTCCTCTCGCATCCGGCTGACGAGAAAGACCTCGTAGTCCATCGAGAGCCCGAAGAGCATCGCGAAGAGGAAGATCGGGATCCAGAACTCGATCTGGTCGAACGACTGGATGCCCAGCGCCTCACCGCCGCCGTACTTGAACACGGCGACGAGCAGGCCGTAGGCGGCACCGATCGCGAGCAGGTTCAAGATGATCGCCTTCAGCGGCAGGAGGAGCGACCGGAACGCGCGCAGGAGGAGGAAGTAGGTGAGGACGAGCACGGCGGCGACGAGCCAGGGGAAAGCCCCGTAAGCCGTTTCGATCACGTCGACCGAGCTCGGTGGGCCGCCGCCGGCGTAGACCTGAACGCCGCCCGGGAAGCGTGCGGCCGGCACGATCTCGCTTCGGAGACGCCGGGCGAAGTCCATGGCCTCCGGCGACCCGTATTCGTGCCGCCCGACGACCTGTAGGTGGATATAGCGGCCGCTCGAGTCGACAAACGGCGGCTCCAGGTCCACGCCCGCGACACCCGTGGTCTCGGGATCTCCTTCGATCCCGCGCACGAGCCGCCCTACGGCTGCGCGTACCTCCGGGTCCCGTACGTCTCCGGCCCGGCCCGTGTCGATCGCGATCTCGGTCGGGGCAACCGCACCGTCGCCGACTGAATTCGCGAGCACGTTCAAGCCCTGAACGCTCGGCAGGTCCTGCGGGATCCCCTTGTTCGATCCCGGGCCGACCTGAAGCGCGAAGACCGGGATGGCTGCCGCGAGCAGCAGCGCCGTCGTTCCGAGGGCGAAGGGAAGCGGCCGGCGCATGATCGCCCGGGCGAGCCTGGCCCACATGTTGTTCTCCTCGTCGGCGCGGCGTCGGGCGATCGCCTTCGGGACTACCCGCACCCGGTCGAGCCCGTCCGCACAGAGGTAGAGGAGGACGGGGAGGAGCGTGAGCGCACAGACGATCGAGACCATCGGGATCACGAGCCCGCCGAGCCCGAAGCCCCGCATGAATGGGAGCGGCATGGCGAGCATGAGCGCGAGCCCGATTGCGACGGCAGTGCCGCTGAAGACGACCGCACGCCCTGCCGTGCCCATCGTGCGGGCAATCGCCTCCTCTTTCGTGCCGCCCTTGGCGCGCTCCTCGCGGTAGCGGTAAACGACGAGGAGCGAGTAGTCGATCGCAATCCCGAGGCCGATCAGGGCGACCATGTTCTGGAGGTAGGTCGAGAGCTCCATGAAGTGCGCGAGGATCCAGATGATCGCGAGCGTCGCCGGGATCGCCGCCGCGGCAAAGAGCATGGGCAGGATGAAGGCAAAGGTTCCGAAGACGAAGATGAGGATGGCCAGCGCAATCGGGATCGCGGTGTAGAGCTCACCCACCTTCGCGTCACGCGCGAAGACGTCGTCGGTGTCCTTGGTGATCGCGGCCGCTCCGGTGACGTAGAGCTTTCCGTTCGGGATCTCCCCGGCTGCGGCGCGCACCCGGTCCGTGTAGTTCTTGGCGTCGGCAGGCTCGAGGGCCGAGGTCACGGTCGCCGTGGCAGTGCGGACCGATACCGCGCGGGCCGAGACAAAGCGTCCGGTGGGGATCTCGTCGGCCACCCGCTTCCCGACGCGCTCGAGCGCCGGAAGCGCCTCGGCGGCCGTGTTGCCTGGATTCGCCTGGTACACGAGCTGGAAAGAGCCGTCGGAGCGCTGCCCGAAGTGGTCGTGCAGGATCTTCTCGGCCTTCGCCGTGTCGCTACCCGGAATCGAGAAGCGATTCGTGAGGAGTTTCGAGAGGCCGCTGGCGGCGACCCCCGAGACGAGGAACACGACCACCCAGGCGGCGACGACCGCCCAGCGGTAGCGAATCATCGTAAGTGTCCAGCGTTCCATCGAGGCGCCCTCAGGTCGAAGCTAGCGCTCGCTAACTTAACGCGAAGGGCGGGATCTCGTCAAGCGCCTGGCGCGGCGGCGGGCGGCCTTTCGAGCCCTCGCCCGGTCGGCGTTTCCGACGGCGGCGAACCAGACGTAGACTGCAAAGGTGGCCGTCCATCCGGCGGCTCGTCCGGCTCGGCGGAGGTTGCTCACCAACGCAGCCTAATTCAGGGATAGCGCCAAACGGTTTCCTGACGATGCTCCCGGGTAGATACTTCTCACGCTAACGCGACGAAAGGAACACGGATGAAGGACAAAATCAGCGGCACGGTCGAAACCGCACGGCCCTACGTCGAACGCCTGGCGCGTGACGAGGAGTTGCACGACCACGTCAAGAAGGCGTACGAGTCGGCTCGAACGATCTACGACGAGCTGATCGGGCCCAGCGGCGCGACCGGCATGGCGTTCAAGGTTGCTAAGGACAAGGATCTTCAGGACGAGCTGAAGAAAGCCGTCGAGCAGCTCCGCAAGGCCGGCGAGCACGCCCAGGGCAAGAGCTCGCACGCCGGACGGAACATGACCTTGCTGCTTGCGGGGATCACACTCGGCGTTCTCTTCAATCCGGCCACCGGTCCGGATACGCGCAGATGGCTCCGCGACAAGGTCCTCGGACCGGAAGAGCCGTTCGAGTACCAGTCGAACGGCCCGTCGAGCTCTTCCAGCTCCTCCTAGCCGAGCGCGAAGCACGCAGCACCAGCCGGATGGCCCGGAAGAATCCGGGCCATCCGCACGGACCACTATCCGTTCTGCTGGGGTTGCGGCCTCGACGTCGGAGGGCTCGGCTTTGACTGGACGCTGGCCGGCGAGCGACTCGAGGCCCGGCACGTGTTCCACGAGAGCTTCCAGGGAGCACCGGGGATCGTGCACGGCGGCATCGTCGCCGCCGTCCTCGACGAGGCATGCGGCCAGGTAGCGCGGCTCGCAACGTCGCCCGCCGTCACGAGCCGCCTCGAGATCCGTTACCTCGCAGGAGCTGAAAGTCGGGGCCGAGATCGTCGAGTCGGGTGGACGAAGCGCGGTCGCGGAAGCGACGATCCAAGACGACAGCGGCTTCCTGCTCGCCCACGCGCGCGCCGAGTGTGTTCACGTCCGGCCCGAGTACTTTCTCTCGACGCCCCAGGGCAGAGCACTAGGAACCGACTGGCTTCCGACCTAGAGCGCGCCGTCTAGCAGACGGGAACACGCGGAGCCTCGGCGCTCGATACCGGCGACGGGACGGCCGCACCGCGTCTACTGCAAGCTTTCGCCCTGGGCAGGGGTCTAAGCCCTTGAGGGTCGAAAAACGGCCCGGGATGTGCTAATGGATGTAGGGAGGTAGTTCTGCGGCCCTACCGATGGGTTCTCGTAGCCGGTTTGATCGCGACCGCGTTGACGGTTCTCGTCAGCGCGCTCCCGTTCGTCCACAACGCGTACCAGAACCACTCCGCCCACGCGGCGATCGAGACCGGCGCGGCCCTCGTCGCCTGGATGGCCTCGTACCTCGTCTTCCTGCGCTACCGCAGAAGCGGTCTCCTAAGCGATCTACTCCTCACCTCCGCGCTGGCGCTCCTGGCGGCCACAAACCTTCTCTTCCTCGCCATTCCGGCGGCCTTTGCATCAGGCACGGCCGAAGAAGCGGCGATGTGGGCTGCGGTCGTTGGAGGCGCGTTAGGCGCGGTGACGCTCGCCGGCGCGGCGTTCGCGGCGCCCCGACCGGTGAAGCGCCCGGCCGCCGCGGCCGCGCTCGCCGGGATCGGCCTCATCGTGACGCTGGTGATCGTCTCGGTCATCGTCGTCGTGTTCGAGGACCGGCTGGCGCTCGGAATCAATCCAGCCTCGACTCCCGACGGG
>Ga0307301_10000023_pt1 | contig 36725 bp, 33 predicted proteins | sample ER_DNA_182_FD_194506 | JGI IMG/M metagenome (GOLD analysis project Ga0307301, IMG submission 194506) | Bulk soil microbial communities from the East River watershed near Crested Butte, Colorado, United States - ER_DNA_182 | ecosystem: Environmental > Terrestrial > Soil > Floodplain | place...
TCGCTCTCCTGGAGATCGTTCGGGATCACAAGACACGTCACGTTCCGCTCGGCCAGCGCAATTCGCGCGGCGCGGTCGACGAGGTGACCAACCTGTGCCGGGTCGACGACAAGCTGGACGTACTCCGACGCGACGTCCTTGAACAGGTTAGTCAGGTCTACTTCCTGGAAGTAACCACCGCCCAGCACGGTGCGCGGTTGCTGACCCACAAGCGCGAGAACCGGTTGCCGATCCATCTTCGCGTCATAAAGCCCGTTCAATGCATGAATAGCGCCCGGCCCAGAGGTGACCAGACAAACACCGAGGCCCCCACCGAACTTCGCATGTGCACACGCCATGAATCCGGCGGATTCCTCATGGCGAACTTGAATGAACTCGAAGCGATCGCCTGCTTGGCGCAGAGCCATCGTCATTCCGTTGATCCCGTCCCCGGGATACCCATAGATCCGGCTTACGCCCCACGCGGCTAAGCGCTCGAAAATGAAGTCAGCAACTGTCTTTGCCATCGAAACCTCCGGAATGGGCCTCTCAGTGCCAACGTACAGCCTCTCGGAGCGCTCTCTGGCCAACCGCGAGGTAACCAAGGCTCAACTCGAACACCTGACTTGTCTTGGACTGAGGTAGTGGTCATAGTCACGCGTGGCTCCTGGGGCGAGGATCGTCTCCCGAGCAAGCGTCGGCGATGCGAGCCACCTGCCCTTCTGCCTAAGTGAGGGAAGATCCGACCTCCGGGTTTTCTCAACTGAGGTGATCTAAGGCACGGGCCGGAGCGTAGCGCCGCGTTATTAGCGGATCGTTAGCCGCTTCCGTGCAGATCGCCGAGCGTGACGATCACGGTCCGCACCTTGCCGTTGCGCTGAAGGATCTTCACGGAGACACGTTGGCCGGGCTTCAGGCCGGCGAGCACCGCGACGAGCACGTCAGCAGTCGAAGTCGGCTTGCCGTCGACTGCCACGATGATCTCGCCGGGCTTGATCCCGGCCTTTGCGGCCGGCCCGCCGGGCGTCACCCCCGCGACGAGGACGCCACCTCCGACGATCGAGCTGACGCGCACGCCCAGGAACGCGCGACCCGATCTCTCGACGCTCCCCTTTTCAATCAACTGGTCTGCAATTCGGCGCACCGTGTTGCTAGGAATGGCAAACCCGATCCCGGGCGCCTGCGCTCCGCCCAGCTCGGGATCGAGCGCGGTAAGAGTCGGAATGCCGATCACCTGTCCCGCAAGATTCACGAGCGCACCGCCGGAGTTGCCGGGGTTGATCGCGGCGCTCGTCTGAATCGCCGACGCAAGGACCACTCCGTTTCCTTCGCTGACGGTGCGGCCGAGGGACGACACGATGCCTTCGGTCACGCTCGAGCGGAGACCGAGCGGGTTGCCGATCGCGAGCGCAACGTCGCCGACTTCGATCTTGGAGGAATCCGCGAACGAGGCGGGCGGTGGCGTTACCCCTTCCACGTGAACAACCGCGAGGTCGTCCGGCGGGAAGGAACCAACCAGCGTTCCGGGATGATTTCCCGATGGGAGCGTTACGGAGAACTTCGTTGCATTACCGACGACGTGTGCGTTCGTGACGATGTTCCCGTGGCCGTCGTATACCACACCGGAGCCAAGGCCTGATCCCGTCGCGATCTGGACGACGGACGGCGAAACCGCCCGCACGTCGCGAACGAGCTGCTCCTGAAACGTCTCGGCGGAGCTCCCGACCTTGACCGCTGCCTGGGAGCGCGGACTGCTCCCTCCCTCACCGCACGCGGACGCCAACAGCGCGAGCGCCGCCAGCACCACCGTGCCGATGGTTCGCAGCATCAGTTTGCTTTTACGGCAGAGACGTCGACGAGCACCTTGACGTCGTCGCCGACGAGGAACCCACCGGACTCCAGCATCTTCTGCCAGGTCAAACCGAAGTCTTTGCGATTGAGCGTCCCGCGGACTCGAATCCCGACGCGCTCGTTCCCCCATGGATCGCGCTCCGCCCCTTCGACGGTCGCCTCGAGCTCGACCTCTCCGGTCACGCCTTTGAGCGTGAGGTTCCCGACCAGCCGGAACTTCGGTCCGCCAAGCGGCTCGATCCTGGTCGACTCGAACCGGATCTCGGGATACTGCTCGACGTCCAGAAAGTCCGCCGACCGAAGATGGGCATCGCGCGTCTCCTCGTTGGTGTCGATGCTCGCCGCCTTGACGGTGCCGAAGACGCGTGAGTCGGCGATGTCTTGGGCGGCGACAATCGTTCCTTCAAACTCCTTGAAGCGACCTCGCACGGTCGCGATCATCATGTGCTTGACCTCGAACTCCACGCTCGAGTGCGTTGGGTCGACATGCCAGATCCCCGTAGGGACACGCACGGTCCCGTGCTCGGTCTGAAGCTGCGTCGCCATGTTCACCCTCCTTTGGGTTCCGTGCGTCGATTGTTCCCGCTTGGATCGAGTTGTCGCAACGGCGGCGGTGTCCTGGTTCCCCCGCCGTAACCTGCAACGTCTCCTAACCTCCGAGCAACACCACGACGGGAGGGAAACGATGTTGATCACGCGCCTGCAAGAGCAGATCGAAGTCGATCTCGAGACCGCGCATGGACAGGTCGCGGCCGGTTATGTCGACCCCGCGGTCAGCGAGGACACAAAGCTCATAGCCGCCGCGATCGCCCAGGCAGGTGCTCAGATCGCGCTCGCGCTTTCGCAACGCGACGAGTCCACGTAAGACCGGACCTCAGACGGCCCAGGGATACGTCTCGGGAAGCTCGCCGGCCTCCCATTCGCTGGTCCGCTCGAGTGGTTCGACCGCAGACGTCTCGTCGATGTGGATGATCGCGTCGAACTGGTCTGCGAGTCGCGCGTCGAAGTAGTGAGAGATGCGCTCGGTCTGCGGCCGATAGATGACTCCGATCGCCCGCTGCGGCCGGACTCCGCTGAGGTCAGCAGGCAGGAGCAGGAATCGACGATCGTCCCTCAGGTGGAAGAGCTCCTCCCAGCTACCAGGGAGAGCGCGCCGCACGCGCTTGCGCTCGGCGGGGCCACCCCAGTCCGACGCGGCCGTGACTGTACCCGTATAGCTCGTGAAACCGACGAGGAACGCCTCGGTTCCGTGGCGCTGTCGGACCAGCTGCCCGATGTTCAGCTCTCCGGCCTGCCCCAGCTGTGTTGCCCGTGCGTCGCCGATGTGCGAGTTGTGGGCCCAGACCGCTGCCTTCGTCTCTCGGCCGTCGACACGGGCGAGGTGCGCGACGAGCGCGTCGAGTGTCTCTGCCATATGTCTGTCGCGCAAGTTCCAACTTTCGACACCGCCCCGAAATACGGCCCGGTAGTACTCCTCCGCGTCGACGACGAGCCGCGCGTTCTGCTCGGCGTAAAAGTGCCCGTCCTGATCCAGCCAGCCGTCGGACTGCGCCTTCTCTGCCACCATCCTTCTGAGCTCGATCAGCTGATCGACGGCTTCCTGCTCGCAGGGCTCGGCGCCGCCGAGGCCGGTTTCGTACGCGTACACCTGCGGGTCCGGGCCGAAGTGATCGAAGCATGCATAACGCAGGCGCGCCCGTTTCGCGGCTTCAGGGTCCACACCATCGAGGTACTCGACCACGGCCTGCATCGACGTATGCAGGCTGTAGAGGTCGAGCCCGTAGAAACCGACCTTCGGCGCATGCGGTGGCAGCGCCTCGTTCCACTCGCGCAGCCAAGCGATGAACTCGACCACATCCAAGTTACGCCACATCCAGGCCGGGAATCGCCTGAAGTCCGCCAGCGCTTCCTCCGGAGTCTCGTCGCCACTTGCACCGCGGACGTACAAGTTGACGCGGTATGCGTCGGGCCAGTCTCCCTCGACGGCGACCGCGGTAAAGACTTCTTCCGCGATCAGGCGCTTCGTGATCTCTGCACGCTCACGGTAGAACTCGTGCGTTCCGTGGGACGCTTCACCGATCAGTGCGAACCGTGCCCGTGCAGCGCTGCGGACCAACCCGTCGTAGTCGGCGACGTCCCCACTGAGCGATCGCGCGGTCTCAAGCATCGCCGTCGTCTTTCCCGCCGAGGTAGCGCAAGAACCATTCCGTCGCGATTCCCGCGACCTCCTCTAGAGCGCCCGGCTCCTCGAACAGGTGACTAGCGCCCGGCACGACGACAAGCAAGTTCTCCGCTTGCAACTGCTCGAGCGCTCGCAGATTGAGCTCGAGCACCTGTAGGTCGGCCTCGCCGACGATGAAGAGCGTCGGTGCTCGAACCGCTCGAAGTGCGGGCCCAGCTAGATCCGGACGCCCGCCCCTCGACACCACAGCGGCCACATGATCCGGCCGTTCGGCTGCGGCGATCAGCGCGCCGGCCGCACCTGTGCTCGCACCGAAGAGGCCGATGGGGAAACTCGACAACGGCCCGCGCCGCAGCCAGTCGATCGTGGCAATCAGACGTCGCGCGAGGAGTGCGATGTCGAAACGATGCTCGCCCGTGATCCTGTCGACTGTCTCCTCCTCCGGTGTGAGGAGGTCGAGCAGCAGCGTTGCGATGCCCGCCTCGTTCAGCGAGTCAGCGACGAGACGATTTCGCGGGCTATGCCGCCCGGAGCCACTGCCGTGTGCGAAGACGGCGACTCCGAGTGCCCTCTCCGGCACGACGAGATCCCCAGAGAGCACGGCCTCGGTGATGGGTACGCCGACTTCGATCGGGGCTGTCGCGAGGGTCAACCAGCCGTCTCCTCGTCGTCAGAAGAGTCGCGCAGAAGCTCGCGCACCTCCTCGTCGCTCGTCTGCGAGAAGTCGTCGTACCAAAGGCCCACGGCGTGGAACGGGCTGGGCGTCAGCGCACAGACGATCTCGTCGACATCGGCGCGGAATTCGTCGCACGTCTCCGCAGAGGCCACGGGAACCGCCACGACGACGCGGGCGGGCCTGTACTTACGAAGGGCGAGCGCCGCGGCGCGCATGGTCGCGCCCGTGGCGAGCCCGTCGTCGACAAGGATCACCGTCTTCCCTTCCAGGTCAAGCGGGGGCCGACCCGCGCGATAGGCAGCCTCGCGCCGCTCGAGCTCTCGCAACTCCTTCTCGACGGTCTCCTGGAGTACTTCATCCGGAATGCCGAGTCCACGAACGAGGCGATCGTCGAGGATGAGCACGCCACCGGGAGCGACCGCTCCCATCGCAAGCTCCTCGTGCCCCGGAAGACCGAGTTTGCGGACGACGAAAACGTCGAGTTGCGCCCCGAGTGCTCGAGCGAGCTCGGCCGCGACGGGGACACCGCCACGCGGGAGCGCGAGCACGACGACGTCGTCACGCCCGGCATATGCCAACAAGGCGCGGGCGAGAACTCTTCCAGCATGCGCTCGATCGCGGAACCGCATCCCGGCGGCGCTCTGAACGCTCGAGCTGACGGACATCACCTCCCGGAACTACCTTCGAGCCGCTCCCTGCTTGAGCGTCTCGAGCATCCCGTGCAAGTGAGCAGACGCGTTCTCGATCTCGATGTAGTCGTATTGCGCAGCTCGTGATTCAGCCGCAAGCACCGCGCAACGATGAACGTTCACGAAGTCGCCGTAAGGAAACTTGTATCGGCCCTTCGTCTCTTTGTCTTTCTTCTCATCGATTCCGAGATGCCACTTCCCGTACTCCGAGATCCCATGCTCTTCAATGAACTGATTCTCCGTGGCGGTCGAAGGCTGGTGCTCGCTCCAGTCGTCTCGCTCGTCGAGCACTGCGTGGCCGTCCTCGATCAGCTCCTGCGCGTGCGCGTATCCCCGTTCGTTCAACTTCATCGAGTCGAGTGTGCCCGCTCCCGTCGCGTTCAGACCGGCTCCGGCGTACCCTAGTGACCCTTCAGACCACCTGGGAGGTCCCGGGTGCCGCTCTCGGGAGTACATTCGCGCCGTGCCCGCGTTGATCTTCGACCTGGACGGAACGCTCGTCGACACGGTCTACGCCCACGTCTTCGCCTGGCAGCGTGCTCTCGACGAGGCAGGCATGCCGATCGACGGCTGGCGGATTCACCGTCGCATTGGAATGAGCGGTGGGCTCTTCACACGCGCTGTGGCACGCGAGCTCGGCCGGCCGCTGAGTCCCGAGGAGGCAGAGATGATCCAGGCGCGCCACGGCGTGCTCTTCCGCCAGACCCTCCCTACGCGGCGACCGTTGCCGGAAGCGGTGGAGCTCCTTGCAGAGCTCCGAGCCCTGGGAATCCCGCACGGGATTGCGACCTCCGGCCGGCGGCCTGAGATCGACGCCTCGCTCGACGTGCTCGGCGTCGGTAAGGAGACGGTCGTCGTAGAGCGCGGCGACGTCCGGCGCGCAAAGCCTGAGCCCGACCTGTTTCTCACCTGTGCCGAGCGGATCGGTGTTCGTGCCGAAGAATGCTTCGTCGTCGGCGACGCAGTCTGGGATCTGCTCGCCGCGCGGCGCGCGCGAATGCTGAGCGTCGGCCTCTTGAGCGGCGGGTACGGAGAAGACGAGCTCACCCGCGCAGGCGCCTTCCGGGTCTACCGTGACACGAGAGAGCTTCGCGAGTCGCTGGACGAGCTCGGCGTGCTGTAGAGGGTTACCCGCACGTGACCACGATCCGCGTTTCTGCGTGAGTCGCGCTGCGTCCATGGCTATAAGGCAAGCAGTGAGCGAGCATCGCACCGACGCGCTCGGGCCGGGCACGCCCGCCCCTGATTGGGAGCTGCACTCGACCCCGGACCAGTCGGTCCGGCTGGACGACTTCCGAGGCCGGCCGCTGGTCATGGCCTTCTACCCCGCCGACTGGAGCCCGGTGTGCACCGACCAGATGGCGCTGTACAACGAGGTGCTGCCGGAGTTCAAGCGTTTCGGCGCCGATTTGGTCGGGATCTCGATCGACCACGCCTGGTGTCACGTCGCGTTCGCCAGGGATCGGAACCTTCACTTCCCGCTGCTTGCCGACTTCCATCCCAAAGGTGAGGCGGCAAGGAGCTACGGCGTGTATGACGACAACATCGGGATGAGCGAGCGGGCGTTGTTCGTGGTCGACGCAGAGGGCGTGATCTACTGGAGCTACGTCTCGCCGATCGGCGTCAATCCGGGAGCCGACGGGATTCTCACTGCTCTCGAGTCCATGGCAGGCGTGGCCGTCGCATGAGCGCGGTACTCGATCGTCCGCAGTTGACGGTGCCGCTCAGCGGGCGCGACCATGTCCTAGGCACGTCGGCTGCTGCGGCGACGTTGCTCGAGTACGGCGACTACGAATGCCCGTTCTGCGCAGCGGCACACCCGGCCGTGAAGCACGTTCTCCAACTCGTCGCGGGAGACATCCTCTTCGCCTATCGCCATTTCCCACTCACGCAGATTCACCCGCACGCGCAGCAAGCGGCCGAGGCGGCCGAGGCAGCGGGAGCCCAGGGCCGGTTCTGGGAGATGCACGACTTGCTGTTCGCGCACCAGGACCATCTGGCCCTCCCTGACCTGGTCGAATACGCCGACGCTCTCGGCCTCGACCTCGACCGTTTCGCTTCAGAGCTCGAGAGCGGGGCGCATACCGCCCGAGTGCGGGAGGATTTCCTCAGCGGAGTCCGCAGCGGGGTCAACGGAACACCCACGTTCTTCGTCAACGGGATCCGCCACAACGGCGGTTACGACCCCGAGGCGCTGCTCGACGCCATCGGCTCTGCCCTCTGAGCCACGCGTGAGCCCGATCGCACACGTCGAAGAACTTCCGCGCCGGGAAGTGCTCCAGACGCTTGCGCGGCGCTACCACCACCTCCAGAACGAGCACAAGCGCTCTGGCCTCGAGAGCGGAGTGCGACGCAGGATCGAGGAACAGCTCCTCGACGTACGGGAGCGGTTCGACCGGTTACTCGAGGAGTGGGTGCCCGACTCTGAGCTTCGGCAAGCCTGGCGTGAGCACTTGCACAACCGCGTCGCTGCGCCGGCTGGGCCAGCAGCGATTCGTCCGCTGGTCTTCCGCGGCAGGTCGGAGGCTGGAGCGGTCGTCGAGGTCCGTGGGAGGGGCGGCGACGAGCTCGAGGTCGAGATCGACGGCTCGGTGGTCGCGCGCATCGCCGGAGAAAAGGATTTCACACCGGTGATCCCCTCCTTCCGCTGGCGCTTCGACGGCGTCGAGTTCGGAGAGCTCTTCGACGTCTCGAACGAAGCTCTCGACGCGTTGGCCGACTTTCTTCGCAACGATGAGTCCCCGCCGTGGGAGCATGCGGCGGAGCTGCTTGCGGACGGGCTGATCGACACGAACGCGGCGCTCACCCCGCGCGGCCGGCGCGCACTTTCGCGCCGGGAGTAAGCCTGCGACTACCGAGCTGCGCGTGCCGGAGCCCGCTGCGGGCGTGAACCGTCGCGCCCCGGCGGCAAGCCCGGAACGATAGGCGCCTCGGGGAAGCTCTCGACGGACTCCTGGCGCCCGCGCGGCTGCGGATAGAGGTTCATCAACGCCCGCTCCTCGTCGGGCACGCCGAACTTCACCGGCAGGCCGAGCTGCTCCAGCTCCGTGGCCATCAGCGGGTGATCGTGCGTCCAGACGCCGCTCGACAAAAGATGCGCGAGCTCCCGCGCCCGCGCCTCGGGCAAGTGCCGCTCGAGCATGTGCATGACGACGACCTCGACCTGACGCAAGGCTTTGCGACCGACATTCGCAAGGATGAGAGTCTCGTCTTTATGCACCCCGGGTAGAGAGGCGACCTCGACGAGCGATGCCGCGGGATACTGGCCGAGCTGCGGATCCACCGGGCCGAGCGCCCCATGGCGGTCGATCACGATCTCATCGGCGGCCAGGGCAATCAACGTCCCGCCGCTCATCGCGTAATGCGGCACGACTGCGATCACCCGGCCATCGTAGTCCGCAAGCGCCTGGGCGATCTGGCTCGCCGCGAGCACGAGCCCGCCGGGCGTGTGCAGGATGATCTCGATCGTCCGACCGGGTCGTGTGCTCCGAATTGCCCTCAGCACGCTCTCCGAGTCGTCGATGTCGATATGCCGCATGATCGGGAAGCCAAGGAACGACATCGTCTCTTGACGGTGGATGAGCGTGATTACCGTGGCGTCTCGCTTGTGCGAGATGGACGCGAGCATCCTCCTGCGGGTCATCGCCAGCACCTGCCGCTGCACGACCGGCTGCAGGGAACTGAGGATGAAGAAGATCCAGATCAGGTTCCAGAGATCCACGCCAATCAGGAGTATCCGCCGCGCTCCGAGTTGACGCCCAGGCGTGGGCACCTTGCAGTAACCCGCATCACTTGATCAGAACGCGGCGCTCGTAGCGCGACAAAATTCCTTCGTCGAGCGTGTACACGATCGGCTCCGCCAGCAGCGACTCGCTGTGCAACTGTGCCTTGAGCGCGCCGACCAACAAGTCCTCGGCGAGCCACTCCATCGTGGGCGCGACGTCCACGACACCGCGGACGAGCCACGTCCCGTCGTCTCGCTCCCGCGCTTCGACGACGCGGGGCGGCCGCAGGAAGCGGGCGTGCCCTGCCGGCCCGCGGCGGCCGACGTCCTCGATCGCCCGCTGCGCTTCGTCGGGATCGGTGGTCAGGAGCTCGATGCTGTAACGGCGGTAGCCCTTCGGGCTCCAGAACGCCGTGATGATCTGTGAGTTCGGGACGTAGGCTCGGTCGCCGTTCAGCGCTCGGAGGACGGTCGTGCGCAGGCCGAACTGCTCGACGATTCCCGCTGCCTTCGACGGTTCAATCATGACGAAGTCGCCGACGGCGTACCAGCGCTCGAACGCGATCAGAATGCCGGCCATGACGTCCATCAGAAATCGTTGAGCGGCAAAGCCGACGACGACGGCGACGAAGGCCGAGCCGCCGAGCGCCGCTGCGGGGAGAAAGAACGAGGCGAGCACGATCAGGACGATGATCGTCGTCGCATACGGGATCGCCGTCGCGACGAGCACGATCATCGTCTCGCGGCTGCGGAGTTGCATCAACTCGCGCTCCTCGCTTGGACGCCTCTCGTCGAGACGTTTGCCGTACCACCGCAGAGACCGCCCGAGCACAATGCCCGCGAGGATCGCGACGACGCCCCACACGACGGGTGCGTCCACGCCGAGCAGGCCGAGTGGCGACACGGTCAGTGTGCTGTGGCGGCGACGCGACGCTTGCGGCTCGCAGCCCAGTCGTGCGCGGCGGTAAACGGCTTGGCGATGTCCTCGAGAGCGCGCCGCTCGGCATTCACCGCGAGGAAGATCGCGACGATTCCGGCAGCGATCATCAGGCCGGCACCGAGCAGGTAGCCGTAGTTGACGTTCGTTTTGCTGTGCGTAGCAATCAGCGCGCCGAAGATGGTCGGCGAGAGAGCCGCGATTCCCGTTCCGATGGAGTAGAAGAGAGCGATTGCCATGGCGCGTGCTTCGAGCGGGAAGAGCTCGCTGACCGTGAGGTAGGCGGCACTCGCTCCGGCCGAGGCGAAGAAGAAAATGACGCACCAACAGATCGTCATCGTCGTCGCGCTCAAGACGTCCTGCGTGAACAGCACGCCGGTGATGATCAGCAAAACACCGGAGATGATGTAAGTCGACGAGATCATCACCCTGCGCCCCACCGAGTCGAACAGCGGCCCGAGCAGAAGCGGACCGGCGATATTCCCCACCGCGAACGGGATCAGATAGAGGGGCGCATCCGACGACTTGACGCCGAAGAAGTCATGTAAGACCAGTGTGTAAGTGAAGAAGATCGCGTTGTAGAGGAACGCCTGGCCGCTCATCAGCGCGAGACCGAGCACGCCGCGTGCCGGGTAGTTCTTGATCACGTACTTCGAGATGTCGAGGAAGTTGATGTGGCGGCGCTGCTCGATGGCAATCGGCTCTCCCTCGGGCTCGGGCAGGTTCGGATGAGTTTTGCGAACGGCCTCTTCGATCTCCCCCACCACCCGTTCGGCCTCGTCGGCGCGTCCGTGCGTCACCAGCCAGCGTGGGCTCTCCGGGATGAACCGCCTGATGGTCAGGATGCCGAGGGCGAGAATCGCGCCGATGAAAAAGCCGAGCCGCCAACTGATCGTCTCGCGGATGTTTGAGAGGAACTCGTAGGAGAGGAACGCCGCTGCCGCGGTTCCGAACCACCAACTGCCGCTGATCGCAAGCGCCACTCTGCCGCGGACGCGCGCCGGGATCAGCTCGTCGATCGCAGAGTTGATCGCCGCGTACTCGCCGCCGATGCCGGCCCCGGCGAGGATGCGGAAGATCGCCAAGCTCCAGAAGTTCCACGCAAGCCCAGAGGCAACCGTGAAGACGAGATAGACGCCGAGCGTCACCATGAAGAGCTTCTTGCGCCCGAGCCGGTCGGTCAGATACCCGAAGAACAGCGCACCGCCGACAGCGCCCAGCAAGTACCACGTGCCAAGCGAGGACGCCTGCTGAGTGCTCAGGTGCAGCGTGTCGCTATTCGTGAGGACGCTTGCGAGTGCGCCGACCAGCGTCACCTCGAAGCCGTCGAGAATCCACGTAATGCCGAGCCCGACGACGATCAGCCAGTGCCACCGGCTCCAGGGCAGCCGGTCGAGGCGCCTCGGGATCATCGTCTCCACGACCCGGCCGGTCGAACCGAGTTCGCCGGTGGCGCTTGCCGAGCACATCCCTTCTAGTTACCGCTCGACGAACCCCATGTAACCGGTGGAGGGCACGCCAAGGTATCCGCCGGCTCAGTCCGGCGTTTCGACCTCGAGCTCGTACTTGCGCACACGCTCGAACGCGGCCACTCCGAGCGCACCGCTGTCAGCGAGCCGACACATCCAGCCGTGTCCGCTGTTGGGGTCGAACTCGTCCTCGTAGCTCCCGACCGACGCGAAGATGCGACCGCCCCGGAAGTCCCACTCCTCGATCTCGTCGTGGCCGCCCTCGATGTCGCTGCGGAATGCCTCGAGATCAGCACGGAGGCGCTCCTTGACCGTAGCCAGCCACGTTTGGCGCGGGTCGTGATCCACGTCCACCCCGCACTGCTCGAACAGGTCGTCCTCGATCTCTTCGAAGATCAGCGCGTCGATGTACCGCCCGGACTCCGGCCAGTCGGGCTCTTCGCCGGGATCGAGCGCGACTAGCTCGAGGTTCAGCCCTTGCTCGGCTGCTCGCGCGATCGCCGCCGCCGCCGCCGGAGGCAGGCCTTCGTCAAGCTGCCGTTCCAGGGCGTGCTCGAGCTCGTGGTCAGGGACGTCCCCTTCTGCCTCCGCGTAGTCCCGCTCTGCAACGAGATCCAGGAACGGCTCGCCGTCGTCGTCGCGGGCGAGCAGCTCGTCCGTCACCTGCCAGCTGATCGGCTGGCCGCTCTCTATGGTCGTGAAGGCGTGCCCGAGCCTTGGCGACCCCGCCCGGAACCTCCGGAAGGCGCCCAGCTCCTCGCGTTCGTCCGGATGCCTGAGCCGGAGTCGATAACGCGCGGGCTTCGCGATCGCACGCGGAAGGCCACTCTCGCCGGCGGGCTCGTCAATGCTTTCCACTAGCCAGAAACGGCCGCCGAGCTGGAGCACCTCACCGGGCGTGAGCGGCTCCTCCGACGCGTACTGCTGGACGCGCTCTCTCCCGCTCGGACTGTGCGTCAGCAGCTCGTACTTCAACGACACGGCATGTTCATACCAGACTCGGCAGAACGAGCTCGACCAGATCGGTCTGGACCGGGATGAAGCCAAGCCGGCTGTAGAAGGCCCGAGCACGCCAGTTGTCCGGCTCGACGACGATGCAAAGAGTGCGGGCGCGCTTTGCGATCGCGTAGCCCTCGGCGTGGGCGAGCAGCCGGTGGCCGATGCCGCGGTGCTCATGACCTGGAGCAACGAAGACCTGTTCGGCGATGACCTGCTCGCCGGGGGAGACGAACAGGGCGACATAGCCGCCCACCTCGCCTTGTTCGTGGGCAACGAAGACGACGTCGTGCATGAGAACGTCGAGGACGCGGCGGTCGCTCCAGCCCGAAGTGCTCGCAAAGACCGCGTTCGCCAGCCCGAAGAGCTGGGCGAGCTCGCTCTCGCGGAGTGGGGCGATCTCGACGACGTCAGACATGGCGGGAGAGGCGAGGGGCCGGCGGTAGGACCGGCCCCCCTCGCGGCCCCCTCAGGCCGACTTGACCTCGATGCGCCGCCTTTGCGCGCGCTCCGCCTTCGGGATGCGCACGGTGAGCACACCGTCGTTGAGCTTTGCGTCGACGCCTTCCGGGTTGACCTCGTTCGGAAGTACCACCCGAAACTCGAACTCGCCGACCCTCCGCGTGCGTCGACGGATGATGCCTTCGCGCTCGCGCACCTTGATCTCCCCGCTGATCGTGAGCTCGTTGCCGGTCACCTCGATGTTCACGTCTTCGCGCTTGACGCCCGGCACTTCGGCCTCGACGACGTAAGCGTCCTCCAACTCTTCGATGTCCACCGCGGGGACCCAGCCCGCCGGCTCGTCGAGCATGCCGCCGAACGTCTGCTCGAGCATTCGCCGCATACGTTCGTTCAGCTGGCCGAGCTCACTCAACGGACCCGGACCTTCGGATCCTGTCCTGCTGCGCTCTGGAAGAAGTTGCGACATGTGCCGATCTCCTTTCGCTTGTTTGTTCACACCGATGCGTGCGCGGCGACCGACCCGAACTCGACAGTCGAGTTGTGGAAGTCGACGAGCGCGTACCGGCCCCGGTCGAGACGCCCGGGACAGAGAACGAGTGAAGTCCCGAGGCTCTCTCCCGACGGCTCGTCACCGCCGGTGATCACGATGCGCGGCCTGTAGGTGTTGATGAGCTCTGCGAGCACCTCGCTCCCGGGCTCGTGCAACCCCTTGTGTGCAGGTCGCGTCGTGAAGAGGAACACCTTCGCGTAATCCTTGAACTCGCCGACCACCTTCAGGCGATACTCGGCCTCCCAGCCGGGATACCGAATGAGCGCCTCCTCGGACCGCACCGTGTCCGGGTCGTCGACGACCTCGCCGCCGATCCCGGCGAACAGCACGTGGTCCGGGCCGATCGCGGCGGTCGCGTGCACGCCGCGCAGCTTTGGATACGCGATCTCGATGTTGTAGGACTCACGCAGATAGTCGCTGATCGGGGCATCGTGCGGCCCGGGGATCCAGAACGCCGCGAGGTCGGCGTGACCGAGCGCCTTGAAGAGCGCTCGATAGGTATCGGCCTTGCTCCACGGCGCGCCGAGGTCGCCTACGAGCGTGACTGCGTCGATCGGCTCGTCGCCGAGCTCCTCGAATAGATTTTCGAGCAGGTCGACCTCCCCGTTCATCCCTCCGATGGCGAGCACTTTCTGAATGTGTTTGGCCATCACGCTCCTTTCGCTGCCAGCGCGTCTCGGTGCTTCTTCAGCAGCACGTAGCGGTCGGTTCGGGCGACGATCTCCGCGAGCGCGGGCTCATGCCCCGGGAGGACGGCGAACTGCGCTGTATCGGCGCGTGCAGCCTCGTACTCCGCTTCCGTCATCCGGATCGCGTCGGTGCAGCCTTCGTGAGCGCATTCGCAGACGAAGTCGAACTCGGCGAGCGACGGCGGTCCCAGTTCGTGGATCCGGTCGTTCACCAGCCGGAAGAGATCGCCCTTCATCTCACGCCGCGGAGCGCTCGCCGACGAGCCTAGGCGAGTCATTTCGGTACCGCATGCGCGCCTCCGTCACCTCCTTGGTGTGGATCTCACCCCACTCCGAGAGAACGACCAGCGGCTCGGTCATGGTCCAGCCGAGTGGAGTGAGCGAGTACTCGACTCGCACGGGAACCTCCGCGAAGATTCGCCGCACAACGAGACCGTCACGCTCGAGCGCGCGCAGCGTGTCGGTCATGACCTTCTTGGAAACACCCGGCAGGCACGCGAGCAAGCGGCCGTGACGGCGCACGCCGCGGGCCATGAAGAACAGGAGGTGCACCTTCCACTTGCCGTGCAGGACGTCGAGCGCCTGGTCGACGCGCTCGATCGGGTCGAGGTCGCTGCGGCAAGGCTTCGGCACCTTGGATAGGTCCGAATTCCGAAGGACTGACACTTGGACGGCATCGTCTCTGGCCACGGATCCCCCTCTCATTAGCTGCTTTCCCTAGGGATCAGCCTTCCAGGGACACGGATCGTTCGCATCGGTAAGCACACCAGTCTGAGCGCCCTGTCTCGTGCAGACTTCTGCCTCTTCAGGCGCCTTACCTGTCCTTTCTTTTGCGAGCCTCGAGCAGGCTCCGCGCAAGCTCCGAGCGCGAACTGATCCGCAGCTTCCTGAAGATCTTCGCCAGGTGGTATTCCACAGTGCGGGAGCTGATGAAAAGCTGCGCTGCGACCTCCGCATTGGGTGCGCCCTCGCTCACCAGCGTCGCGATCCGGCGCTCCTGCGGAGTCAGGAGCTCGAGAGTTTCCGGCGTGCGGCGGTGGACCCGCTCGCCGGTGGCTGCAAGCTCGCTTTGCGCCCGGTCCGCGAACGCAAGCGCACCCATGCTTTCGAACAGCTGGGAGGCTGCGCGGAGCTCCTCGCGAGCATCCCGACGTCGTCGTTCGCGGCGCAGCCACTCTCCGTAGACGAGTCTGGCGCGTGCAAGCTGCGTCCTCGCGCGAGACCGTTGGAGGCGGCCGATTGCCTCTCGGTAGAGCCCCTCCGCCTCCCTCCCGGCGACAAGGAGCGCCTGGGACCGTGCCAGCACGCCGAGTGCCCAATCGGTGCCGCTCGCGGTAGTACTCTCGGCGAGCTCGCCGGCGGCCTGCGTCGCGAGCTGTTCTTCGCCGCATCGCACTGCCGCCTCAACCAGGTCGGGAAGCGTTCTGGTCACGAGGATCTGATCAAGGCCCGCGTCTTGCACCGCGATCATGGCCTCGTGATAGCGGCCGAGGCCGAGCTCGAGAACGCCCAGCGCCGACTGGGCGAAACCGACGAAGGTGCCGAAACCGCGCGCGGTTCCGTCCCGCGAACACACCTCGGCCAGGGCCCGCGTCCGAGCGTCTTCCCCGCGCCACGCAGCCAGAATGAGCGGGCCTACGCCAGTCTTTCCCAGGATGCCGGCGTACCCCGTCGCCGCCGAGATCTCGTCCGCTTCCTCGAAGCAGGCTTCGGCCGCGTCGAAACGTCCCACGAGCACCTCGTATGCGCCCAACTGATTCAACGCGTTCGGCAGGGCGACGAACGCACCAGACCCGCGGGCAAGATCGACGCGGCGCTGCGCGAGTGTGTGGAGAGCCTCATCGTCCCAAAGCTCGAAGGCAGCCTGAAATGCCGGCCCGATGGCACGTAAGTCGCCGCTTTCCCCGGCCAGTCCGACGCCGCGTCGCAACACCGGCGCCGCGGCAGCAGAACCTTCGTCAACGAGCGTTGCGAAAGCGTCGAGGAGAACGTCCGCTGCCGTGGTCTGCGTCGGTTCGGGCATCGATCGTGCGCACTCCACCGCTTCCCGCATACCCCTGTCGGAGGCCAACCGACCCGCGAACATTGCGGTCGCAAGTGCATCGAGGCATGTGTCGCGCGCCTTGCGCAGATCGAACGGTGCGAGAACCCTTGCGGCCTCGATGAGTAGGGTCGAGCTACTGCCTTTGTCCCCGCGTGCTAACGCCAACGTGCCGCGCAATCTCTGCGCCTCCGCACGTTGCTCGTCGTCCAGCAGTTTCGGCGTCAGTTGAGAGAGCAGAGTGTCAGCCTTGCTGAGGGCGCCGGCCGCGAGGTCGGCGTCTGCAGCTACGAGCAGCCTGGCCGCGCGCCGGCTCGGGTCTGGGGTGAGTTCTGCCGCAAGCTCTAGCACTGCGGCAGCGGCAACCTGGCCGCCGCGGTCTCGAGCTTTCCGCGCCGAAGCTTCGAGATCGGCGGCGACCGTCTCGTCTGCGTCGACGGACGCCGCGGCTCGGTGCCAGGCGATGCGGTCCTCGTCGGCGTCCGGATCCATCGCTTCGGCGAGAGCAAGATGCGCATCTCGACGCGTTGTCTCGGAAGCAAGGGCGTACACCGCCGAGCGCACGAAGCCGTGCCTAAAGGTGATCTGGGCCCCGAGCCTGAGAACGGATTCTGCGTCGTCGATTGCCGTCTGGGACAGCCCAAGACCGTCAGCGGCGCGCCTCAACAAGCCTGGATCGCCGCTCCGCTCCGTAGCGACGAGGACGAGGATGGACCGAGCGTCACTGGAGAGGCCGCGAACATTTCGCATCAGGCCCTGCTCCAGTCGATCGCCAAGGGGAAGCGCTTTCGGGAGGGGCGCCAAACCGGCGAGCTGCTCCGCCGTCAAAAGCTGCGCTAGCTCGATCAGAGCAAGTGGATTTCCCTCGGCCTCGATGACCAAGCGGTCGCGGACACCACTGTCGAGGGTTCCCTCGACCTCCCTGTCGAGCAACTCACGAGAGGCGACTTGCGAAAGCCCTTCGAAATTGAGCTCGCGAAACGGGACCAAGGCAACCGATGTCGGGTGCGCGGCCCCGAAGGTGAAGAGCATGGCTATCCCCTCAGAAACCAGCCGGCGAGCGAGGAAGGAAAGGACCTGAGCAGAAGCCTCGTCGAGCCACTCGGCGTCATCCACCGCGCACAACAAACCAGTGTCCTGTGCGGCATTCGAAAGCAGTGTGAGGACACCGAGCGCCGTTAGAAAGCGGTCCGACCGCTCGACCTCGATGAGGCCAAGCGTGGACGCCAACGAATCACGCTGCGGTCCGGGCAGGGCTTCGATCTCCTCGAGGAACGGGGCCAGCAGTTGATGGAGCGCCGCATACGGAAGGTCGAACTCTGAGTCGACTCCACCCACTCGCCCGACGCGGAGACCTGAGGCCCGTCCGATCGCATGTTCCAAGAGCATCGTCTTCCCGACGCCCGGCCCCCCGCGGAGGACGAGGACTGCACTCGAGCCGCCACGCGCGGCAGCCAGGAGCCCTTCGACGGCCTCGAGCTCCGTCTCCCGGTTGACCAACCGCCGCGTTGCGGGCGGTCGAGCCACAAACGGGGTCTGAGCCGGATTCGTGAGACCACCCTTCCTGGGCCTTTTCAAGAGCATACGCCTTCAAAAGACGGGCCACTGACCCGGGGCCTGGTGAGCTTGAGGTTCCCGGCCATCGGGGTACAAGACCGCCAGGGCTGACGCCTCGCTGCAGCCTGTCGTCCAACCAGGGAGGATCATCAATGGCCGCCGCCGACCAACCAGTTTGTCCGCGACACGGACGACCTGCCGTCGCATCGAGGGTGCGGCTCAACCCTGACGGGACGCAGGAAGTCGAGTACCTCTGCGAGATCGATCTCGCCGAAGAACAGATGTCGAGCCGCTTCGGCGGCCGCGGCAGCAGCCTCTTCGACGACTTCTTCTCCGACTTCTTCGGGGACGGGCAGTCCACCGGCGGCGGCGCCCGCAGGCCTGCCGCAGCCCAAAGGCAGATCGAGCGGGTCGACGTCACGCAGTACTTCAGCGACGCGACACGTGAACTGCTGCAGCGGGCCGCGCAGACGGCGGTCGAATGGGGAAACCTCGACCTCGACAGCGAGCATCTCCTCTACGCAGCCCTGCAGGACGACGTCGTTCGCCACGTCCTGGGACAGATCGACGCCGATCCGGAAGCGATCGCGGCCGAGATCGACGAAGCGGCCGACAAGGCGTCGCGAACAGACGTCTCCCCTTCGCTCTCGCCGGACGCAAAAGCTGCACTACTCGCCGCGTACGACGAATCGCGCGAGCTTGGCGCTTCCTATGTCGGACCGGAGCACGTGCTGCTTGCACTCGCGCGCGACGACGAAAGCGAAGCTGGCCAGCTGTTGCAGCGCTTCGGCGTCTCGCATACGAAACTGCGCGGTGCGGTGATCCGCGGCGTCGAGGCAGGCGGGAGTGCCCGCGAGACGAGCAAGACCCCGACGCTCGACCAGTACGGCCGCGACCTGACGGAAATGGCGCGCGAGGGCAAGCTCGATCCCGTCATCGGACGCGCCGACGAGATCGAGCAGACGATCGAGATTCTCTCTCGCCGAACGAAGAACAACCCGGCGCTGATCGGAGATCCCGGAGTCGGCAAGACCGCGATCGTGGAGGGCATCGCCCAGCGGATCGTCAACGACGAGGTACCCGAGACACTTACGGGCAGGCGCGTCGTGCAGCTCGACCTCGCCGGCATGGTCGCCGGGTCGAAGTACCGCGGCGAGTTCGAAGAACGCCTGAAGAACGTGATCGACGAGATCACCGAGAACGAGGGCGACATCATCCTCTTCGTCGACGAGCTCCACACGCTTGTCGGGGCCGGCGCAGCCGAGGGCGCGATGGACGCCGGCAACATGCTCAAGCCGGCGCTCGCGCGCGGAGAGCTGCATGTGATCGGGGCGACCACTCTCGACGAGTACCGCAAAGACGTGGAAGGCGATCCTGCACTCGAACGTCGCTTCCAGCCCGTCTTGGTACGTGAGCCCACGGTCGACGAGACGATCGAGATCTTACACGGGCTCAAGGACCGCTACGAAGCGTTCCACCGCGTGCGGATCTCGAACGAGGCGATCGTCGCCGCCGCGGAGCTCTCGGACCGCTACATCCGCGACCGCTTCCTGCCGGACAAGGCGATCGACCTGATCGACCAGGCAAGCGCGCGTGTCCGGCTCCGGACGAAGACGAAGGACAACGACACCCGGAGCCTCGAGGAAGATCTCCGCCGCCTCGCACGCGAGCGCGACCAGGCCACCGCCGCGGAGGACTATGACCGGGCAGGCCAGATCAAGGATCAGATCGATTCACGCCGGGGCGAACTCGAGGAGCGCCAGACGAGGCGTCAACGTCCCGCCGAGGTTACGGCCGAAGACATCGCAGAGGTCGTATCAAGGGCAACTGGCATCCCGGTGTCTCAGCTGACGACGGAGGAGCGCCAGCGCCTCCTCGAGCTGGAGCAGCAACTGCACGGCCGCATGGTCGGCCAGGACGAAGCGGTCACGGCGGTCGCCGAGGCCGTGCGGCGCTCACGTGCGGGGCTCGGCGATCCGCGCAAGCCCATCGGCAGCTTCCTCTTCCTCGGGCCGACTGGCGTCGGCAAGACCGAGCTCGCGCGCACGTTGGCCGAGGCGCTGTTCGGCAGCGAGAACCTCATGGTCCGGTTCGACATGAGCGAGTTTCAGGAACGCCACACTGTCTCGCGACTGGTCGGTGCGCCTCCTGGATACGTTGGGTACGAAGAAGCGGGACAGTTGACCGAGCAGGTGCGGCGTCGTCCTTACTCTGTCCTCCTCTTCGACGAGATCGAGAAAGCTCATCCCGACGTCTTCAACATCCTGCTGCAAATCCTCGACGACGGACGTCTCACCGATGCACAAGGGCGCACGGTCGACTTCAAGAGCACGGTGGTGATCATGACCTCCAACTTGGGCGCAGACCGCATCCAGCAACAGGCGCGGACGAACGAGCCGTTCGAGCAGCTGAAAGATGACCTGATGGACATTCTCCGGCGCAGCTTCCGGCCCGAGTTCATCAACCGGATCGACGAGATCATCGTCTTCCGCGCCTTGACCGAAGAGCAGCTCGTCGCCATCACGCAGCTCCTCCTGGACCGTCTCGCCAGGCGCCTGCGCGCACAGCACATCGAGATCGACTTCTCGGAGCAGGCCCTGAAGTTGCTCGCAAGAGAAGGCTACGACCCGGAGTTCGGCGCGCGACCATTGGCGCGGACGATCCAACGCTTCGTCGAGAACGAGCTCTCACGCATGGTGCTGAGCGGAGAGGCGGAGCCCGGCGACAAAGTGCTGGTCGAGGCGGACGGCCATGAGCTGAAATTCGACGTCGAAAAGGGTGGTGCATCTCAGGAGGTGACCGCTTGGTCGGAGGAGTCGGAGGAAGCATTGACACCGGAGCACGCGGCCGCCCGGTAACACCGTCCGACAACCCGGCACAAGGCTACGGCCCGACGCGGCGTCGTCGCACCCGGGCTCGCCCACGAGTCACCGAGTCAATCTCGGAGCGCGTAAGTAGATGAGCTGGCCTGCGCCGATCCCACGATGGGGGCGAATAGCGCCGTCAGCAGGAACTTCTTGAATGGAGCTAGCCGGGCTCGAACCGGCGACCTCCTGGGTGCGATAAAGCCGCAACGGCATTTGCTCAGGCCCGTGCGGCCTGTTCAGGCGGTTTGAGGTGTTGCCAATTCGGCGAGGTTCTCTCAGTTTGGTAGCACGGTTGGTAGGGCGGAGAGGCCGAGGACCACGCGTCCGCGCAATTCACTTGACTTGAACGATCCGGGTGACCGTGCCACTCGTCGGCCGCCGTTACGGCTGACATGTTCCGACCGCAGGGGCGTCGATGCGATCGAAATGGAGCGCCAGGACACGACCGTCCGGGACGTGTGCGCTCCCGCTCGTGGTCATGAGCACGTCCGTGTAACCCAGCGCGGGAACGCACACCGGTAGCTCGACCGGGGGACGCGCGCCACCGGGGTCGACGCTGCCACGGCGGATTCCCTCCGCGCTCGCAAGCACGAACTCGATCGGCTTGAGCGCCTCGCGGGCCGCGCTCAGGACGACCACGAGTGATCGCTTCGTCGGCCGCCCGTTGCCGTAGAACCGCAATCGCGTCTCACGCCGGGGCATGGTCCAAGCATCTGCCGAGACACCGTGGGTCGACCACTCGAGACGGTAGTCCTTCGTCGGGCGCACCAGGCGCAATGGGGTCACGTCCGCTCGCTGAACGTGTGGCTCCACGAGGTGGAACCGGGGATCCTCTCGCGCGACGACGAGGAAGTCGCCTCGAGCGCCGGCCAGCCGACCCCTCTCGAAGTCGACGCGGCCGTGGTCGGCGGGAAACGGCGTGAACGTGGGATCGTCCCCGAGGCGGAGAGTCTCTTCGACTTTCTTGTTCCAGAACTCGGCCTCCCACCAGTACGTCGCTGACTCGAGCGGACTGGGCACGAGCTCGGCCGAGCTGCCGGGCGGAATCGAGGCATCGATCCAGTCTCGGCGGTCAAAATGCGGCCTGACATTTTCTGCCAGCGCAGGTTCTGCAAAGCGCTCGAAGACATATCCCGCTTGGAAGGCGCCGAACCCGGCGAGCCCGATCGCCACTGGGAGGACCGCTTGTCGACGAGCTCGCAGCGGCAGCGAGAGGAGGGCAGCTGCAACAACTGCAACGACGAGCACAAGCGCTTGGACAAACCGGGCGGCTCCGAGATGAAACAAGCCCGCGGCTTCGACGATCGCGGGGTGAAAGGCGGCACCGGGAGATGCCCAGAAGATGACCGCCTGGTCGTGGTACGACGAAACTCCCGCGCACCAAGCGAAGGCGGCGGCAGCGGCGAAAAGCATCACCAGGCGGAGACGAAGCAATCCGCATCGGACGAGCGCCGCGCCGGCCCCGACGGCACAGAGAGGTGTGAGATAGAAGAGATAGCGATCCTGGATGAACTCGTTGGCAGTGAAGCGAAGGTCGAATGAGGTCACCTCGAACGTGAGAAGCGGAACCAAAATGAGGAAGAGCCACGCATACGCATGTGCACCTCGTTCCTCCGGGCGCACGAGGGTGGCCAACGTCCACGAGACGGCCAGGAGGAAGGGCACGATGCCGCCGGCGACCACTATGTAGTCCAAGTGCACTGCGGCCGAGTGCCAGAAGCCGGCCGGCAAGAGATCGCCTTTGAAGGGAACGGAATAGTTGCCAACGACCACCCCCAGCGATCCCACCGCAGCGAGGGCGGCGCCGACAAACAGTCCAACGGCATAAGTCGTGAACAGCACACGATGCGATCTGAAGGTGCGTTTCACGCGCCCTCGCCAGCCGGAGAACCGATCCGATCCGAAGGTCAGCTCGTGTCCGAGGAGCGCAAGCGGGAGCACGATCGCGAGGACAAAGAACTGCGTGCGCGCGAGGAACGCGAGCAGCAGTCCGGCCAGCGCGAGGACATCGCGTCTTGCGCTCGGCTCAGCAATCGCACGTTGGCAGAGAAAAACGGCCCAGACGAACGCGGGATACGACGCGTTCTCCGTCAGCAGCGTCGTGCTCAGAACGAGCCAGGGCGTAAACGCCGTCAGCAACGCAGCGACCGTCGCGGCAGCACGGGATCTTGTCAGCGAATCGGCCAGCAAGTACGCAGGCCATGACGCACTCGCGAGAAGGAATGGATTTAGAAGATGCGCAGCCGTCGCTGCGGCCGGCGCGGTGAAGAGCCCGTAGAACGGTGCGATCAACAACGGATAGAGCTGGCTCAATGCGCCGTAGTACGTGCCGTGGATCTGTGGTACAGGCGAACCCGTCTCAGCGATGCTCGTCGCGAGCCTTGCCGTCTGCAGCTCGTCCGTCATCACGGCCCACGTGATCACACGCGACGAGTAGTACGCGGCGAACGTGCCAGCCACACCGACGCAGACGCCGACGACCATCCCCTCGAGAGTGATTGGACGGGACAGCTTGCGAGATCGGTGGATGAGCTCGATGCCACGACGCATTCCCTGGAGCGTGATCTGAGAACCACGAGACGGTCGCCCGAGACGTGGACGCGTGGCGCCCCGGGTAATCTCGGGCCATCCCCGACGGTTGTTTACGAGCGGAGCCAGCCGGACTCGAACCGCCGACCTCTAGGTGCGATAACGCCATTGCGTCAGTCGCTAGGCCTTGTGCCGCTTGTTCAGTGTATGACGCTCTATGAGTTCGGCGAGGTTCGCTCAGTTTGGCAGCACGGTCGGTAGAACTGATCATTCGCACCAGATCCGCAGGCGCACGTCCGAGGCGTCGAACGCCGAGGTACGCGTGTGACACGGAGTCGAAAGCGAAGATGCCGAACTGCGGGTGGTGGCTCATCGGAGCGCCTCCGCGACGCGGAGCAGGAATTCGGGCAACTTGCCGTCGTTGTAGAACGGGTCGTCCGCGGTGCCGGTGCCGCGGTCTGCAAAGCTCCCGGCTCCATGTCGCGCAAGACGTTGAAGGTCTGCCCCTTGCGCAGCCCCGCCGCTCGCGCATTCGCGACTTCGAAGTCACGGATCTACCGCGTGGTCGCACACCAGGCGGTTCGTCTGATGGAGCTAGCCGGACTCGAACCGGCGACCTCCTGGTGCGATAACGGCCAAACATGGCCTGGTGCGGCCGGTCAGGCTTGCTCAAGCCGTTTCAGGTCGGACCAGTTAAGCCAGGTTCGCTCAGTTCGGTAGACGGATAAGTGGAGGCCGCGAATCCGGTGTTCGTCATCACCGTCGTCGATATGTGTCTGGTTGGGACGCACCTGCTGTCACTTGATCTCAGCGCTGCGGCGGTGGAGAATCGGCTGTCGCCTTGGGGAGCGTTCATGGGGAGGGCTCGACAGACGGTCTGGGTCTCATCTTCGCCGTTGAGGCGGGACGTTGGATCCACGGACAGCTTGCGCGAGCAATTGCTCGCGTGGCTGAAGGGAGGTTTCGGATGATCGGGAGAAGTTTGCTCCTGAGCGCGAGCCTGGTCTGCGCGTTGTGCGTGGCCGCGCCCGTGCTCGCAGGCGACGTCAGTGTCGGCAGCCCGCCCGACACGACGCCGCAGAACCACCAGAACGAACCGGCGGTCGCGATCGACGCGAACCACCCGAACATCGCCGTCGCCGCCTGGAACGACTTCGTCGACTGGGCGCCCTGCCCACAGACGGACGCGCTCCAGTTCGGCACCTGCGCGGACCCGGCCGACGACGGCGTCGGCCTTAGCGCGTTCGCGTTCTCGTTCGACAGCGGACACAGCTGGATTCAGCCGACCTATACGGGCTGGACCGCAAACGACTGCGACCCGACGAAGGCTTGCACGCCGCACGTCGGATCGATCCATACGCTGCCTGGCTACTTCGAGAACCGGCTCGTCTCTTCTGGTGATCCGGCGCTCGCGGTTGGCCCGATCCCGGTCAACGGTCAGTTCTCATGGGCGAACGGCTCGCGTGTGTACTACGCGAACCTGACCGGCGCCTGGCCGTCGGGCTTCGCTTTCCCGAACCCGGAGTTCCACGGCTACCTCGCTGTCGGCGTCTCCCGACTCGACAATCCGACCCCGACCCGCGTCCTCAATGCGAGCAACTGGAAGTCGCCGGTGATTGCCAACCAGCACGCCGGCCAGACGGCGTTCGAGGACAAGGAGCAGATCTGGGCTGACAACGCCGCCTCAAGTCCGTTCTTCGGCCGCGTCTACATATGCAATCCCGAGTTCCGAAGCAACGGTCGCCATTCGGGATTGGGCGGGACGTTCCCGGCGCCCTTGACGGTCTCGGTCTCGGGCGACGGCGGCGACAGTTGGACGTCGAAGCAGATCACGCCGGCCGGCACCAACGGCAAGGGGCCGACCCAGTTCGGCCTCAGCGGGTGCACGGTCCGCACCGACAGCCACGGCGTCGCCTACCTGTTCGCCGAGATGTTCGAGAACCCGACCCTGGTCGGGCTGCCGACGCACGGCTTCCACGTGATGTGGAAGTCGTTCGACGGCGGCAAGTCGTGGACGAAGATGCAGGTAATCCGCCAGATCAACGACCCCTGCTTCTTCGTCGATCCCGTGTACGGCCGCTGTGTCATGGACGGCTTCGCCGGCGCCCGCACCGATCTGTCGGCGATTCCGAGCGTCGACATCGCCAACGGCGCGCCGACCGGTGTCGGCGCGACAAATGAGATCGTCGACGCCTGGGCCGACAGCGGCTCGAATGTCAACGACAACAAGGCGCTCGTCAGTTGGTCGATCGACGGCGGCACGACGTGGAGCAACCCGCTGACGGCATCGCTCGCCGGCGACCGGCCGATCTACGCGGCGCCCGCGATCGCGCCCGGCGGCAACCGGATGTATCTCACCTACGAGGCCGACACGGCCCCGTGGAGGGGCGCGGACATGACCTCGCCGCGGCCCTACCACGGTGTCTTCTTGACCGCCGCGGTAGGAGCCGGCGGCGCACCAGGCGCGTGGTCGGTCGTCTACAACGGCTCGACCGACACCTCCGCCGGCCACAACGACCTGCGCGGAACCTACCCAGGTCACGACATCTACCAGGAGCGGATCGGCGACTACGTCTACGCCGCCGCAACGGCAACGTACGGGCTCGGCGTCTGGACGGACGCGCAGAACGCGACCGTCTGCGGTCCGGTTCAGACATACCGCGCCGCATCGCTTGCAGCCGGCGCGCTCGCACTGCCGGCACCATGGCCACTCGGCGCTTGCCCCGGCACGTTCGGCAACACCGACACCTGGTCGGCAACAACCGGCTGAGGTAAACACCGTGGAGGGGCGGCATCCCGTCGCCCCTCCACCCTCTGGCGCGCTAACGAAACCTGTACCACCGGCCGACCGACTGACGCCTCCCATCGCTTTGCTTGAACGTCATCGCAGCCCTGCACCTCGACAGGTTCGTGCGAGACGACGACTCCGACAACGTCATCTACATCGACGGATTCAGGGCAGACCGATGTGAGCCCATACGTCCCGACCTCCCTGCCGACGCTCAGCCAGGAGCATGCGGACTACCTTCGGGCTCGAGCGATGCTGCGCCTGGCGCTGGAGCGCCACCAGACAGTCCCGACGAGAAAAATTACAGGGCGGTCGCGGCTGCAGTCAGGCCGGTGCTCGAGATGCGCCAACGAATGCAGGGGATGGAGTGAATGGCGGGCTGGTCGCCCCCGATGTTCCTTAACCTCCAGGGATCGACGGATGCGCTGCTGCGGCGCGCGAACGTCGAAGCGGAGGCGGTGCGGTCTTGTTACCCATCCGTATCGCCTCCGTCAACTTTCGTCGCCGCAGTACGACCGGAGGAACTCCTCTCCTCCGGTCGAGACGATCAGGGCGGGGCTGACGAACGTCGGGCACTCCTTGAATCGCGGCGGTGAGCGACCTTGGCAGGAGATAGCTGACCTGCTTGAATGGTTAAAGAGGAGCCCGGCACTACCCCACCCCCCCTCCTCCGACGTGGGGCTAAAGGTTGACCCAAACCTCGCGCCAGGGCTCCAATTACCTAGATCCCGGAAGCACTGCGTCCGAGAAACCACATCATGCTGCGTTCTCCTCGCCGCTTTCTTCCATCTCCCGTTCACGCTCCTTGGCCCGATCCGCCGACGAGGCCGCGGAATCCTCGTCTTTCGCCTGGCTTCCCTGCTTGTCGTCGTCCTCGCGATCTGACGTGCGTGCGTTCAAGTTCCCTTCTCCTCTTTGTGTAGATGGGGCCAGGCGCAGAACTGGAAACACCCGGAGTTAGCCGCAGTTGCCGTCCCCGAGGGGTGACCCTTCACGCCTAGCCTCTGGGACAGATCGGCAATTCCGAGAACGGTTAAACCGAGTCGTGGGCAACCGCATGTTTCGCCTGGTGCACAGGGGTCAGGAAGGCAGAGTCTTAGCATCGAAGAAGGGGGTCTTCATGAGGATTGCGCTGAGTTTGCGCAAGCTGAGTCTTACCAGTGATGTACTGCACGGCCTGGGCTTTGGCTCGATGGCTGCGGCGATCTCGCTTTGGGGTCGTTCAGCGTCAGTAGACGATTGGCGGAAAAGAGCACGCGCGGAAAGGCTCGCAATCTTCATAGGGCTCTGGCCGCCGACGTTCTTCCTGCTTGGAAAAATCATGCAAGATTTTGAAGCCTCCCCCGCTCAGCAAGTTCTGCGGGCACGAGGCGTTGAAGAGTCGCAGCTCGATGAAGCACTCCGCCACGAGGCCGCAGCGGTACCAACGGCCTGACGTTGCGTTAGAAGAACGCGCGGCGCCTCGGGAACCAGTCTTCTGAGGCGTCGCGTCTATCGGGCCGGTCGAACCGTCCTCGGCGAGTCACCGCTCTACTGGACGTGTGTACCCGGTCTAGCTGGCGGGCTCGTCCGCGCTCGAACCAAGGAGATCGAGAAGGTGAGCCACGGCCGACGCCTCTTCCATGAGGCGTTCTTGTTCTCCTGGCGCCACGATCGCCCCCTCCTCGATCCTCCCTAATACCTCCTCGTACCATGCGAGGGACTCGCGGAGCTGTTGACGGAGGTCGGGTCGCCTCTCCTCGGGCATCCCGTCGAGTGTATGTCGACGGTGACGGGGGCAGCGGGAGCCGTCGGGAGAGCTTTCGCACGGCTAGCGTGTCCGCGCTGTGGCGAGCTGGCCCGTATACACCCTCGTCGGTCTCGTCGGCCTCTACATCCTGGTCGTACTAGCGTTCTTTGTCGGCGGACGCCGGGAGGACGCTCGGGCCATCGGCGGATTCGTTCCCGACTGCGCCGTGCTGTTTTCGCGGCTCGTACGAGACAAGCGGCTTCCCGGACGCCATAAGTGGCTTGTCGGAGCGCTGATTCCCTACCTGGCAATGCCCTTCGATTTGGTGCCTGACTTCATTCCGGTGGCGGGGCAGCTAGACGACGCGGTGATCGTCGCGTTTGTCCTCCGTCGGGTCGCTCGAAAGAACCCGGAACTGATTCGGGAACACTGGCCCGGGCCGTCTTCATCCCTCGCGCTCATCCTGAGACTGGCCGGACAGTAAGGCAGGTCAGGTCAGGTCAGGCCCTGCTACATGGCGGCTGGAACGCATAACACTGTGCTCCGCCGCAGAAATAGGGGGGCGGGGAGAGTTCTCTGACGACTCTCCCTCTCAGGCGTCCTTTGCCACAGTACGCAACGTGGCGAGGGGAGAGCAATCGCTCACGTTGCATAAGGAATCATCACCCTGGACGGTTTCGAGGAACTGCTCCGCGCCGTCATCCGTGACGAACTGAGGGCTGGGTCTAAGAGCTTGCATGGAGGCCCTAGCGGCTTCTTGGACGTAAAGGCTGCGGCTGCCTTCCTCTGCACTTCTGAGCAGGCTCTACGCGCTCTCTGCAAGCGCGGGCAGATACCAGTTCACAAGGCACCGCAGGGACGCCTGCTGTTTGATCGTGCCGAACTGGAGGCGTACGTCCGGGGTGATGCAGCGTGAACACCTACCTTGACGGCCCAGGCAATCGGTCCTATGCTCGGGCTTCCTATTCAAAGAGGCCCGGCGACGCGCAAACGCCCCGGGCCGTGGCACGAAGGAGGCAAGTCCTTCATGCAAGCTCAGGCTAGCCCTCCCCGGCGCGATTCGCGCCAGTGGGAAAAAGCCTCTCCGGGCCTTTGGTCACAGGCCGGCTCGGACAACTACAGAAGCGTCGTCTACGGGAATGGTCGAGAGCGGAAGGTGTACTTCCGTGCTCGCAACCGCACGGAGGCGAAGCAGAAGCACGAGGCTCGGCGTGTCAGCGTTCGTAGAGGCGAGGAGCCGGACAAGTCAACGGCGAGCGTTGCCGACGTTGCTGTCGACTTCCTGGCGATGATCGACGGCCTAGTACGGGCGGGCGAAATGTCGCCACGCACTCATGCGAACTACTCGCAGCGATGGCGAACGCATCTAGAACCCACATTCGGACGGTTGCGCGTTCAGTCGCTTCGCGCAGAGCATGTCTCGCGTTGGCCAGCCGAGATACGCGGACGCGGATCGTCAAGCTGGACGGTGCGCTGTGCGTACACGCTTCTTGGCTCGATCCTCGAACACGCGCAGACACGAAACCTGATCGTTGAGACACCACTACGGCGAATCTCCAAGACTGAACGACCGCAAGCGCGCAACAAGACGGACGCACGACGACTTACGGACGAGGAGTGTGCGGCACTGATCAAGCACGCCCTACCGAGTAGCCGTGCCCTGGTCGCCTTGATCGTCTTCACCGGGCTGCGTCAAGGGGAGGCCCTCGGCTTGACGTGGCAGGACGTGGACTTTGAGCAGAGCGTTATCAGCGTCCGCTTCCAGCTCGAGCGAAAGGCGAAGGACACCATCGCCCGGCGGACACGACTCAAGACTGCCGCTGCACGCCGCGACGTGGAGGCTCTGCCGGAACTGATTGCACTACTCAAGAAGCACAAGGCCGAAGCGTTCGCTCGTGGTCATTCTCGCCCGGAGGACTTCGTATTCACGACAGCGAACGGTCTGCCGCTCATGCATCGCAACGTCAGTCGGGACTTTGCGACAGCCGGCGACAGGGCGGGCCTGAATCCCAAGGAGGGGGAAGAAGGGCAACGGGTGAGCCTGCATGACCTACGCCATACAGCCGCCTGTCGCTTGATCGCGGCCGGACTAGATGTAGTCCAGGTACAGGCCCAACTCGGACACGCGAATCCGGCAATCACGCTCAGGCTGTACGGAGGAGAGTTTCAGGTGGCACAACGGCGCGATGCGCTCCGAGACAAGATCGCCGGGTCAGGGCTCGGCGCCGTACTCAGAAGCTAGACCTGCCCAATACCTGCCCACACGAGAAAACGGCCCGCGAAAGCGGGTCTTCTCGTTCCGTGAAGCGGCTATCCTCCTAGCTTCGCCCTCTTAGCTCAGTTGGTAGAGCACCTCCATGGTAAGGAGGGGGTCGACGGTTCGAGTCCGTCAGAGGGCTCTGCAAAAGTCCTGCAGAATCGACTTTTCTTTTTCGCTCTGCTTGCACGATTCACAGCGTGCGGTAGGTATGGAGCCCCTTTGTGGAGCCCCCTTGGCCAGGGGCGTTCCCGAGGGGCGGAGGATCTTCAGCGTCTGGATGAGCCGGTGGTGATCGAAGCGGCCATAGGCGACTCCGGCATGGAGCGAGTCTCTGAGGAGGTAGTCGATCCGGTCCGAGCCTGCTTTTGACACGCGGGTGCGGGAGGGTTAGGGTCGCCGCCGTGACCTCGGGGGCGTCCACCGAGGTCCGGGAGCCGGTCAGCCCTGAGTTGGTGCTAGTGGCACCTCCAGACGTTGCCCGCGTTGCGCGCGATCGGCTTCCGGATCCATTGGCGGCACGGCGTAGGCTCCACGCCGCGCCGGCCTTGGCGACGAGCGGTGGCGGAGTCGCGGCCGTCGCGGTCCCCGCACCGCGCGCCCGCCGAAGGCGGTGGACGTGGTGGCTTGCGGCTGCGGTCGCAGTGGGCCTGGCCGTGGCGGAAGCCGTTTTCTTCCAGGGGAGCGTCTTCAACCGCAGCTCGGCGTCGGAGTGGCGGACGCTCAGCGGACGCGGGAACAACGTCGACCACCCGAGCTGGGGCGAGGAGAATCGGCCCTACCTGCGGGTCGCTCCCTTTTCCTACACGAACGGGCTCGGCAAGATGGACGCGGGCCCTCCCGCGCGGTACATCAGCAACCGGATCTTCAACGACGTCGGGCAGAACCTCTTCTCGGAGAGCGCCGTCTCCCAGTGGGGCTGGGTCTGGGGCCAGTTCCTGGATCACACCTTCGGGCTTCGGAACGAGAAGCCCGGCGAGAGGACGCCGATCCCGTTCGACTCCAACGACCCGCTCGAGCGGTTCAAGAACGATCTCGGGAAGATCGACTTCACCCGGACGCCCAGAGCCCCCGGCACCGGGGTGACGAGGCCGAGACAGGAGATCAACACGGTTCCGAGTTTCATCGACGCCTTCGCCGTCTACGGCGGCTCCGACTCAAGGCTCGAGTGGCTGCGCGAGGGACCGGTCGACGGGAAGATGTCGAACAACCGCGCCACGCTCCTGCTGCCGGACGGCTACCTCCCGCGCGTGAATGCCCGGGACCGCGGCCTCTCGGCGGGGCGCAAGCGCGCCGTGCCGGCCCCGGCGATGGACCTGATGGGCCCGCTGGTCGGAAACCGCTCGCAGGCAATCGTCTCCGGCGACGTCCGCGCGAACGAGAACATCGCGCTCACCGCCACGCACACGCTGTTCGCGCGCGAGCACAACCGGATCGTGTCGCTTCTGCCGGCTTCGCTTCCCGAGGAGGATCGGTTCCAGATCGCCCGGCGCGTCGTCGGGGCGGAGCAGCAATACATCACGTATCGGGAGTTCCTGCCTGCGCTCGGCGTCCATCTCTCGCCCTATCACGGGTACGACCCGAACGTGGATCCGACGATCTCGAACGAGTTCGCGACGGTCGGGTACCGCGTCCACAGCATGGTCCACGGCGAGTTCGAGCCCACGGTGCAGGCAGGCACCTACACGCGAGACGAGCTCGAAGCGTTCGAGAGACAGGGAATCGAAGTGGAGCGGGCACGAGGCAACGTCACGCTCGTGATCCCGCTCGGCCTGGCGTTCGGCAACCCGAGCCTTCTGCAGGCCGTGGGCCTCGGTCCGCTACTGAAGGGCCTCGGCGCCGAGCGGCAATACCGGAACGACGAGCAGATCGACGAGTCCTTGCGCAGCATCCTGTTCCAGATCCCGAAACCCGGCAAGCGCGACCCGCGCAGCTGCGGCTCGCCGGTCGTGCAGCCGGGTTGCTTCTCGGATGTGCAGGATATCGGCGCGATCGACATCGAGCGCGGGCGCGACCATGGCATGCCGCATTACAACCAGCTTCGCGTCGCGTACGGCCTGGCGCCGAAGGGCTCGTACGCGGAGACCACCGGCGCGTCGACTGAGAGCTTCCCGCGCAGCCGCATGATCGGCCGTCGCGCGCCGATCGACGACCCAGACATCCTCGACTTCACGAAGCTGCGGGACGCCGACGGCAAGGTGATCCCCCTGACGAGCGACGAGGCTGAAGAGGGCGCCGTCGTCGGGAAACGCCGCACCACCCTCGCCGCGCGGCTCAAGGGCATCTACGGCACCGGGAACGTGGACAAGGTGGACGCGTTCGTCGGGATGCTCTCCGAGCCCCACGTGCGCGGCACCGAGTTCGGCGAGCTCCAGCTCGCGATGTGGAAGAAGCAGTTCGAGGCGCTGCGGGACGGCGACCGGTTCTCCTACCGGAACGATCCCATGCTCGACCGGATCAGGAGCCAGTACGGGATCGACTACCGCCGGACGCTCGCGGACCTCATCCGGCTGAACACCGGAGAGAAGGTCGCGCCGGACGTCTTCAAGGCGCCGATCGACTGATCTCTCGACCGGCCGGTCGGCAGCCCGCACGTGGGCCGCCATGAGCTCTCAGCTCGAGCAGTAGCCATGAGACCATCCAAGCTTATGGTCGACTTGCCTGTCGAAGGACACCTGCCCTCGCTCGGCGGAGCGACGGGTTGGCTCAACTCGGAGCCGCTCTCGACCGAGGGCCTGCGCGGGAACGTCGTCCTGATCGACTTCTGGACGTACACCTGCATCAACTGGCTGCGGACGGTCTCCTACGTCCGGGCCTGGGCAGAGAAGTATGAGAACCACGGATTGGTCGTCATCGGCGTCCACACGCCCGAGTTCCCCTTCGAACGCGACATCGACAACGTGCGCGAGGCCGTGAAGCAGATGGCGGTCGACTATCCGGTCGCGCTCGACAGCAAGTACGAAGTCTGGCGCGCCTTCAGCAATCAGTACTGGCCGGCCGCCTACATCGCCGATGCGGAGGGACGCATCCGGCACCATCGCTTCGGCGAGGGCGGCTACGAGGAGATCGAAAGGGTCGTCCAGCGGCTATTGCGCGACTCGGGGCGCGACGGCGTCCCCGACGACGTCGTCCCCGACGCCGGCGACGGCTTCGAGGCTCAGGCCGACTGGGCGAACCTCCAGACGCCCGAGACCTATCTCGGGTACGAGCAGGCTCAGAACTTCGCTTCTCCCGGTGGGCTCTCCGCCGGTGGGTACGAGATGCCGGACCGGTTGAAGCTCAATCAATGGGCGCTCGAGGGCGAGTGGACGATCGGCAGCCGGGCGTGCGTGTTGAAACAGGGTGACGGACGAATTTCGTTCCGCTTTCATGCTCGTGACGTCCACCTCGTGATGGGGCCTGCGCAACGAGGAACGTCAGTGCCGTTCCGCGTGACCGTGGACGGGCAGGCTCCGGGCCAGGCTCACGGCCTGGACGTCGACGAGAGTGGCCAAGGGACCGTGACGCAGCAGCGGCTCCACCAGTTGGTTCGACAGCGGGAGTCCTTCGGCGACCGGACGTTCGAGATCACCTTCCTCGCTCCGGGCGTCGAGGCCTACGCGTTCACCTTCGGCTAGGGCTTCCCCCGAACTGCTGCGGCGCCGCTCCATTTGATTGTCTGCATCGATGAGCTCGTTCCGGCTTGAGCCTGCCGTCGCCGGCGACGCAGCGGCAGTGACCGAGGTCGTCGTGGCGCTCGAGTCGTCCCTGTACCGCTCGACCGCGTTCTCGCAGGCCGATCTGGAGAACGAATGGTCGGACCTCGACCTCGGGCAGAACGCGCGCGTCGTCCGCGACGGCGACCGCATCGTCGGCTACGGCGCGGTGCGCGGGTTCGGCGAGCTCTGGCGCGCAGAGGGCTCCGTCCACCCCGACGCGCTCGGGCGTGGGATCGGGAGGCTGATCGCGACTGGGCTCGAGGAGAACGCGGCCCGTCGCGGCGCGCGAAGGATCCAGAACAGCGTGCTCGAGCCCGACTCCGCCGCTCAGAGGCTGCTCGAGTCGCTCGGCCACGACGCCGTGCGCATCTTCCGCGAGCTTCGCATCGAGCTCGAAGCCCCGCCGCCGGCACCCGAGTGGCCGAAGGGGCTGCGCGTCGCCCAGTTCGACCCGGAGCGTGACGCGCTCGGGTTCCACGCCGCCCACCAGGAGTCGTTCGCGGATCACTGGGACTACACGCCGCGCGACTTCGAGGCGTGGTCGAAGAGCCACCTGGAGAGCAAGCGCTTCGACCCAAGGCTCTGGTGCGTCGTCCGGGCCGGAGACGAGATCGCCGCCGGGACGATCTGCACGGGCGACACGTACGGCGGCGGCTGGGTCCACTCCCTCTTCACGCGCCGGCCGTGGCGCAAGCAGGGCGTGGGCGCGGCGCTCCTCCGCGACTCGTTCGGGCGCTTCTGGGAGCGCGGCGAGCGCAGCATCGGGCTCGGCGTCGACACGGCGAACGACACCGGTGCGTTCCGCCTCTACGAGCGCGCCGGGATGTCGCCCGCGCTCGGTTGGGTGACGTACGAGAAGGGGCTTGCGTAGACCACGCGGCGCTCAGTCGTCGAGCGGCGGCGCGGCTGCATATTCCTCGTCGGTCACGTGGTCTCCCCACGTCGCGGGGCTGCCCTCGTCGTCCACCTCGAGCAACGCGAGGTGGGTCATGAACCGGGTCGGAGCGGCGCCGTGCCAGTGGTTCTCGCCCGGCTCGAAGAACACGCGGTCTCCCGGCCGGATCACCTCGACCGGACCTCCGCGGCGCTGCGCCAGGCCGACGCCCTCGGTCACGTAGATGGTCTGGCCGTTCGGGTGCGTGTGCCACACGGTGCGCGCGCCCGGAGTGAAGTGAACGCTGCTTGCGCTCACGCGCGACGCGGCTGAAGGCGCCGCGACTGCGTCGATGTACACCACGCCGGTGAACCAGTCCTCCGGTCCTACCGCGGTCTCGATGCCGTTCCTCGTGATCTGCATGCTCGTCTCCTCGGGTTCGTGCTTGAGTGCAGGGCGTTTCCACTCCTCCGGACGCGAAAGGTAGTACCCAGCATGCGAGCAACTGTGATGTACGGGGCCGGCGACGTCCGTGTCGAGAGCGTCCCCGACGCCGGGCTCGTCGAGCCGACCGACGCGCTCGTCTCGGTGACCTGCGCCGCGATCTGCGGCAGCGACCTCTGGCCCTACAAGACGATGGAGCACGATGGGGCCGGCCGCCGGATGGGACACGAGTTCATCGGCGTCGTCGACGCCGTCGGCGCCGACGTCCGCACCCTCAAGCCCGGGGCCGTCGTGGTCGCGCCGTTCGTGTGGTCGGACGGGACCTGCGTCTTCTGCCGGGAAGGACTCCACACGTCCTGCCTGCACGGAGGCAGATACGGCTTCGACGGGGTCGACGGCGGACAGGGAGAGGCCGTCCGCGTTCCCCAGGCGGACGGCACGCTTGTCGTCCTCCCCGTCGAGCGGGACGCCGCGCTGATGCCTTCGCTGCTCACGCTGTCGGACGTGATGGCGACCGGCCACCATGCTGCCCTTGCAGGCGAGGTCGGTCCCGGCAAGACCGTGGCCGTGGTCGGCGACGGCGCAGTGGGGTTGTGTGCCGTGCTCGCCGCGCGACGTCTCGGGGCGGAACAGATCGTCATCCTCGGCCATCACCCCGAGCGCATCGCGATCGCCGAGGAGTTCGGCGCAACCGACGTGGTCAGGGAGCGTGGAGACGAGGCCGTCGAGCGAGTGCGAGAGCTGACCGACGGCCTCGGCGCCCACTCCGTCCTCGAGTGCGTCGGCCTCGAGCAGTCGACCGTCACGGCTCTGAGCATCGTCCGTCCGGGTGGAGCGGTCGGCCGCATCGGCGTTCCCCAGGACGAGACGATCCCCAAAGCGATGCCGACATTCATGGACAACGTGACCATCGCCGGCGGCCCAGCCCCGGCACGCGCGTACATCGAGGAGCTCCTCCCCGACGTCCTCGAAGGCAGGATCGAGCCCGGCCGAGTCTTCGACCGGACAGGCGGCCTCGACGACGTGCCCGACGGCTACCGGGCGATGAATGACCGCGAGGCGATCAAGGTGCTGATCGACCTCTGACGCACGAACAACCGGCGGCGTACCATCGAGGCATGGCCGCGGCGATCCGGATCGGTACCTGCTCGTGGGCCGACGAGTCGCTGACGAAGCTCTTCTACCCGCCCGGGGTCAAGGGTGCCGAGGAGCGCCTGCGCTACTACGCCGAGCGCTTCGACGTCGTCGAGGCGAACTCGACCTACTACCGCCTCCCGGACGAGCACATGGTGCGCCACTGGGCCGAGCGCACGCCCGAGGGGTTCGTGATGCACGTGAAGGCGTTCGGCGTGATGACGCGACACCCCGTCAAGGTCGAGCAGCTGCCGCCCGAACTGCGCGATGGGGCGCCGCTCGACGACCGCGGCCGCGTCGACCGCCCGCCCCGCGAGTTCCGCGCCGAGGTCTTCCGACGCTTCCACGAGGCGCTCGATCCCCTGCGCGAGACCAGCAAGCTCGGCGGGATCCTGATGCAGCTGCCGCCCTACGTCGTCTTCAAGCCGTCCTCGCTCGAGTACCTCGAGTGGGCGCAGGAGCAGCTCGGCGGCGACGAGATGCTGGTCGAGTTCCGGCACGCGAGCTGGCTCGACGAGGAGAACCGCCGCGAGACCCTCGGGTTCCTCGAGAGCCACCACATGACCTACGTGATCGTGGATGCGCCACGCATGGAGGCGAGGA
>Ga0307301_10000026_pt1 | contig 34441 bp, 30 predicted proteins | sample ER_DNA_182_FD_194506 | JGI IMG/M metagenome (GOLD analysis project Ga0307301, IMG submission 194506) | Bulk soil microbial communities from the East River watershed near Crested Butte, Colorado, United States - ER_DNA_182 | ecosystem: Environmental > Terrestrial > Soil > Floodplain | place...
AACTGATTCCGGTCGCGCCGGAGATGGCGCTCCAAGTGGCGCCACCGTCGATCGATGCTTGCCACTGGTAGCTGTAGGTGATCGTGGTCATGCCGGTCCAGGTGCCTGTCGCGGCGGTCATCGCCACGCCGTCTTTGGCGGTCCCCGAGAGGCTCGGCGCGACGGTGTTGACGGGCGGGTTGGCGACGATGACCGCGCTCGCGGGCGAGGCGGCTTGACTGTTGCCGTCGCCGTTGGTGCCGGTGACGAGCACGCGTACTTGTTTGCCGGCGGAGCCGGCGGGTGGCGTATAGGTGGTTGCGGTTGCGCCGGGTATGTCGCTCCACGTGGCGCCGCCGTCGATCGAGGCTTGCCACTGGTAGGTGTAGGTGATCGTGGTCACGCCGGTCCAGGTGCCCTTCGCGGCGGTCATCGCGACGCCGTCTTTGGCGGTCCCCGAGAGGCTCGGTGCGACGGTGTTGACGGGCGGGTTGGCGAGGATAACCGCGCTCGCGGGTGAGGCGGCCTGCGTCGCGCCACCGCCGTTGGTGGCAGTGACAAGTACCCGTACCTGGGTCCCCGCCGAGCCGGCGGGTGGGGTGTAGGTGGTTGCGGTCGCGCCGGAGATATCGCTCCAAGTGGCGCCGCCGTCGATCGACGTTTGCCACTGGTAGGTGTAGGTGATCGGACCCACGCCGGTCCAGGTGCCCTTCGCCGCGGTCAAGACCTTGCCGTCCTGGGCGGTACCCGACAAGCTCGGCGGAACTGTGTTCGACGGCGGACTCGCCGCGAAGGCACTTGCGGCATTCAGAGCGAAGACGATCGCGACGAGGAACAGCACGGGCACAGCCGCTCGATTTCGGCGCATTCTCGCTCCTACCTCCTACTCTCAAATCGCCTATCCACTGACCCGCCACAGGCCAGCTCCGCAGACGTCCCGGTTGTGGGTTCTATCGGTGTTCCCGACAGGGTGAGGAGATCCCCCTCCTGGGTGACGGGGCTGCCCTCAGTTCAGGTCGAGACCAAGCCCTCGATACCGCGCCGCGCCCCAACCTGACCAGCCCTGTGGCTCTTAGGTCGGATCGGTGGACGTACGGCCGTACGTCGGTCAGGAGCCCAAGTTTCGAGCCGACAGTGGCGTCAAGCCCAACAGTACGTTAGGCGCATCAGTCGCTCATCTACCAGGTGTCTACCGAACTGAGCGAAGTGCAGCGAACTCGGAGGATGTCAGGGCGGACGAAGGGGTCGAATCCGCTCTGAGCAGCACTTGCCCTTTATCGGATCGAGGAGGTCGCCGGTTCGGGCCCGGCTAGCTCCATTCACGAAGCTCCTGCTAATCGCAAAGATCTGGTCACGGCGAGCGATCGCCGGCACCGCGCTCATCTACTTACGCGCGACCAAACTCTGCTAGAGAACGCGGGGTGCGCTCGACCCCGCCTTACCATTCCAGTCGGGGTTGTCTTGGCTGGTTCCCGATCCGTTCTTCAAGCACTGGGACGATGCTGACACGCTCTGGATGACCGGCAACACACGAACCTTCCGGAGGGACAGCGCGTCACCTCCGGAAACCCTTCGGCACCTCCTCGAGGCGCTCCTGTGAGGGTGCGCATCGAGCGTCTGCTTCTCGGCGGCTTGATGTCGGCGGTTGCCTTCCTACTCGACCGCCGCTTACGCAAAGTCCAGCGTTAGCGTCGCCGGGCGAGATCCACCGCGAGCCATGCGCCGAAGACTGCGGCGACGCCGGCGAACGTGATCGGGATCCAGCCCGCCGTGCCGGCGGCCGCAGTCGCCGCCGAGCCGACTAGGCCGGATGCCGCGCCCGCCGATAGGGCCAACCGGCGGCCTGTGCTGCGAATCGCATCCTCGATCGAAGCGGCGCCGAGAAAGTCCACTTGCAGCTTTTGGCCTGGTCGTGCACCTGTCGCACGCTCGACCGCCTCGACGAATCTGACGACGCGTAACTTGATCTTCTCGGCCTCGTAGTAGAGCTGCTGGGGGTCGACTTGTTTTCGGAGCCGCTGGCCGACGTTGCGAAGAAGAAAGCGTCCAATGACGCGGAACGGGTCGAGCGTCGGATCCAGCTTCGTCACTGCCATTTGCATCTGGCCGAATGCCTTCCCGCTCAGCGCGAGCGACGCCGGGAGCCGAACGCCGTGGCGGCTCGCGATCTGCAGTATCCCATCGAGCATGGGTCCGATCTGGATGTCGCGCAGTGAACCGACTCGGAACTGCTCGATGAAGGCCGCGAAGTCGCTTTCCATCGAATCCAGGTCGAGGTCGTCGCGGCGGTCCTCGCCCGCGAGCAGGAGGACGGCTTCGGCGAGGAACTTTGGGTCGTCGCGCGCGAAGGCGAGCAAAAGCAGGATCAGGATCTCCCTCACCTCCGGCCCGAGCTCGCCGACCATCCCGAGGTCGAGGAGGTAGATCTTCTTCTCGGACCAGAGGAGGTTTCCCGGGTGCGGATCCGCGTGGAAGAACCCGTCGACGAGGATCTGCCGGGAGAACGCTTCGAGCAGTTGCTGCGCGGCGTCGCGGCGCTCGGGGCTCTCCGGTGCGTCCAGAATCGGAACACCGTCGATGAACTCGAGCACCAGCAGGCGCGACGTCGACAGCTCTGGATAGAGACGCGGTACTTCCAGCCGGTCATAGGGCAGGAGCGCCTCGCGCATCCTTTCGACGTTCGCCGCCTCCTCGCCGAAATCGAGTTCTCGGCGCAGCGAGTCAGAGAGGTGCTCGACGAGCGCCGGGATGTCGACCGTTGCGCGGAGCTGTTCGCGCTTGAGGGCCTTCTCCGCGAAGAGCTCGAACAAGCCGAGGTCACGCAAGATCTCGGCTTCCGCCCGCGGCCGCTGCACTTTGACGACGACGTGAGCGCCGTTATCGAGTGTTGCGCGGTGCACTTGCCCGATCGTTCCTGCGGCGAGGGGCTCCGAATCGATCGAGGCGAAGACGTCCTCCCAGGGGACGCGCAGCTCCTTCTCCATGACACGCACGACCTCCGCCTCCGTTAGCGGCTTGACGTTGTCCTGCAGCTTCTCGAGCTCGGCGACGAACTCCTCGGACAGCAGATCGGGCCGGGTCGAAAGGATCTGGCCGAGCTTCGCAAATGTCGGCCCGAGCTCCTCCAGCGCTGCGCGCACCCGCTGTGCACGTTCAGCCGACGAGATTGTGCCGCGGATGTCAAGCCCGAGCCGACTGATGATCCGCGCGATCTGCGCGGCACGTCCGAGCAGCCGCCCTTCGACTAACGGCGTGGTCGGCGGCTCCGCCGCCACGCCGTCGGACGTGTTGACGATGACGACGGTGCACCGTGCGGTGTGCGAGATCCGATTCGGCACATTTCCGAGCAGAAACTCGCGGCGTCCACCCATGCCAACGTTCCCGACGACGAGCACGTCGGCGTTCTCCTCTTCGGCGGCGCGCACGATGCCGCCGGGGACATCGTGGTCGACGCGGAAGATCGCGCGCGCATTCGAGAATGCCTCGGCGTCCGCGCGCAGCAGCTCTTCAGCCCCGTCCTCGCCTGCGGGGCGCACGTTGAGGAGGATGAGCTCGCCGGCGAAACGCTGGGCGAGTTGCGCCGCCCAGGCAACCGCGCGCTGGGCGGTTTCGGACCGATCGGTGGCGACGACGACCTTCACTCGAGACAAGGTCTATTCCAACAGACGGTGAGCCGGGGGGAGTGCAGTGGGGTCGCCGGTTTGGGTGCCCCGGCCAGCTCCACTGGCCGATCGATTCAAGCCGCTGTGTCCAGGGTGGAAGACAGCTCCCCCGGGCCGCGTCTTGTTCCCATGGAGGGCGGGTCGGCAATCCTGCCATTTGGCTGTGGGATTTCCCGGGTATTGGGCGGATAATGGGCGAACTTCTCGAGATGGCGACCCACACCCGGATTGGAACCGAGGTCGCCGGGTTCCGGATCGAATCGGTCCTCGGCCGCGGCGGCATGAGCGTCGTCTACGTCGCTGAGCAGATTCGCCTTGGTCGAAAGGTGGCGCTGAAGCTCCTCACGACCGAGCTGGCTTGGGACGAGCAGTTCCGCGAGCGATTCGTGCGCGAATCGCACATCGCCGCCGCGACCGACCATCCGAACATCATCCCCATCTACGACGCAGGCGAGGCCGACGGGCTGCTCTACATCGCCATGCGCTTCGTTCAAGGTCCCGATCTGAAGGAAATCCTCAAGCGCGGTAGCCTCGGCGTCGGTCGTACCATCTTCCTCATCGAGCAGCTTGCGAGCGCGCTCGATGCTGCGCACGCGCGGTCGCTCGTTCACCGTGACGTGAAGCCGGGGAACATCCTCGTCGAAGAGAGCACAGACCACGCCTACCTCACGGACTTCGGCGTTGCAAAACAGACGACTGCGCGAGGTCTGACATCGACCGGACACTTCCTGGGCACCGTCGAGTACGCAGCGCCCGAACAGATCGAAGGAGGGACCGTCGACGCTCGTACCGACGTCTACGCGTTGGGTTGCGTGTTGTACGAGTGTCTGACCGGATCGCCGCCCTTCTCACAGGGGACGGAACATGCGGTGCTGCATGCGCATCTCGTCGATCCTCCGCCGTCGGTCAGTCGCGCTCGGCCCGAGCTGCCTCAGGCATTCGACGGCGTCGTCGGAACCGCGATGGCGAAGGCAGGTGCGGACCGCTTCCCGTCGTGCGGAGAGCTCGCCCACGCCGCACGCAACGCTGCGAGTGGAACGGCGCGTCGGGTCGACGGCGGCGTACCCCCGCCTCTACCGGTGGACACGATTCGCTCGACGCCGGTCACTCCGCCGCCAAGCCCTCCGCCGCCGGACCTCTCGACACCTGTTACGCCGCCGCCGCCGGAGACGCCGGCCGCGCCCTCGTCGCCCGGCGATGCCCCGACTCCTGCTCGCAGAATGACGCCGCTCAAACAGTGGCTGTTGATCGGGCTCCTGGTTGCCGTCGCGGCCGCGGCTTCGGGTGTGACGGTCTACTTCCTCACCGGCAATGACCGATCGGCCGCACCGCTTTCAACCCTGCAACCCGGCGCCGTTCACCCACTCTCCGATCTCGTGGCGTCACCGGTCTGGCAGACGTGCAAGCAGCAGGGCACGCCACGTCCGGGCGCGGTCGCGACCGCGCTTTGCCTGCCGCCGGCGAATTCGACGACCTTTACTCCTGATCGCCTGGAGATCTCGTCCTTCGCGAGCGGCGCAGCCGTTCAGCGCGCCTACGAGTCGGAACGCCGCAGCCACCACGTGCCGCGCAATCGGGGCACGTGCAACGGCCTGAGCTGGGGCGGTGAGGGGACGTGGCTTCACAACCCATCTGCCCCCGGTTCCAGCCCGAAACCAGGCGGGTCGCGCTTCTGTTACTTCGCCGGCAACGATGTGGTGATCGTGTGGACGCACAGGAAGTTCGGACAGCCAACCCACACCGACATCCTCGGCATCGCTCGTGAGGGCGGCAGCGATCACCCCGGCCTGTACGCCTGGTGGAGATTTTGGCACCACCGGATCGGCAAGGTCATCGCGTAGTGCGCGACCCATCCCGTGACGCGGCGCTGGTGGCGATTCTCGACGGCGCGGAGGGTGGGAGACGTGTCGCGATCGCGGGTCAGCTTACGGTCGGACGCGGCGACGACGCCGGCTTGGTGATCGAAGACCCTGAGATCTCGCGAGCACACGCGGTTCTCGCTTCGACCGGCGAGGGACTCGAGATCGAGGACCTCGGATCGCTCAACGGAACCTGGGTGAACGGCGAACGCATCACCGGCGCGATGCCCCTCGCGCCCGGGGATGTGATCAAGGTCGGCACGACTCGCGTCGAGGTGCTCTCGGTCTCCGTCGGGCCGTCTGCCGGCCCGCAGTCGCCTCTTCAGCGAGCCTCGCCCACCCCCGTCGCAGCCGAAGACGAATTGCGACCCGTCAGCGCGCTGTTCGCCGACATCGTGGGCTCCACGGCGCTCGCGGAACGACTCGCCCCGGAGGACTTCACGGCACTGATCGGCGGCTGCGTGGATCGCATGTGTCGCGCGGTCGAACAGTTCGGCGGTGTCATCGACGCCTATATGGGCGACGGGATTGCCGCCTTCTTCGGCTTTCCCACAGCGAATGAGCACGATGCAGACCGGGCAGCCAGAGCAGCCCTGAGCATCGTGAGGACCATCGACGGCTACGCGAACGAGGTGCGGAAGACCTGGAAACTCCCGGATCTCGGCGTCCGCGTCGGCGTCAACAGCGGACAGGTCGCAATAGGGGTGGTCGGCGGAGCGGAACGCCATCCCGTAGCCCTCGGCGACACGATGAACGTCGCGGCCCGGCTGCAGACGGCAGCCGAGCCCGGCACGATCGTGATCGGCGGCGCGACGGCGAAGAAGCTGCGCGGTCGCTTCATGTTGGCGCCGCTCGGGCACATCGCGGTTCGGGGAAGAGAAACGCCTGTCGAAGCATGGCGGCTGCTTCGCGCCCGCCCGGAGCGCCAGCGCCGAGAGCCGCGGCCGCTCGTCGGCCGGGCCCCGGAAACCGCTCGGCTCACCGCCGCAGCGGATGCTCTCCGCGCAGGTCGCGGACAATTCGTTGCGCTCGTCGGAGAGCCGGGCATCGGGAAGACACGCCTGCTCGAATGGTTTCGGGCGCACGTCGGTGACGAGGTCACGTGGCTCGAGGGACAGTGCGCGTCGTACGGAGCACAACCTTCGTACTTCGCCTTCACCGAGGTCCTGCGCGGCTGGCTGGCCGATGACGGCGCGACGCGACCCACGGTCCTGGGGCGACTCGGCATCGGGCGGGATGCGCTGCCGTACTTCTCCACGCTCCTGTCGGCGAGCTCCGGTCGGGAGGGTGGACTTGGAGTCGCAGGCGGTGAGCCGGACGAGTTCGGCGACGGGGTGCGCAGAGCCTACGCCGGCTGGTTACGCGGGCTTTGCGAGGAGAGACCGGTCGTCCTTGCGATCAACGATCTCCACTGGGCGGACCGCTGCACTCTCGAGTTGGTGGAGAGCCTGCTGGACCTCCTCGACGACCTTCCTCTCGTCATCGCCGCGACCAGCCGGCTCGAGCCGGACTCGCACGATCGCCGGCTCCGAGAGCGTGCCCGCCTGGACCATCCCGACCGCGTGATCGAGCTCGAGCTCGGGCCGCTCACCGACGCCGAGGCGGACGAGCTCCTCACCGAGCTCTCCCCGGGAGAGCTCGCTCCGGACGCGAGGCGCGAAGTGATCGCACGAGCGGAGGGAAACGCGCTCTACCTCGAGCAGGTGCTCCGCTCATTGCTCGAGACTGGGGGGCTCGCCCCGCGCCGGACCTGGGCACTCGCCGTGCCCGCGGCGCAACTGCCGACCGGGCTCGAAAGCCTGCTCATGGCCCGTATCGCCGCGCTCCCTCGAGACGCGCGCCGGTTGGCGCAGGTCGCGGCCGTGTTCGGTCGGACTTTTTCTCCCGCCGTGCTCGCCCTCGTGAGCGCGCCCGAGGACGTGGAGAGGGATCTGGCGCGCCTGTTGCGTGCAGACATCATTCGCGAGACTCGCCCGATCCCGGACCGGGAGTACGCCTTCACGCACGGCCTGCTCCAGGAAGCCGCCCTCTCGACCCTAACGCGCGCACGTCGACGCGAGCTCTACCGAACCGTGGCCGCAGCCAGCGAGCAGGCGTTCGCAGACTCACTCGACGACCAGCTCGAACGGCTGGCCTTCTACTACGGGCGCGGGGGTGATCTTCCACATGCGCTCGAATACCTCGAGCGGGCCGCGAAACGTGCGACTTCGCTTCGCGCCCACACGCAGTCGGTCGACTTATGGATGCGTGCCGCCGCAGTTGCCGAAGAGCTCGACGATGCCGGAGCGCAGCATCGGATCGAGCGGCGGCTCTCGGAACTGAGCTCCTGAGCGATCGACTCGCTGTTCTGCCGGCGGCGACGCCGTCCCGGCGCCCTGAATCATCCTGTCCGGACGATGCCCAGAGCCTGCTCCAAGTCCGGGTCCCGCCCTCTCTCATCCCTCTCTCCTACCCGCGCGACCTTACCGGGATAGGAGATGGGGCCCAAATGAATGCCGAAACGCCCGGCCTCCGGGCTCGGCGCGATACGCTCGAGCCCGGAGAAGCGACCGCCCCTTACTGCCGCGCTAGGTGCACGCGCAGTTCTGCTTCGGGATCGTGGATCAGCTCGCCGCTGACGTCCAGGGTGACGCTGTGGAGCGTGCCGGTGAAGGTGAACGGACCGACATAGTCGGGTGTGACCGGAGAACCCGGGTTGGCTCCGCACGTGAGTGCGCCGGGATTGAACGTGAACGGCGTGGTGACGTCGGCGTCGGCGTCGCCGACGAGGTCGCCGTCGACATAGAGCTGCAGCCTCCCAGGGGCACCTTTGCCCTGCTGCATGTCGGGCTTCCCGGTCGGTTCGAACTCGAAGCGGAGCTCGTGCTTTCCTGCTGGTACGGCGTCCTCGGATTCGACGCCGAGAAGTTTGCGTCCGACGTAATTGTGGACGTAACGCAGCTTGCCGTCCTTGATGAACAGGGAATATCCGCCCGCGGCGGTGCCCTGGCTGAGCAATACGCCCTCGGCCCCCTCCTCGGGGATCTCGACGTCTGCTGTGATGCTGTGGGGTCGGTTCAGAACCTTCGGCGCCGCAAAGTTCGGAACCGACTGCGTGTTGGGCAGGTACGTGTAGCTGTCGCGCGGCAACGCGATCTGCGGCTTCTCGCCGACCATCCTGGCGAGGCCGCTGCCATCGATCGGCATCACGTCGTACTTGCCGGCTTCGACGTACCAGGTACCGATCATCGCGATCAGGCGGTCGCGATTCTCGTCGGCGACGTTGTGATTCTCCGCGAAGTCCTCGGCGACGTGGTAGAGCTCCCAGCCCTTCGCATCGAGCGCCGAGAGCGTCTCCGACGAGATCGGCTGCCCGAACCCCATTCCCGCTTCGGCGAACGACGGGCCGGGCCACGCACACACAGCCCGCCAGCCGTCATGGTAGATGGCCCGGTGTCCGAGCATCTCGAAGTACTGCGTCGTCCGCTTGCTGGCCGCGTCCGGAACGTCGAGTGTGTGGGCGAGGCTGACGCCGTGCATCGGAGTCTGCGTGACGCCCCGGATCTTCTCGGGCGCTTGGACGCCGAGCAAGTCGAGCACGGTTGGCACCATGTCGATGATGTGTGCGTACTGCGTGCGGACCTCGCCTTTGGCTTTGATCCCCTTCGGCCACGAAACGATGAACGGATCGGTCGAACCGCCACGGTAGGTCTCACGCTTCCAGCGGCGGAACGGCGTGTTGCCGGCCCACGTCCAACCCCACGGATAGTGGTTGAAGTGCTTCGGGCCACCGAGCTCGTCGATCAGCTCAAGGCTTTCTTCGATCGGCCCCAACGCGTTGTTGAAGAACTGCGCCTCGTTCATGGTGCCCGTCGGGCCGCCCTCGGCGCTCGCGCCGTTGTCGGAGATCACCATGATCAGCGTGTTCTCGAGCTCACCCTGATTCTTCAGGAATTCGAGGAGGCGACCGATCTGGTGGTCCGTGTGGCTGAGGAAGCCCGCGAACACCTCCATCATCCGGCTGTACAGCTGCCGCTCCGGAGCGGGAAGGGAGCCCCAATCCGGGACGTCCGGATCGTGGCGTGACAGCTCGGCGTCGGCCGGGGCAATGCCGAGCTCCTTCTGGCGCGCGAAGGTCTTCTCGCGGTAAGCGTCCCAACCATCGTCGAACACACCCTTGTACTTGTCGGCCCACTCCTTGCCGACGTGATGCGGCGCGTGCGTCGCACCGAAGCACAGATGGAGGTAGAAAGGCTTGTCGGGGTCGGACTGTTTCGTGTCCGCGATGAAGGTGACCGCCTTGTCGACCAGGTCCTCGCTGAGGTGGTACCCCTCCTCGGGCGTCTTCGGAGCCTCTACCTGGTGGTTGTCGTAGACGAGGTCGGGATGCCACTGGCTGGTGTCGCCGCCGAGGAAGCCGTAGTAACGCTGGAACCCGCGGCCCAGCGGCCAGCGGTCGTACGGCCCGGCGGGGGTCTCCTGGTTGCTCGGCGTCAGGTGCCACTTGCCGACCATAAAGGTGCTGTAGCCCTCCTCCAGCAGGATCTCTGACAACATGCCGTTCTCGAACGGCATCACCCCGTTGTATCCCGGGAATCCCGTCGCGAGCTCGGTGATGCACGCCATACCGTTGGCATGGTGGTTGCGGCCCGTGACGATGCAGGAGCGACTCGGCGAGCACAGAGCGGTCGTGTGCATGCTGTTGTAGCGGAGCCCGTTCGCGGCGATCCCGTCGATGTTTGGTGTCTCGATCGGGCTGCCGTAGCAGCCGAGATTGGCGTAACCCGTGTCGTCCAGCACGATGAACAGGACGTTCGGCGCGCCCTTCTTCGCCCGGGTGGGCGCCGGCCACGCAGGGCTCGACTCCTCAGCGGTGCGACCGACGACTCCCGGAAATGCCTTTCCAGGTTCGTACTCGACGATGGGCATCAGCAGGCCTCCGTTCGATCCGGCACGGGTTGAATGGCGAACATACAAAGCCTGTCCGGCGGCAACATCACCCCGTTGAGATGAACTAGCTCTCTGAGCGAAGGGCCTGACTACGAGAAAAGTCCACCTCGAGGCGACCTAGAGTCGATCTCATGCGGCTTTCCTCCAGTTAGCCGCCCGTATTGGTGTTTCGCCCAGCTGTACGGCCGTCGATACAGACTTCAGATATGCCCGAGTTCACGCCGACGCTGCGGGTAAACGAGAACGCCGGCCGAGTCAGGCTCGGATTGGACGGCTTCTTCTCCGCCGAGGGCCAGACGCTGCAGGAGGCGGCAGACGAGTTGGTGCGGAAAATGCTCGTGGCAGTGATGGCGCTCCGGTCCGGCGGTACCAGCGGTTTCAGCGCCGAGTCTCGTCCGGACATGGCGTTGGTGGTCTTCCTCTGGGAGCTAGGGGAGATCGCGGCCGCCGGCGGCGATATTCGCGAGCGCCTGTTCGGCTCGAGCAGTCTGGCGGCCTAGGTCGCTACAGCAACGGGGCCCAGCCGCACTCAGGGGCTTGCCGGCTAGCGCGACGAGGATCGTCTTGCCGGCGGCAACGCCGCCTTTGACGGCCTCTCCGGGCTGAAGGAGGACCTGAAGGGCAAGGACGATCCCGCTGACAATCAAACCGGCGAGCACGGCGACGGCCAGCGAAGACCCATGGAGACCGGCTCGGCGAGCAGCAAGGCCGGCCCAGAAGCCGATCGAGAGCGCTTCGATCCAGATGATGGCGCGGATCGCGTGGTCAAGCGAAACGTCGGCCAGGGCGAAGATGCTCAAGAGCGCGAGGGGCGGTGCCGCAAGAAGCAAAAACGGCGATTGTGAGCGGACGATGTCCAGCCATTTCCGGCATCGTGACTCGCCTCTCGAGGGCGACATGCTGAGCGAGGCTGGCCGAGAAGACGTGCGTGACGAACATCGCAAGGATGGGACCGACGATGATCCCGACAACGTCCCGATACCTCAGATTGGCCCAACCGTCATAGACGATCAGGACGCAGACCAGTGTGATCGTGCGATTGACGACCCGGTCTACAAACAGCGGCTGAAGGGAAGAGCTACCGGAACGGAGCACGTTGCGCCCGACCGTACTGAGATGGACGCAACTCCGTCCTCATCCCGGCGACACCAAGCTGATCGAATGAGACGCGGGCTCGACCATGGCCACGCCGTGGACGGTCGCACGCAAGCGCGGCGCGCTCGTCACCCGGTTGGGATGAACATTGGCTCGGACCGCGATTCGATTGCAGTTCAACGGAGCGCTTGATGCCGGGGCCGTTCCTGAGTGGTGGCCGTGTGCGACCGACAAGGGTACGATCGCTTGATGGCGATCGAGTTGGAGGTTCAAAGGCTGCAGCTCGGCGATGTTGTCTTGGCTGATCTTCCCGAGCAGGCCGAAGAGGTCGAGGCAAAGGTCGTGCGCGAGATCGACCGGACGGACAGCACCGTGCGCGTCACCTTGCGCGTCGAGGGACACGACGACTTCGTCAAGGAGTGGGAACTCGGCGAGATCGTCACCGTCGTACGCGGTCCCTAGACGATTCTGGCAGCGGAAGACGGACCCAGGCTTCCTGGCTTCGCACGATCCAGTCCCGGATCCGCTCGAGGCCAATCACTGCGTGCTTGGACAGAACGACGTCAAGGGAGAATCATCTCGATGGGATGAGGCACAACGTCGTTCCTGACGCCACACTCCAGGCGCGGACGGTTAACGCCGCTCACTAGCAGGGAGGAAATCATGTGGTGGGGGATTGGAATCGGAGGCGGCATCCTGTATCTGATCGTGGCGTTCACGCTCGGACTGATGACGCTCAGGAACGGGCATGGGTGGATGTTCTTTCTCGGGATCTTCTTCCCGATCCTCTGGATTTTCGGCGCCTTCATGACGCCGACCGAGAGGGCGGCACCGGCCTAGGGCGCCCGGTGAGGCATCGGCTTGGTCCTGGGGCTGCGACTCAATGTCCGGTCTACGGCCTGCCGCGCTAGTGCCGGGCTGAACAAGGGCGCCGCTGGCGGTCGCCTGACCTTGCCCGCGGGGTTACTTCACATTCACCCGTATCGGATGAAGGCCGACTGCCTGTACCGCGCCAGACTTCGCACACCCGGAACACGATCCCGGATCGAACCAGGGAGGCAAGAGATGCCCAGACGACGACGCCCATTGTTGCGTGCAGCAGCCGTAGGCGGGGTTGCGTACACCGCCGGGAAGGCGGGCGCCAACGCAGCCGGAGAAGAGGCCGATCCGAACGGACCGGCCGAGCAGCCCGAGGTGGAGCAACAAGCGGAGCCTGCAGACGCGGCCCCGGCCGCGCCATCGGCGGACGAGAGCATGGAGGAGCTGACCAAGCTGAAAGGGTTGCTCGACAGCGGCGTCCTCACGCAGGACGAATTCGACGCGCAGAAGCAAAAGATCCTTCAGAGCATGTAGGCCGCTGAGCGACCAAGCACGGGCGGGACCGTCAGCGGCCGCCAGGTCTCGTCGAACCGCTACTCGCTAGCCCGTGCGATTGCCGGGCTCCGGCTCCTCGGCACCCACTTCAGGTGTCTCAACCTTGAGCACCTGCGCGAGTCGTGCCCGAACCGGAGGATGGCGATCGTGCGGGGCGATCGAGATCAGGTCCTGGAGCAGTTGTGCCACACGCACGCGAACGTTCGGCGATTGACGACTCGCTTCGATGATCTCGTCCAGACCGACGGCGAGATAGTCGTCCCATGTCGGCAACACAAGCAGTACACGCACATTTCCGTCCGAGTCCGCGATCTTGCCGAGGTCGAGCTTCCGCGTGGCCAGCCGTCTGAACAACGCATCGATACCGTCGAGCGCCTGAACCGCCGAAGTCGGATCGTTCAGCGCAGGCGAGAGCGCGCGGAGAGCGATGTCGGCAAGGATCCGCAGCGCCCACGCGGGATCTTGCTCGAACGTCCGTTCACGGCCGACGTCGAGCGCTCGGAGGATCTCGTCATCGAGCGTGCCGTCGATGGGGCCGTGTAGCAGAGCGACGACGCCGTTTTGCCAGATCGTGTCGCCCGTTGCGACCTGGAAATCGACGACCGCGTCGGACTGTGCCGCAATGTCGAGCACGCGTGGGACGTCGATCACCTGAAGTACGGCAGCCTGGTTCGGCCACCGAAGCGCGTGCGGCCCGGGAACGTCGTTCCGGGCCTGCCCCGCGCCGAAATCCTCGAGATAGAGGTCGTCGAGCGTGTCCCGGCCCCGTGCGGTCACCTGTTCGAGAGCAGTTGCGAGCTGGATGGACGCGAAGGCTTCTCCCTGCAGAACGCGGAAGAGAGCGAGACCCGCGAGCAGTGCGACGATTCCGACGATCGGGACCAGTCCGGACGTCTTCCCGTCTTGGCCGATACTGAATAAGCACGTGAGCGAGAACGTTGCGATCGCGGTGAAGTACCCGAAGGAGTGCGGGATGATCGGCGCGTCGCGAAAGAGGTTGAGCCGCGGCGTGAACGTCGTCGAGCCGAACTGCACGACGAGAAACAGCAACGAGTACACGACCGCGATCAGGGTGATGGTCCCGGCCCCAATCGCCACAAGCAGCTCTGCCGCCCGCGAACTGGGCACGGTGAAGCCGACGGGAATGCTCGGCACGACGAACGCGAGCAGCACTGCAGACAGGACGTAGAAAAGCTGGATGATCCCGGCGCGCCGACGACGATTGCGCCCGAGTGCGCGGCCGAGCCGTGCTCGCTCCGGCCGCGCACTCAACGACGTCCGCGAGCGTGCACTTGGCTCACGGTTACCCGCCCTGATACTTCGGCTCAGGCGTCAGTTGAGTGTGGCGCGTGGACGGGACCGACGCAACTATCGCCCCGCCACCAAGCCGATCCAATGAGAAGTGGGCTCGACCAGTGGCCACGGTTAGACGGTCTCATTCGAGAGCCGGCGGCCCGTCACCCGATCGGGATGAACTGCAACGTTGCGACCGCAACATCGACGTTCGCATTTGTTGTGGGCGGGTCGGCCGCGGGCGCCGGAGGTGACTCGCCTGGAGATCGCCCCATTTGGACTATGCAAAACCGATGCCACGCCACGACCTTGTACGAGTGAAACCCGCCGCTACCTGCAAGCGCGCAGACCTACGAAACGTCAGGATGTGCTGGACCGAATACGAGACAAATGAAGTCAGTCCATCTGCCAGAACGCCGGGGATGCAGGGCCACTGTTATCGGCTCGTCGTCAGAGGTGTGCCAAGTGACCGGTTCTCGACGTGGACAGGCGCGGCGACGCAGTAACCTCCGCTGCGGCAACATGGAGCGGAGGTAAGGGCCGCAGTGGGCTGGGAGCTTGCGGTCATAGCGGCGGCGCTGCTTGGTTTCTCCGTCGTCTCGCGTCGGCTCGCCGGAACCGCGATCACCTCTGCGATGGTCTTCGTCGGAGTCGGGCTCGTGGTCGGGACTCAGGCGCTCGATCTCTTCGACGCCCCTTCGACCGGCGAGTTCGTGAAAGTGCTGGCGGAAGCAACGCTCGCGTTCGTGCTCTTCTCAGACGCGTCGCGGATCGACCTGCGGACGCTCCGGCGCGAGTACACGGTTCCGGCCAGGCTTCTCGGGATCGGGCTGCCGTTGACGATCGTGCTGGGCGCGATCCTCGCCGGGCTCCTCTTCGAGCAGATCTCGCTCACCGAGGCGGTCGTGATCGGGATCCTGCTGGCGCCGACTGATGCCGCGCTCGGGCAAGCGGTGGTGACGGAGCCGCGCCTACCATCCCGGATCCGCCAGGGGCTCAATGTCGAGAGCGGGCTCAACGATGGCCTTTGCGTGCCGCTGCTCTTCATCGCACTGGCAGTTGCCGAAGCTGACGCCGGCAGTATTGGTGACGCCCACGCGGTGCGGCTCGTGGTTGAGCAAATCGGCTGGGGGATGTGCGGCGGAGTGATCGGCGGGGTGGTCACGGCGGCGGCCGTCGTAGTCGGTACCCGCCGCGGGCTGATCGAGCCGACCTGGCTCCAGGTCGTGCCTGCGGCCGGCGCAGGGCTCGCCTATGGCTTTGCCGCGCCGCTCGGGGGCTCCGGCTTCATCGCGGCGTTCGTGGCCGGCATGGTCTTCAGCGCGCTTCGCCGGCCTGATAGTGGCGAGGTGACCTATCTCATCGACCAGCTCGGAGAGGTGCTGAACGCGGTGACCCTGCTCGTTTTCGGCGCGGTGTTGCTCCTACCGGAACTCGAACACTTGGACTGGCGTATCGCGATCTATGCGATCGCGAGCCTGACCGTCGTTCGTATGCTCCCGGTCGCGATCGCGATGCTCGGTACGGGCGCCCGTCGGCCGACGATCGCGTTCATGGGCTGGTTCGGTCCCCGCGGGCTGGCCTCGATCGTCTTTGCTCTGATCGTCCTCCATGACGCCCACTTGCCACACCTCGAGACGATCTTGTCGGCGACGTACGTGACCGTCGGGCTCTCCGTGCTCGCGCACGGGCTGAGCGCCGCCCCCCTGACACGACGGTATGTGTCCTGGTTCGAGTCGCATCCCGCCGACCGCAGTCCCGCGATGGAGAGCGTCCCGGCCGCAGAGCACCGCTGGCGACGCCCGGCGGGCATCGCAGTGACGAGTCCGGCATCGCCGGCTTCCTCGCGCGATGCGGACGGTACACCGCCCGCTCGCGTCACTCTCTAGACCACTACCACCGCGGCGCCGGCCGTTTCGACGTCGGTGGCCACGTCGATCGATTGGGGCGTGGACCGGCGACGGATCCCGAACACGACGGCTGCTCCCACAACGAGATAGGCCGCCAGGACGATGAGTGCCTGGGCAATTCCGTTGCCGCTGAAGTAGATCGTGTTGCGGATGGCCGTCGTCCCCGCGCCCGGAGGGAGAAACGGGCCGATCGTGCCCCAGAAGCCGGGTAGGAAGGGCCTGGCAAGAGACCCGCCGGCCGACGGGGCGCCGAAGATGACGAAGACGACGATCACGATCAAGGTCCCGCCCGCGCCGAACAGTTTCTGAAGTGCGGCCGTCGCGAACGCAACCGCGAGCATCAAGAACGCGAAGATCCCCCAGAGCTCCAGGAAGTGACCTGAAGGTATGCCACCCAGGAGCGGACCGGCGATCAGGTCGGTCAGGAGGGCGCCGACGACCGCAACGCCGGCGAGGAGCGGCGCACGTCTGTGCAGAGTGGCGGTCCCGCCGAGCGTCGTGGCGATCGTCGCCGAGAGGTAGCCGCCGATGACCAGCGCCATCGTGACGAGGAACGGGACTACGCCGGCACGATCGCCGCTCGGAAGGCTGTGTACCTGAACGACTGCGAGCTTCTGACCGGTGGCCGCCGCTGCCGCCGTAAAGGCAGCTGTGAGTGCTGTCGCTACCCCGTTGGAGGCCGCAGGGGCCACGAGCAAAGTCATGCCGGAAGCGTCGGTGACCAGAGCGCCGTAGATGTTGCGCTCATCAATGGCCCGTTTGGCGGCCGTCTCATCCGCATACGTCTTCGCTCGCAGTGAAAACTGTTTGTCGACCGCAGCCGTCAGGGCCGGAGAACCTACGACTCCGAACGGCAGGTTGTGCGGTTGAGGCTTGTGAAGGGCGCCGACATACGAGATCACGAACAGGCCCTGCACCAGGAGCACGACGCTAAGTGCGACGATGAGTAGGCGCGACCCTGTGAGCCGAGGGGCCGGCGGCGCGGCCGCGGCACCGTCAGCTGCCGTGGGTGTGCGGCTCGCGGACACGCTGTCCACCCCTGAATTCAGTCAGGCCTGCGCTTGCGGCTCATCGTTCGATCGGGATGATCACCCGGAAACCGTGGAAGTGGGACCGCCGCTCTCATACCGACGGGAGGAAAGCGCAAGCGCATCTCGAACCCCTCCACCGGTGTTGAGTCGGCGCGTCGCCTCGGTCGCCAGGCAGCTGCGCGCAAGCCACAGCTACACGTTCGTGCTGCTGCTGATCCTCTTTGCCTTCGCCTTTGCTGCCACCGCGCCTGACGTGCCCTGGTCGCGCGGTGCGCTCGTCCTCATCGAATGCGGAACCCTGCTCATGGCGCTGTGGACTTCGCGCGGCGGCCCCCTGCGGCTACGCCTCGCTCCTCTCGTTCTCCTGACGATGGGGATTGGCGTGGCTCAGATCGTGACGGACAACAAGGGGCTGACGACGGTCGCCGGAACGTTCGGCGGGCTGCTTGTGATCGCGATCGGAGTCGTGATCGTTCGCGGCGTCATCAGCGAGGGGATGGTGAGCCAGCGATCGGTGATCGGCGCGATCTGCGTGTACTTCCTCCTCGGAATGCTGTTCCTGTTCGTGTACGGCGATGTGGCTTTGCTCCAGTCAGGCCCGTTCTTCGCCCAAGGCACCGACGGCACGCCGGCTCTCCGGCTCTACTTCAGCTTCGTGACGCTCGCAACGGTTGGCTACGGGGACTACAGCGCCGCCAGCAACCTCGGTCACATGCTCTCGGTCCTCGAGGCGCTGCTCGGACAGCTCTACCTCGTCACCGTGATTGCAGTGCTGGTGAGCCGTATGCATTTCCAGCCGAGAAACGCCGGCAAGCAGTGAAAGCGACGACGCTATTGGCCGCTTCCTCTTGACGGATTGCCTTCCAGGAGACGTTCGAGCAGGTTGACGCCCGCTCGCCCCGGCGCCGCCAGGATGGACATCAGCTCCTTGAACACGACCTCGGCGTCGCGTTCCCCCGCGCTTACGAGCCGTTTCTCGCCGGCGATGATCGCCCTGGCTTCGCGCTCGCGCATCTCGACCGAGATGGCATGGCTCAACCGTTCGGCCGCTCGTCGGACGTCCGCCTCGGCCGTGCTGCGATCTTCGCGCGCCGTTGCCATCGCCTGCTCGTGTGTCTGCGACGTCAAGCGACGCCAGAGGCGGCGAGGGTGATCGACTTGCAGTAGAAGCGCCGTGACCGCTCCCCAGCACGCGGCGACTGCTAGAGCCGCGAGCCAACCCGGCAGCACGAGGCGCAAGCCCTCCACAGCTGCCCAGCTCGCCGCCCCCAGCGCGAGCAGCATCGCCACGCCTGCACCGAGCGAGGCTGCAAGCTCGATGGCGATCCGGTGCAGCCACGGTCCTCGTTCGGCCGCGGCCACCTCGAGCTCGCTCCGGACGAGCAGCGACAGCTCGTGCGCGAGCTCGCCGAGGAGCTCCTCCGCGGTCTCTTCCCGGTCAACCGCCTGCTCGAGCGTCACGGAGATCCTCTCGTGACGCTCGATTCCCAAGCAGGCGTGCTGTTTAGGTCCTCATCGGTGCGGTCCCGGTCTCCTCCGGAGGGCGCGTGGCCATGTACGCGAGTACGCCGATCAGCGGGACGAAGATGACCAGGAGCGTCCAGCCCACCTTCGCCCAGCCGGAGTGATCGCGCCTCCTGAAGTTGTCCGACAGGACCAGGATCAGGAGCCAGATCCAGATGACCCATGCGAAGAAGATGGTCATCGTCCAAAAGATGTCGAGGAACGGATAGCTGGAAGCAACGAGCATTCCGGTGCCCTTTCTTTTGCGGATTGACCGGACCAGCGGTCGTGCCAGTTCTGCAAACGGAGTGGACCACTAGGGCGACCTTGGCTCATCGTCCCGATGGGATGAACTGCAGTTATCGGTCGTCGCCAGGTGCGGGCTCGACGATCAGCGTCAGGCGGTCACGGCCGACGACGCTTACCGAGTCGTGAATCGCGGCTCCAGACGCGCTCCGTGCCGCCCAGATCTCGCCGTCGAGACGAACCTGACCCTCGGGACGACACGGGGAGACGACGGTGGCGTTCCTGCCGATGAGCGTCCCGGCCCCGACCGCCTTTCGGCGGTGCCGAACGGTCCGGTTCCAGGCAAACAACTCGACGATGCCGAGCAACCCGACAGCGACAAACGCCAGCAGGTTCCAGGGCGACGGTAGGAAGAGAAGCAGGGCGAAGGCGACGATGATCAGCATTGAGCCCGAAACCTGTGGTCAACGTAGTCGGCCATCCGTGTAATGCGGTCACCCTGAGAAATGATTTCGGGCCGGCGCTGGGCTGAGGTAAATCAAGCCTGCGCCGGGGTATCGTCGGGCCGAGGGCCGGCCTCAACCCCCGCAGACTGCACTTCCATCGCCTTCTTCAATGACTTCCAGCTCTTTCCGAGAACGCGCGCGGTTGCTGCGGGCACCTCCGCCCTTAGATCTCCCATGCTCCGCCTGTAGCGCTCGGCGATCTGGCCCATCGCGAAGACTGTCGCGGGCTCGAGCCGATCTGAGCGCTCAGCCACGAAGGCGCGCAGGCGAGCGATGGCGACGTCCGCATCCTGATGCAGACCAAGGATGTCCTGGAGCGCGGCCAGTCGCTTGGTCAGTGCCAGCGTCGGTTTCGGATAGAGCTCGGCGAAGAACTCGAGCGCGTAACGAAGTCGCTTCCCGTGGATGCGCAGCCGGTGGTAGTCGCCGGCCTGGGAGTCGGGATCGAGGCCGTTAACGGCTCTCCGCACGGCACGGAAACGAGCCTCGATCAGCGCCGGGGCCACCTGACGTGCCGGTGCCGACCAGAGCGCGGAGTTGCGCGGTGGGCGCGCCCGAAGAGCGCGGCCGAACCGATTGACGAATGATTCATAGCGCCGTGAGTCGAGCGCTTCGAGCATCGTGGCTCGAGCTTCGGCTCGCTGCTCTTCCAGCAGCGAGTTCAACGCGTCGAGTGCGCTGCGGTCGGCTTCAGGGAGGGTCGCGCGCCACCCGTCGAGTTGTTCGAGCTGAACGTCGAGATCGCGGACCGCGCCGAGGACGCCGCCGATCCACCTGAGCTCCTCCCGTAGGGCGACTACCTGCGGTGGCAGCACCTCGGCAAAGAGTGTGAGGGCTGCGCGCAGCCTGCGGCTTGCTACCCGCATGTCGTGCAAGCGTTCGGGATCGTCGCCGAGCCGGGCTCCCGGCTCTTCGTCGAGAAACGCCGAGAGCTGTCGCCGGAGCGCGGCGGTTGCGACGGTTCCAATCGTCGCACTCGCGTCAAAATCGGTCGAGCCGAAGCTTAGTCCCGGCGGCCTGGGAAGGCCCGCGGAGATCAGGCCGGCCTCGTACGTGCTCAGGTCGGCGGTCCGCAGCCCGCACTCGACGCGCAATTGCTCGGCCAATGGCTCGAGTGCTGCCGTTGCCCCCTCGGGCACCTTCAGCTCCACCCGGCGCAGCCGGGTTGCAGGCGACCCATCGGCCGGCAGGATCCGGGTCTCGTCCACCGCGATCTCACCGGCGGCATGACCGTTTGTCGCAACGGAAAAGAGGTGACGGCGAGTGCGGACCTCGAACAACGGCAAGAGTGGCTTCCTGCCTGCGACCGCGCGGACCCGGTCGATGACTGGGCCTTCGGCAACCGCCAGCAGCGTCGCATCCAACTGTTCGACTGGTTGGCTGATCTCCTGCCGGCTCCGCTTGCTCTCTGCCGCCGGCGTCCCCGTGTCGAGGCTTTTCAGCGTGGCCTCTGCGCGGCGCCGCCGGTTTACGCGCCGGACGCGGAGCAAGTACCCGGCGCGGTGGAAGCGCTGATTCTCGGTGTCGAGGTACAGGTCGACGTGTGTGGTGCTGCCGAGTGGAGAGATCTGAAACGTCCGATCGCCGGTCCACCCGGCAGCGTCGTTCAAAAAGCGCAGGACAGAGTGGACGTCTAGGGCGTCAAACTGCAACTCGTTCTTAGCCTAACCACGGACTAACCGCCTGGGATTCTGCGGGTCCCAAGCGGTTAGCCGAGGCTCGCTCAGCCCTAGGCTGCTCCTGCAGCTCGTGGCGTGGGGGACATGAGCGCTCCGAAGATCCAGAGGATCGGGAAGATGATTCCCACCCAGAAGAGGAGATAGTGTCCTTTGCGAAAGGTCGTCACGCCCAGGCTGATGAGGGCCACCAGGTACAACGCGCCGAGCATGATCCAGAGAAAGGTCACGGCACTTGCTCCTTCTGGTCGACGGCGGCGGTCCGGTGTGGACGATCGATGCGGTTCAAGTGTGGACCGGTGCTCTGTTTATGGCCATCACCCGGAGGGGATGATGCTCACCCTGGTCAGCGCGAGCCGGAACGCTTTTTCGCGCGCTTCGTCGCGCGCGTCATCAGGACTTCCTGTGCCGACACGGGTTTAGCTCGCCCTTTCGGCTCGGTGCGGTGCCAATTGCCCTCTGCGTCGAGGTCCCACGAGAAGCGCGTGTCCGCGAGTAGAGCGTCCAGGACCTCCGCCAGGTCAGAGCGCAGGCGCGAGTCCTCTACAGGCACGAGCACCTCGACACGCCGGTCGAGATTGCGAGGCATCAGGTCGGCGCTGCCGATCCAGGTCGTCGTCCGGTCGTTGGTCTGGAACGACAGGATGCGGCTGTGCTCGAGAAACCTTCCGAGCACGCTTCGTACCGTGATTCGCTCGCTCAGGCCGGAGACGCCGGGGCGCAGCATGCAGATTCCACGGGCGATGATCTCCACGGTAACTCCGGCCGACGAAGCGGCATAAAGCGCATCGATCACCTCGGGGTCGACGAGAGAGTTGACCTTGATCCGGATCCGCCCGACCTCGCCCGCCCGTGACGCGCGGACGACACGGTCGATCTCGTTGAGGATCCCGTCGCGGAGAAACCAGGGGCCGACGAGGAGCTTGCGGAAGACTGCAGGGCGCGTAATGCCCGTGACGGCGTTGAACACTTCCGCCACGTCGGCGGCGATGTCTTCGTCGGCGGTGAAGAGGCCGAGATCTTCGTAGCTGGTGGCGTGCGAGGCGTGATAGTTGCCGGTACCGATGTGGACGTAGCGGCGCACTCCGTTTCGCTCGCGTCGGACGAGCAGCGTGAGCTTGGCATGCACCTTCAGGTCGGGGACTCCGTACACGACGTCTACCCCGGCACGCTCGAGGGCTCTCGACCACTCGATGTTCCGCCGCTCGTCGAACCGAGCCTTGAGCTCGACGAGGCAGACGGCCTGTTTGCCCTCTTCGGCCGTCTCGACGAGCGAGGTGAGCGTGGCCGAAAGGTCGCCGGTCCGGTAGACGGTGCCTTTGAGGGCGGCGACCTTCGAATCGCGCGCCGCGGCCACGAACGCCTCGACGCTCGTATCGAACGAGTCGTACGGGTGATGGACGAGGATGTCGCGCCGACGGATTCGAGCAAGAAGATCCGCGGCACTTCTATTCACGAACGGTCGTCTGGTCGCCGCCAGCCAGGGCTTGTCCTTTAGATCCGGCCGGTCGATTGCCGTGAGCTCCATCAGTGCACTGAGGCCGAGAGGAGCATCGGTCGCATAGACGCGATCGGCTTCGATCCTGAGCTCTCGTGCGATGGTGTCGACGAGCTCCTGCGAGGCGCCGCCGGCGACCTCGACGCGGACGACGTCACCGAATCGCCGCTGGTCAAGTTGTGTCTCGACTGCCTCGACCAGATCGTCGGCGTCGGGGGTAAGCCACAGATCCGCATCGCGCGTGACCCGGAACGTCGTGTCGCTCAGAATCTCTACGCCGCCTCCCAGCGCTGGGAGGAAGTGCATAATGACCTCCTCCAGAGGAACGTGGACGCCGCGCTCCCCAACCGGGACGAACCGCGGCAGGTCGTCCGGCACGTTCACACGGATGAAGCGTTGTTCACCCGTCTTCATGTCTCGCACCAGCAGGCCGATGTTCAGGGCCAGCGAGGTCACGTACGGAAACGGCGCTGCGACGCCGACGGCGATCGGCGTCAGCAGCGGCTGGATCTCGCGGTCGAAACGCTTCGCCAGGGCGCGGAGCTCTCTCGGCCTGCACTCCTCGACACCGCCGACAAGGATGCCCTCGGCGGCGAGCGCAGGTTGAAGGTCCTCGAGCCAAAGCGTGTCTTGAGCCGACTGCAGCTCGACGATGCGCGCGCGCGCACCCCTGAGGGTCTGCGACGGTGTGCGCCCATCGGCGAAGCGGCGGTTGATCCTCGACTCGATCTGACGTCGGATTCCTGCGAGTCGCACGGCGACGAACTCGTCGAGATTCGACGAGAAGATCGCGCAGAGCCTGACGCGCTCCAGCAGCGGCAGCTCGGCGTCCCCGGCGAGCGCGAGCACTCTAGCGTCGAAGTCCAGCCAAGACAGCTCTCGGTTGAGAAACCTGTCCGACTGGACCGACGCCGTGATCGCGCGAGGGGTGGGTATTGCCCTGACGGCTATAGGCCCTCCTTCACTTCGATCCGTCCGTCGCGGGCAGCCTCGATGAGAGTTGCATAATCCCGTTCGTTCTGGTCGGCGTACGCCACGGCGAAGTCGGCTACGGCGCGATCGAAGACGTCGCCCTTGCCTAGATACGTCGCGATGGCAATGCGGTCGCCCGAGCGGGCGTGCGCCCGCGCGAGCGTCCAGCCACAGGCTTGCGCGTAGAGCTGGAGACCTCGAGGCAAGATCGTCTCGGTGTCGACCGAGGTCTTCCAGTCCCAGAGCTGGCGGACGTAGAAGTCGCGCTGCACTCCGTCGAGACCCGCCGGGTTCCGAATCCAGCCGAGGAAGATGTCGCTTGCGGCCTGCATCAGCCGCTGGCCTTCGACGACCCGCTGGCCGTGGTTTCGGAAACGGCTGCGACCGAGCAAGGACTCGAGTACCGACGGACCGGTCTCTTTGACCTGCAGGAAGAGAGGATCTCCGTCATCGCGTCCGAGTAGAAGGAGGATCCAGCAGCGTGTGCCGACGCTGCCCACCCCCACGACCTTGCGTGCGAGATCGACGTAGCGAAAACCTTCCAACAGTATCTTGCGATCGGGCTGCAGCGTCCGACGGTACCCGTGGAAGAGGTCCAGGACCCCGGCGGTGATCTCATCGCGCTGCATGTCGTCGACCAGCTCGGCGATCGGCACGATCAGCGGCGGATCGGAAATAATTCGTGGCTCGCCGTCGACCTCGTGCGTCAACTTCGCGAACGCTTTCATGCTGTCCTTTGTTTGAGCTTTCGCCGCCGTGCGCTCGACCGCCTTCGCCTGTTTCTTGTCGCTCTGGCCGCGAAGGTTCGCCGCCATCTCAGCGGCGTTCAGCCGGGAGTACCAGACAGCGAGGTTGCTCATCGCCGCGAAAGATCGCATCGACTCGCGATACGCTCGGACGGCGGCCAGGACGGCGGCCCGCCGCACGCGGTCGTCGAAGCCGCGATCCCTGCCGGCGATCTCGAAGCTTGCGGCAAGCCGCTTGACGTCCCATTCGAACGGGCCGGGAAGTGTCTCGTCGAAGTCGTTGAGATCGAAGACGAGGTCTCGGGACGGTGACGCGAAACCCCCAAAGTTCGAGAGGTGTGCGTCGCCGCAGAGCTGCACGTTCAGGCCTGCTCTCGGCGTCGCCGCCAGATCGTGCGCCATGAGGCTCGCTGCACCTCGGTAGAACGTGAACGGCGATACCAGCATCCGGCCGTAACGGATGGGCACGAGCTCGGGGACGCGCGAAGGAGTGTCGGCATCGACTATCGCCACCGGGTCGCGATCGCTCGACGTCTCGAGCATCGAATGGCTTGCACGCGGCGCCTTCTCGCGGGCCGTCTTCCCGCGTCCGATCCGCTCGGATTCGGTGAGGTGGGTGACCTTCGGAGGCTTGGCGGCGTCCTCTGTCTGCTCTGGCGCTTCGCTTGCGGTGCTCACTGTTTCCTCCTTCACTCGGCTGACGTGGGGGTCTGTGTCTTCGCCGCCTCTACACGCTTGTCAAGCTCACCGCGCGCGGCCGCCAGGCCGCCGACGTCACCGCCCCGCCCGCGCAAAACCCAGGCGAACGCGACTGCGATGAGCGCTCCGGAAATCGGCCCGGCGACGTAGACCCAGTAGTGCGAGAAGTCGCCTAACGCGAGGTCCGGTCCGAACGAGCGGGCCGGATTCATCGATGCCGCACTGATCGGGCTCGACCAGAAGCCGGCGAGAATGATGTAGCCGCCGACTGCGACCGCCGACAGCGGCCCGACGTTCTGAGCGCGTGCCGCTGTCCCGAGAATCGTGCTCACCAACCCCACCGTCAGGATCAGCTCGAACAACATCGCCTTCCAGTCGCTGATGCCGGCGCCAGGCTCGGTCGCGCCGAGCCGGCCGAGCTTCCCGAGGACGGCCCACAGGAAGAGGCACGCGAGCGTCGCCCCAAGCAGTTGGACGATGATGTATCCCGGCACCCGACGCCAGGGAAAGTCTCGGCGGAGCGTGAAGGCGAGGGTGACGGCCGGATTGAGGTGCGCGCCGGAGACGGCACCCATGAAGAGGATGATCGCCATCACCATGAGTCCGGGGGCCGCGACCGCAGTCGCCCGGCTGATCGCTCCGTGGCTTTGGGCGTTCACGACGGCGCCGCCGGCACCCACGAGTACGAGGAAGAACGTTCCGAGCAGCTCGGAGAAGAGCCGCCGCCACTCCTGCCTTGGATCGTCGAACGAGCCCAGCCCGGGATACTCGAGAGCGAGCAGCGACTGTCGAGTGGTTGGAACGCTCTCGCTGTCGCGCTGCCCGTCGACCACTACGTTCACCCCCTCAAAGTGACAGCTGGCACGGGAGTGACGATCGCTGTCACAGTATCGACACACATCGTCCGGACGGGGTGAATCGGCCTTTCAGGCCACAATTCATCCCGACGGGAGGATGCGACGACCAGAGCCAGGCACGACGCTTCTGCAGTGGATGGCCAGGGGACAGGCGCCGGACGGTCACTAGCCCGGCGAGGGCCGCCAGGCGCTCGACCAGCGGCCGGCCGATGAGCGTCGTTCCGAACGTGCTTGAACAACCTCGTGCCTTCCACCTTCTGGCGAAGCCGACTGGCGCGGTCTGCAACCTCGACTGCTCGTATTGCTTCTTCCTCTCGAAGGAAATGCTCTATCCGGGCAGCCGCTTCCGCATGGCGGACGACCTGCTGGAGGCATACGTCAAGCAGCTGATCGAGGCGCACGCAGGCGTGCCCGAGGTAGCGATCGCCTGGCAGGGCGGGGAACCGACGCTGATGGGCGTCGACTTCTTCCGGCGGTCGGTCGAGCTCGCCAAGGAGTACCTCGAACCCGGGCAGCGGGCGGCGTACACGATCCAGACGAACGGGACGCTCCTCGACAAGGAGTGGGCCGCGTTCTTCAAGGACAACGACTTCCTGGTCGGAGTCTCCATCGACGGGCCGCGCGAGCTGCACGACACCTACCGCGTGAACAAAGGCGGCAAGGGCAGCTTCGACCAGGTGATGCACGGGCTGTCGTTCCTCCGCGAGGCGGGAGTGGAGTGGAATGCGCTCACGACCGTGCACGCCGCCAACGGCGATCGCGGCCGTGAGGTCTATCGCTTTCTTCGCGATGAGTGTGGCGCGGGCTTCATCCAGTTCATCCCGATCATCGAGCGGGTCGCCGAAGCCGCCGAAGACGGAACCGTGCCGTGGGAGTCGTGGCGCGACCGGCCGCTTTACGTCCAGGAAGGGGATGTCGTCACCGGCCGGTCGGTGAGTGCCACGCAGTACGGGCGTTTCCTCATCGATGTCTTCGAAGAATGGGTGCGGAGGGACGTCGGCTCGGTCTACGTCCAGATGTTCGACGTCGCCCTGGCGAACTGGGTCGGCGAGCCGCCGGGTCTTTGCGTCCACTCGGAGACGTGCGGTCTGGCGCTGGCCTTGGAACACACCGGCGATCTCTACTCGTGCGACCACTTCGTCGAGCCGCGCTACCTGCTCGGAAACATCAAGGAGCATCACATGCTCGAGCTGGTCACCTCGCCCCAGCAAGAGCAATTCGGCCTAGACAAGCGCGACAAGCTGCCGCAGTACTGCCTGGAATGCGACGTGCGCTTCGCGTGTCACGGAGGCTGTCCGAAGGACCGATTCATCTACACCCCGGACGGTGAGGCCGGGCTCAACTTCCTCTGTGCCGGCTTCAAGGAGTTCTTCCACCACGTGGACGGACCGATGCGCGTGATGGGCGAGCTCCTGGCTCGCAGTCGGGCGCCGGCCGAGATCATGGGGCTGTACGCCTCGGAAGACGCGAAACGCGGACGCAACGATCTTTGCACGTGCGGCAGTGGGCAGAAGTGGAAGCGCTGCCACGGCACCGAGCCGGTGCCGGACAAACCGACGACGCTCGAGTCGGAGCGCGTGTGACCGGCGTCGCCACGGCAGCTGCACCGCCCGAGAAGCGCTTCCACCTGAGGCGCATGGTGATCTGGTTGCTCGCCATCGTTGTGATCGGTGGCGTCGCGTACCTGCTTGGGTGGGACCTCAGAGCGTGGTTCTCGCAGCTCTGGGACACGATCACCCAGATTTCGGCGAAGTACCTGATCCCCGCTCTTGTCCTCCAGACTTTCCAGACACTTTTCACCGCCGTCGCCTGGCTCGCGATCATCCGCTACGCCTACCCCGACTCAGGGGTGCCCGCGCGCCAGGTGATCGCGTGCTACGCGACCTCGGTCGCGCTGAACACGTTTCTCCCCGCCAACCTCGGCACGCTCGTCATGCTCTTCATGTTCACGGCGATCATTGCGGCAGCGACCTTTGCCGGGATCTTCGCGGGATACCTCGTCGAGAAGATCTTCTTCACCGTGATCGGGGCGGTCGTGTACCTCTACCTCTTCCTTTCCGTCGGCGGCTCGTTCGACATCAAGTTCGGCTGGGTTTCGGCCCACCCCTGGGCGACCGCGATCATTGCGGCCGGCGTCGTCCTCGGGGTCGTGATCCTCTGTCGGCTTGCATGGCGCTGGCTGAAGAAGCTCTGGGCGCAGGCGAAGCAGGGCGGCAGGATCCTGGCCGACTGGAATGCTTACCTGGGGCGCGTCTTCCTGCCTGAGTTCCTGGGCTGGTGCTGCAAGCTCGGTGTGATCGCTCTCTTCCTGGCCGCCTATGGCATTCCGGTGAGCTTTCACACCGTGATGCGCATCGTCGGAGGGAACTCGATCGCGAACGTGGCTTCAGTGACACCGGGAGGTGTAGGCGTGAACCAAGCGTTCAACGTCGCGTCGCTCAACGGCGTCACCGACTCGACAACCGCAACCGCATACTCCGTTGCGCAACAGCTTGTCACCACGGCTTGGAACATCCTCTTCGCGATCATCCTCGTCACCTGGGCGTTCGGCTGGTCGGGAGGGAAGAAGCTGGTCGGGACGTCCTACACGGACGCGAAAGAGAAGGCGGCTGATCAAAAGGCGCAGCACAAGGCCAAGAAGGAATCGAAGCGGGAAGCCAAGGACGCCGCCGCTGAGGACGATGCGACACCTTCGACTGCGAGGCGGCTGCTCAGGCGCGTCAAATGAGCTGGATCGACGGGGAGATCGTCCTCGTTTCCCTCGCGGCGATGTTCTCACCCACGACGCTCTCGTTCTCGGTTCTCGCGCTCGTGCTCGGCGACCGCCCACTTCGCACAGGCTTCTTCTTCTACCTCGGGGCGTTCACGGCGACGCTGGCCGTGGGAATCGTCGCTTCGTTCCTGATCGGCGACGTCGCTGCTTCCGGCACATCCAGTCCGAAGACCTGGGTCGCCGTTCTCGATCTGATCCTGGGCGTACTCGTGCTCGTCTACGTCGTCGTGTTTCTCCGGCGGCCCCGCGATCCGGCGAGAGTCCAAAGCATGATCGAGAAGATGAGCAAGCTTGCCTCGGCCCCGATGCTGGCCATCCTGGGCGCGGGCGCTGCGCTCGCGAACCCGGGCGGTTTCATCCCGATCGCCCTGAAGGACATCTCAGAACTGAATCCGAGCACGGCCCAGTACGCGGTGGATTGGCTCTTCTTCACGGTGGCTTCGCTGCTCCCGCTGGCGCTCGCACTGCTGTCCCTCCTGGTTGCCCGCGATTGGACGGTGCGGCAGCTCGGCCGTGCCCGCACCTTTCTGGAACGGGACGCGAGAGCGCTCGCAGCAGCGATCGTTGTGCTCCTGGCCCTCTCGCTCCTTCGCAACGGCATCGCCGGGCTCACCGCCTGAGCGCCGGCTGCCGCCTCCTCATCCTGTCGGGATGATGTGTCCCGCCAGGGTTGTCTCGAGAATTGGGTCAGACGCGCGGTGCGCGTCGCGTATTCGCGACCAAGGAGGGTCAAATGGCAGTTGGACCGGTTCAGCTCGTCGTCCTGGGCTTCGAGCACCCGGATTTCCACGGCGAGATCATCGCGGAGCTGGAGCGCCTGCGGGAGAGCGACACGATTCGGGTGATCGATTCCCTCGCGGTCTACAAGGACGCCGAGGGCGACCTCGAGGTCGAGCACCTCAGCAATCTGACCAAGGATGAGGCGATCGAGCTGGGCAGCACTATCGGCGCCTTGGTCGGCCTTGGCATCGAAGGCGAGGAAGGCCTCGAAGCCGGCGCTGCCGCCGGCGCCAAGGCGGCAGCGGAGGCAGGAGTGCATCCGATCTCCGATAACGACGACGTGTGGGACGTGCTCGAGGAGATCCCCAACGACTCGGCTGCGGCTCTGATCCTCATCGAGCACCAATGGGCGGTTCCGCTGCGCGACGCGGTCTTGCGTGCCGGCGGCTTCCGGATCAGCGACGGTTTCATCAGTCCGCTCGACCTGGTCGGGATCGGGCTGGTCTCGGCCGACGAGGCCTCGCAGCATCACGAGATGGAGACCAAGGCCGCCGTACCCGCCGGCAGATGACCGTCGGCCACCACGAAACCTGGAGGTAGAAGATGTTCGGAGGACGAAGAGTCGCACGGCGTACCAGCCGTCGAGTTGCCCGTCGGCGCTAGTAGTTGAAACAGTTCATTCTCACGGTGGAAGGGCCGAACCTCGAGGATCTCGAGGAGATCGAGCTCCCGAGTCTTCCCCTCGAGGGCGATCCAATCGAGACGAGGTTCGGCACCTGCGTCGTCGTGCGAACAGAGGCTGTCGCCGATGGCAGCGGGCACGACGGTCGGATCGTCTGCCGCATGCCGTAAGCCGACTGAGCCGCACCACGGCGTAGTCGGCTTTGACGGCGGCGGCGCGCGCTTGGTCGGCGATCAGGGTCTGGACGGCGCGGTGGCTGCCGGGGGCAGCTCCATCGATGCGCGAAGGCTCGTGAGCGGCGTCGCGGGAACGCGGATGAGCCCGCGCGTCGGCCTGTCGAGGTCGAACGTAACCAGGAGCAGCAGGCAGACAAGTGCTGCCGAGAGCAGGACGGGAAGCACGCCCCGGCCGAGGATCGCAAGATAGAAGCCCAGTAACCCGAGAGCTGCAGCTGCGAAGATCACCTCTACGGCCAGCACGGCACCGGGCACTCGATTGCTCAGGGCTGCGACACGGACCGTCTGCTGATCGATCATCGCGTTGAGGGACTCGACGTACAGGCGCGGTGCGCTGGCGACAGGGGCCTCAGCAAGCGCCTGCCCCGCGAGCCCCCAAAGCTGGCGCTGCAGCTTCTGGCCATCCGCGATTGCCTGGCGCGCCTTGCTGGTCGTCGGTACAGAGTGCGAGAGACGGATGCTGGTATCCGTGTAGCGGACCAGAAGCTGGAGCGATTGCGTTCGGATGGGCTCCGCCAATGTTTGTGCGCGCAGGTAGGTCGTACCGATGGCATTCGAGTCGTCGACCACCGCGGCACGACGCGACTCATAACGACCGACGGCCAGGGCGAGGCCAAACGCCAGGACGAGCGCGACGAGCCCGAGCAGCGCACTCTGCAGGACTCCGAGCGGCTCGCGAAGGTGTTACGACCGGTGACGAAGGTAGCGGCCTAGGAAGAGGGCGAGGCAAGTCGCTCCGAAGACGATCCCCACCAGGATGAGGCCGAGCTCCAAGCTACCGAGCCGAAAGAACATCTGTGCCCTCCTGTTGTGCTGCGCTCAGCGAGCGGCCGGCTGAAGTTCTTCCTCGCGGGCCGGCTGCGACGGGACCTCGCCGTTTTCCGGAGTCCCGCCATTTAATTGAGCCCGCCAGCCTCGGAGAACGAGGTTCACCGAGGCCGCACCGATGATCGGCTCGTCGTGGAGAGAAAGCGTCGACGGATAGAGCAGGAAAGGCCGTGTCTGCGGTCCGCCGAGGCCGCCGTGGAACGAGATTAGCTCCTCGAACGCGCAGCCCTCTTCCATAGCGGGGTCGTAGAAGCTCCCGACCATGATGTCGGCGACATGGGCAAAGCCGTCGGTGCGCAACAGATGTCGGGGAGCATTCGGCGAGAACGCCGTCAGCGGATCCACTCCGTCGACTCGCCCAGTCGCGAGGTAGTGCACTCCCTCCGCTCCGAGAACCACCGGCCCGTCTTGCTCGCTCCGGACGAGGAGCCAGCCGACGTGGAGGTGATTGCGCAACGCCGGAAGGAGGCGTGGATGCCGCTCGTTCAGCTCTTCGAGTGTGAGGCGGCGCCGCTCGTCCATGAGATACACGAGCCCCAGGTTTCCGGAGCCGAGAACGATGACTTCGCGGTCCGAGACATCGTTCTTCGTCCGTTTCTCCGGCTTCTGGCCGGTCGCCTCTCCGATCGCGTGGCCAACCATCGAGCTCTGCTCGTCGCCGCCTGCGATCTCGGTCACACTTCCCTGTGCGAGTGAGCGCTCGACCAGCTCGTCGAGGCCGTAGCCGTTGCGTTGTTTGAAGGTCGCTCCTTGTGTTTGCCCGTGGTCTGAGAGCACGACGATCTCGTAAGGCCGCGCGGCGTAGCGCCGTGCGCGCTCGATGCGGCCGAACTGCTGGTCGAGCTTGCGCAACGCCTCCAGCGTGTCGGAGCGCTCGAGACCGGAATGGTGCGCCACCTCGTCGTAGCTCGAGAACGTGGCGTACACGGCGGGTCGCCCCTTCATCATGTCCGTGAGCACGCCGTACACGATCACGTCGCGGACGACCACGCACAATGCCGCGCGCAGGAACGGGTACTTGCCGCCACGGTGGCCACGCGGACGCACATCTCGCCGTTTGGCCTTCGACGCGGCGGTCCATTCGAGGAGCACCTCCCAGCCGAAGAGAACGAGGGTGCGCATCACGTTGAAGCCGTTGGCAAGGAAGGCCCGGTAACCCGGATTGGCGTGCTTCTCGGCGTCCATCCGGCTGACGGTCAGGATCAGGTGATCGGCTTCGCCCGAAAGCAGATTGCCACGGCTCGCACCGCCCTCGGCGAGGAGTCCGCGGCCCGAGCGGTGGCGGCGCTCGATCTCGGCGCAGTCGGGCGGGGCCGAGCAGGTCATCAGGGTCGCCGTTTCTTTCTCCACCCAGCGGAACGCCGGGATGTCCTCGTTCGATCCGAGCAGAATGCCCGCCTGGCTTGCACCCGTCTGCGACGAGAGATCGGTCTCCCATTCAGCGAGCTTGTGGGAGCCGTCGGAGAGCCATCGGGCCAGGTTGGGTGCGCTGCCGTCGCGCATCGCTCGCTGAAGCACCGGTAGCGCAAGCCCGTCGATCTCGAGGAAGACGATTCCGGGCGCATCCGTCGTCACCCGCCCGTCCTGGCGCTTCGCGATCCTCTGGATCACCCGGAAGGTGTAAGTGTCGTCGTCGTTGGAGCCCGCAATGACGTTGAGCACCACGCCTACCGCCGCTGCGACCAGCGCGACGCCGAGTGCCGACCAGAACGAGTCAACCGAGAGGTCGCCGTTCGTCAGGTTGTCGGCGGCAAGCAGCATCAGCGCATCGACGACGAGCACGAGCACGAACCCGATCAGCAGCATGAGCGGCAATCGCAGAGCCGCAACGAGGGGCGGTAGCAGGGCGTTCAGGATCGCGATCACGAGCGCCGCGACGAGCGCTCCCGAGAAATTGCGCGTCGAAGCGCCTGGCACGATCCAGGCGGCGATCAGCAGGGCTCCGGCAGAGAGGAGCCAGGCGCCGAGCAAACCCACCGGGTGGATGCGCGGGCGAGCAGGAGCCCAGACGGGCCTCTCGCCGTATTGAGATCGTATCCCTGTCGATGTCACGCGCAGAGGCCGATTGTGCGACCTGACGGGCCCGCTCATGTCATCCCAAGAGGGCGAAGAAGCACACGCCACGCTTCGGTCACCGTTCGCCTCACGTTCATCCCATGGGGACGATGTGTCGCTGTGGGCCGTGGCCGAAACTCGCTGGACGTGGCCGAGACTTGCATGGAGAGAGGTAGGTCATGATCTGGGCGATCCTTGCGTTGATCGGCGTCCCGCTTTGGCTGTGCGGCACCGCGATTCTCGTTCTCGTCCTTCGGAACCGGAACTTGCGGAAGCGCCCGGGATCAATGCCGGCGCGAGTACGGGTCGCAGGAAAGGGACGCTGGCACCCGGGACACGGTCTCTGGGTGCACGACGTCTTCGCCTTCCGCGGCAGCCCGGCAGCCTGGAAGGAGAACCTCGTCCAGGTCGGGAGCGTCTCGGCACACCCCGCGAGCGGGGAGGAGAAGAAGGGCTTGCACCGGCTGAGCGACGACGTTGTCGTCGCGACCTTCGAGCTCGTTCCGAAAGGCTCGCTCGAGCTCGCCGCGAGCGCGGAGCATGCGTCGCTGCTCCTGGGGCCGTTCGCCAAGGTGGCCGCGGTCCCGGAACCGGCGGTGGCCGGTTCGCAGGTTGCGACGACGACCTGACGACGTTCAGGTAAAGCAGCGGGACCGAGATGGACACCAAGACGATCGACTTTTACCTCGTCGTCGAACTGTTCTTGTTGCTCCTGATCGGGATCGGACCGAAGATCGCGCTCGTGCCGTTCCTCGACGTCACCGCGGGCATGGACGCCGCCACAAAAGGGCTGGTGATTCGAAAGATGCTCACCACGGCGAGCGTGGTCGCGGCCATCTTGGTCGTCTTCGGTGAATTGCTGACGCGGCTTCTCCACTTCTCTACCGGAGCACTCGCCGTCGCTGGCGGCGTCGTTCTGCTGATCATTGCCGTGTCCATGGTGCTCGGGTGGGGGGACGGCTCCAAAGCGCAGACCTCCGTGACGGACAAGGAACCAATGCAGCTGGCCGTGTATCCCCTGGCTATCCCTTACCTCCTCAATCCCGTGGGAATAGTCGTGCTCGTGACGGTCTCGGCGGAAGCCGGGTCGATTGGTCGCGTCGGCCTGGTAATCGGGATCCTCGCGTTGGTGCTTGCGCTAGACGTCGCCGTGTTTCGTTGGGCCAACAAGGTCAGCGAGCGTCTCGACGAGAGCCGGATGCTCGTGACCGAGAAGGTCTTCGGCTTTCTGCTGGCTGCGCTCGCCGTCGAGCTCGTCCTGACCGGGCTCGACAGCGTCGGCGTAGTCCACCTCACCGGTCATTGAAGCGAT
>Ga0307301_10000031_pt1 | contig 33032 bp, 33 predicted proteins | sample ER_DNA_182_FD_194506 | JGI IMG/M metagenome (GOLD analysis project Ga0307301, IMG submission 194506) | Bulk soil microbial communities from the East River watershed near Crested Butte, Colorado, United States - ER_DNA_182 | ecosystem: Environmental > Terrestrial > Soil > Floodplain | place...
CCTTCTCGCATGCTAACTCGGCGTCGAGCCATTGAGCACCTCCTTGGCAAGGTCGCGGTAAGCCTTAGCGGCCGGGCCGGACGGGTCGTACTTGAGGACCGAGCTGCCCTGAACTGGCGCCTCGGCATAGCGGATGGTCTTCTTGATCTTCGTGTCGAAGACGAGGTTGCCGAAGTTCTCCTTCAGCATCTCGACCGCCTCCTTCGCATGGAGCGTCCTTCCATCGAACATGGTCGGGAGGATGCCTCTGATCTCCACGGACGGATTCAGATTCTCGCGAATCATCTGCAGCGTTCCCTCGAGCTGCACAAGGCCGCGGAGAGACAAGTACTCGCACTGCACAGGAACGATCACGTGGTCCGACGCCGTCAGCGCGTTGATGGTCAGGAGACCGAGCGAGGGTGGGGTGTCGATCAAGATGTAGTCGTAGTCGTTCCGGACCGGCAGCAGCGCCTTCTGGAGCGCACGCTCTCGCCCGATCATGCTCGACAGGGCGAGCTCGGCACCTGCGAGATCGATCGACGAGACGGCGATGTCGACCTCCGCCTCGTGAATGACGTCTTTGATCGACAGCGAGTGCACGAGGACGTCGAACATGGAGCGGTCGACGGTGTCCGGATCCATCCCCTGGCTCATCGTGAGGTTCCCCTGGGGATCGAGGTCGACGGCGAGAACCCGGTGACCGAGCTCCTGGAAGGCAACGCCGAGGTTCAGGGTGGTCGTGGTCTTGGCCACGCCGCCCTTCTGGTTCGCAAACGAGATGACCTGTCCCAGCGTCACTCCTTGAGAGGCGGGCGCTCGCTTGCGCGAGCGCGACATAGTGTTCAGAAGGCTCATCCGGAGCCTTCCTTTCGGGTCAGGCTAGCACAATCCTTCCACGCCAAATAACGCGGATTCCCGCATGAAGTAAGGCGACGGAACCCGTCGGGACTCCCTCGCCTGTCTCCAAACTCTCAGGGCTGCCGCCGCAGGGCCAGCAACGAGAGCATCTCGAAGCACGCGTTCGCCGCCACGAACGCCGTCTGCCCGGCAGGGTCGAACGGCGGCGAGACCTCGACGCAGTCGAAGGCCCGAAAGTCGAGTCCGGCAAGCGAGCGGACGTAGGTCAGAGCTTCCCGGCTCGACGGCCCTCCCACCTCGGGCGTCCCGGTCCCGGGCGCGTACGCCGGGTCGACGAAGTCGATGTCGAAGCTCAGGAAGCACGGAGCGTCTCCGACGCGATTTCGAACCCGCTGCGAGAACCCTGCCGGCCCGAGGGCCGCCAGCTCTTCGTAGGTGAGAGCGTCGATACCGAGCTCGACCGGGTACCCAGCCTCCTCGGCCGAGCCGAGCGAGCCGCGCAGGCCGGCCTGAATCGACCGGGACGGATCGACCAGCCCCTCCTCGACCGCACGCCGAACGACGCTCCCATGGAAGAGCTTTTGCCCGAAGTACTCGTCCCAGAGGTCGTGATGCGAGTCGAGCTGGATCAGCGCGAGCGGTCCGTGCTTCCGCGCCAAGGCCCTCAGCTCGGCCAGGAGAACAGTGTGATCACCGCCTAGGCACAGCGTCGTCACGCCCGCGTCGACCACCTCGGCGAGCGCGCGCTCCGACCGCTCGAGGGAATCTGCTGTCGAGCCCGGGACGGTTGGAACATCCCCGTAGTCGACGAGCGAGAGCCGCTCAACGACATCGACTCCGAGCAATGGGTTGAAGTTGCGGAGCATGACCGAGGCCGACCGGATTCCCTCCGGGCCGAACCGCGCCCCCGACCGGTAGACGACCGCGCCGTCGGTCGGGATACCTACGATCGCGACGTCCACTCCCTCGAGATCGCGCACGTGCGGCAAGCGCATGAAGGTGCGAGGGCCCGAGAACCGCGGCGTCTCGAAGGCGTCCGGCGGTCCGTACCTCGGCATGCGGGCCGATTCTATGCCACGGGCGCCTCCGTCCCTCGGCGCTCCCGGAGCACTGCACGGCAGCGGTCGACTGCGCGCTCAGCGCCCTCCGTCCCGGCGCCCTCCGCGCGGATCCACGACTCAGCGTCGGAGAGAAGCCCACGGACCTCCCCGAGCAGCACCGGCGAGGCCGCGCCCGCCGCACGCAGGGCATCGATCCGATCAAGGCGTACCAGCACGCGTGCCGCTTCATCCATATGTCGAAAGTAGTCGGGGAAAGCGCACGAGTGGCGCATCGGGTGAGCCGCATTTGCGGCGGCTCTCAGACGGAACGCGGCCAAGCCCTCCTAGGCGTCGAGTCTCCGGCACTCGCGCCAGTAGGCAAATGCCACGAGCGCGATCCCGACCACGGCCACCGAAACCGTAATCCAGCTCGGCTGCAGGATGGGCAAGAGAATCCCGAAGGCGCCCGCGAGCAGGAGGAGCCGGCAGCGGCGGAGCCGGAGCAGCTCACTCCGGTTCATCCCGTTGCGACCACCCTTGCGGCGGTCGTCTGCGGCCGTGGCCGAACGCCAAGCAGCGCCTCGTCGAGCGCAGCGACGAGGGCGGGTCGGGAGTCGTGCAGGATCGTCTCGACCAGCGCCCGGCGCACCGCTTCCTCGGCCCGTGCGCCTGGACCGTCGCCGTCGACAAGCGCACGCAGAGACGCGAGGAGCTCACCACGCTCGCGAGCGTTGTCCCCGAGCAGCACCGCGGCTCGCATCGCCGCCGCCCACGGGCCCTCGTCACAGCCGAGGAGCGTGGTCAGCGCCTCACGCAGCTCATCCGCCCGGACAGGGCCCTGCTGGAAGAGCGCGAGCTCCCACCGATCCAGCGCCTCGAGGATCTCCGAATCGCTCGGCACCGCCGCGAGCCGTTCCTGCAGGCTGACCACGAGACGTGCCCGGAAGGGGTCGAGCCGGGTCGCCTCGCCCGGTGGCATCTGAGCTGCCAGGGCAGGAACCGGCCGAACACCATACGGACGCCAGTCGAGGCGTTCGAAGATCACGGGCCCCGCCGAGATTGCCCCCGGCGTTGCGAGCCGAAGCGCCGTGACCGTCCGGGAGATCTCCAGTGGGGCGTCGGGAACTCGGCAGGCTGTCCCCTCCAGCTCGGCCTCGAGCTCGAGCACGAGCGTCCGGTCTACCTCCCGCCCGAAGTCGCGCGGCAAGAGACGACCCGCCTCCGGCCAGGTCGAGGCGAGCTCGCCGGCCGCGGCGGGACGCACCGTCATCCCTCGACCCAGCTCGATCGCGCCCCCCGCGGTCAGGCCGACGAGCGGAGCAAGAGCGCCGTAGAGCCGCCGTTCGCCGAAGAGCGAGGCCTCCAGCTTGGCGTACGCATGCTCGAAGGCTGAGTCCTCCCAATCGAAGCCGCCACATGCCTCCGCGGTCGCGACGAGCAGCGGTACCAGGATGGTGCGCGTGAGGGCCTCGTCCTCCCCGACCCGCTCGCCGGCGTGGGCTTGCGCGAAGATCCCGGCTGCCGGCTCGTCCTTCAAGACGGTGAGTGCATCGCGTGCGTCCTCACGGCGTGCCAGCCGCTCGGCGCGCGACTCTACGAACGCACCGACCAGCGGCCGGTACTCGTAGAGCGTCGGCCGGTTCGGCGTCGCGTGCTCCTCGAGTGCGATCGGAACGTCGGCTCCCTGCTCGAGCTCGAGCCCTAGCTCGAAGAACGCGCCGAGGCAGAACCCGCGAAGGGTGTGGAGCAGGGCAGGGGAGCGGGGAACGGACGTGGCCACCGCCCGGAGTTACGCGCTGGTCCTGCCCGTTCCTGCCTGGCAGCCTGCACACCAGTATGCCGTTCGCGCCGTTTCACCCTGGGGCTGGGCGCGGATCGGCTGGCCACACCGGCGGCAAGGCCGCCCCACCCGGCGGTAGGTCGCCCGCCCTTGCCCGGGGGCCTGCATCACTCCGGCCGCAGCCTCAAGGACGCCCCGGAGCTCGTCGTCCGAGAGGGAGCGAAGCGGCGTCCATGGGGAAAGCCGCGCCAGCCAGAGGGCCTCGGCCTTCCACATGTTCCCGATCCCCGCGACGAGCCGCTGATCGAGGATCGCCTCCCCGATCTCTCGGCCCTGGTCCGTCGCCCGCAGCCGCTCGACCATCCCGTCCACATCGGGCGGCGCGTCCATGATGTCCGGGCCGAGCCGTCGAATGGGCACGGGCGTCCTCGACCTGAGCTCGAGCACCGGACCGTTCCACTGGACGGCCTTCCACTCGTCCCCGCAGAGGACGAGCCACGGCCGCCCGGTCAGCTTCTCCTCCGCACGCCGGACGTGCCACCGCCCCTTCATCCGCAGGTGGCTCCGAAGGACAAGCCCGCCCTCGAACGTGAGAAGGAGGTTCTTGCCGACCGCCTCGACTCGCTCCAGCCGTTTTCCATCCAACCGGTGGGCGAGCCCCAGGAGCGCTGCCCGCGGATGCGGCGTCTCGACGGAGACGACCTGCCCCTCAAGGACGCGAACGCGGTCGGCCGCGCGACGAAGACTGTCTCCCTCCGGCATATCTCTGAGGACCCTCGCTCGGCTGGGCTCGATTTAGGCTCTGAGGACGGCGCGCCGCGGACCGGCGAGAAACCCGGCCTCGACGAGTAGTGGCATGACCTCGGTCTCGGCGACTGGACGGCCGTCAAAACGCTCGACCGCGAGCCGCTTCAGCCCTGTCTTGCGCGCGTGAGCAACGAGCGCCGCGAGCGCGTCGCGAAGCCAGTCCTCCTCGGGGTCTCGAAGCGGGACAATCGTACGGCCGCCGCGCTCAACGAAAAGCGCCGCTTCGCCTCCGAGCAAGACGACGTAGGCACCGGCCACGCGGGCAGCGCGCGAGCCGGCACGCCGCGGCCATGGCACGGCCCCGCCATACGGCTGAGCCGGGTCGGCCGCGGCGAGGACGAGTGCGTCCGTTCCCGCGCTCGTGTCCCGGAGCCGCTCGACTGCGCCGGGGAGTGCGAACTGAGCTCCTCCCAGACCCTCGACGAAGTAGCCGCGGCGGCATACACCCAGGGTCTCGAGCTTTCGGAGCTCCTGGTAGACCGCGCCATAACCGCCCGGCACTCCCTCGGCCCGAACCCCGTCGCGGGTGACCACACCTTGCCGCTCGAGCAAGAGCTCGGCGAGCGCGCGTGGCTCAGGCGCCCCTGGGAAGAGTCCTTCGGTCGTAGACCAGCGTCCCTGCGTTGCAGTGATGGCGTTCGCGCGGTTTCGGGAGAATCGCCGCGGCCGTCGCTCCGCCCGGGGAGCACGGAAGCGGCGTTCGGCCCGCAGAGGCTGCCAGGCGTCGTTCGTGATCTCCCCAGCCCAGACGAGATCCCAGAGCGCCGGCAGGGCGCTCTCCGCTTCGAGCCCTGCTTCACGGACGAGGTCGAACCAAAAGAGGGCACCGCCGGCCAGAGCCGAACGAATCGCATCGTGCGCCGGATCCGTCGGCGGCGGCAGCGCGGCCGGGCGTCCGAGGACCGGGGCGTCCTCACGGAAGAAGAGCGCCACGCGCTCGAGCCCGGCTCCGACCCACACCACCTCACCGGACGCGCAGAGCTGGTCGAGCTGAGCAGGCTGAAAGGCGGGCACCCGGCGCGGAAGCACATCACGCTCCCACAGGCCGACCGGAAGCGAGAGGCCTTGCAGCGGCACGAGCGCTTCCCGGAGCGGCGCCCTTCGGTCGACGCCCTGCCACGCAGGCAGGAAGCGTCCAAGAGCGGACTGGTCGGTCGGCTCGACCTGCTTTCTGAGCGCGGCAAGGCTCGCCCGGCGCAGCCGCCGGAGCACGTCAGGGTCACACCATTCCCGCTCGCTCCCACCTGGGCGAAGCTCGCCCCGAACGAGGCGCCCCTCGCGCTCCAGGCTGGTCAACTCCGGTTCGACCCGCTCGAGGGGGAGCGCGAACCGTGCCGCCGTCTCCGCACTCGTGAAAGGGCCACGACCGCGGGCGTAGCGGACGAGAAGAAAGCGAAGAGGCGCCTCGCCGGCTTCCAGGAAGGTATCCGGAAGGCCCGAGGGAGGCATCGAGCCCACCGCGTCTCGGTAACGGCCGGCGTCCTCGGCTGCAATCAGGCGCTCCGCACCGCCCACTCTCACCCGCACCGCCCGGCGCTCCTCGACGAGGGGTGTTGCGAGCTCCTCCCGGTACTCGCCCGGCGCGAGGTCGCCGCGGCGGAGGAGCAGGTCGTGGAGCGCATCCGGCGAGCGCGGAGAGCCTCGGAGCTCCCCCTCGACTTGCTCGAGCGCTCGCGGGTCCAGCAGGTCGCGCAGCTCTTCCTGCCCAAGAAGCTCCTTCAGGAGGTCACGGTCGAGTGCGAGGGCCTGGGCGCGGCGCTCCGCGAGAGGCGTGTCGTCCTCGTACATGTAGGTCGCCACGTAGTCGAAGAGGAGCGACGAGGCGAAGGGCGAGGCCCGGGGAGTCTCCACATCGACGACATCGATCCGCCTCGACTGCAGCTCCCCGAGCACGGAGCGGAGCGACGGCAGGTCGAAGACGTCCTGCAGACACTCCCGGAAGGTCTCGAGTATGACCGGGAAGTCGGCGTAGCGGCGCGCCACTTGCAGCAGTGCCTGAGCCTTGAGTCGCTGCTGCCACAGCGGCGTTCGCTGCCCCGGGCGGCGGCGCGGGATGAGAAGCGCCCGCGCGGCGTTCTCGCGAAAGCGCGCGCCGAAGAGCGCTGTTCCCCCGAGCTCAGCGACGACGAGCTCTTCGAGCTCGCCGGGGTCGATCATGAGATCTGCGGTCGCCGGCGGGGCGTCGGCGTCCGGCAAGTGCAGCGCGATGCCGTCGTCGGACCAGATCGAGTTGACCTCGAGCCCGAGTGTGTCCCGCAAACGCGCGACCAGAGCGAGCGACCAGGGGGCGTGCACCCGGCCACCGAATGGCGTCAGAAGGCAGAGGCGCCAGTCCCCGATCTCGTCCCGAAAGCGCTCGACGACGATCGTGCGGTCGGAGGGGATCGCTGAGGTCGCCGCTTCCTGTTCCCGAAGAAAGGTCAAGAGGTTCACCGCCGCCCGGTCGTCGAGGGCGTGCTCGCCGGTGAGTCGCGCGGTGGCTGCCTCGTCGTCGAGGGCTACGAGCTCGCGAGCGGTGCGGCCGATCTCGCGTCCGAGCTCGAAGGGCCGGCCGATGCCCTCCCCCTTCCAGAAAGGGACGACCCCGGGGATTCCCGGTGCGGGGGAGACGAGCACGCGATCGCGCGTGATCTCCTCGATCCTCCAGGTCGACGCACCGAGAAGAAACGTCTGCCCTTGACGGGCTTCGTACACCATCTCCTCGTCGAGCTCGCCGACGCGTCCGCCCCCCTCGACGAGGTACACCCCGAAGAGCCCGCGATCAGGGATCGTGCCGGCGTTGGTGACTGCCAGGCGGCGCGCGCCCTCCCGCGCCCGGACGAGCCCGCCCACCCGGTCCCAGACGATCCTGGGGCGGAGCTCTGAAAACTCCTCCGACGGATAGCGCCCCGCCAGCATGTCAAGGACGTTCTCGAGCTGCTGCCGAGACAGGTCGCGGAAGGGATAGGCGGCCCGGACGAGGTCGTGGAGGTCGTCGACGGATATCTCTTCGCGGGCGGAGACGGCTACGACCTGCTGCGCCAGAACGTCAAGCGGGTTCCGGACGATGCGCGTCTCCTCGATCGCACCCTCGGTCATGCGCCGGGCGACTACCGCCGACTCGAGAAGATCGGCGCGGAACTTCGGGAAGATGCGTCCCTTCGACGGCTCCCCAAGGCGGTGCCCGGCACGGCCGACGCGCTGCAGGCCCGTGGCGACTGACTTCGGCGACTCCACCTGGACGACGAGATCGACCGCCCCCATGTCGATCCCGAGCTCGAGCGACGACGTCGCCACCAGCGCCGGGATCTCCCCTCTCTTCAGGAGCTCCTCGACTTCGACTCGCTGCTCGCGGGCCAGCGAGCCGTGATGCGCCCGGGCGATCTCGCGTTCCGCAAGCTCATTGAGCCGGAGAGCCAGCCTCTCCGCGAGGCGGCGGTTGTTCACGAACACGATCGTCGACCGGTGCGCCTCCACCAGCTCGAGCAGCGCAGGGTAGATCGACGGCCAGATCGAATTACCCTCGCCAGGCTCTCTCATGTCCTCCACCGGGACGACGACGCGCAAGTCGAGCTCCTTCCGCGTCCCCGCATCCACGAGCTGGATCGCGCGACCTCCGGAGACGAAGCGGCCGATCTCGTCGAGTGGGCGCTGTGTTGCCGAGAGGCCGATCCGCTGCACGGGCTCCGCCGCGAGACGCTCGAGGCGCTCGAGGCTCAACGCGAGATGAGCTCCACGTTTCGTACCGGCGACGGCGTGGACCTCGTCGACGATCAGGAACCGGACCGTGCGGAGCATCTCGTGTGCCTGGGAAGTGAGAATGAGGAACAGCGACTCGGGCGTCGTGATGAGGATGTCGGGGGGCTTGCGTTGCATCGCCGCCCGCTCCTTGGGTGGGGTGTCGCCGGTGCGAACCGCGACCTCGAGCGGCGAGCCGATCCCTGCGAGCGGGCCCCGCAAGTTTCGCTCCACGTCGTAGTTGAGCGCCTTCAGAGGGCTCACGTAGAGCACCTGAACCCCCTCGCCAGGCTTTGCCTGATCGATGGCCCAGAGGAACGCGGCGAGAGTCTTCCCGGAGCCTGTCGGTGCCTGGATGAGCGTGTGCGACCCGGACGCAATCGCGGGCCACCCTTGAGCTTGCGCCGGGGTGGGCGCGTCGAAGGTCTGCTCGAACCAGGAGCGAACTGCGGGCGAGAACTGGGCGAGTGGCTTCACAGAGCCAGAGTACCCCTGTGCCCAGCGGCTGCGAAGCACCTCGAGAAGGCTTCGTGCCGGGTATCACGGGCTTACTCGCACGCCCGAGGTAGGTGTACCCAGCCTCCTCCCCGGTCTCGAGCGTAACGGGGTAAAGCGCGCACGTGGCGCACGAACCTGCCGATTCCGTGCCGGCATGGTGACGTTTCTTTCGCGCCCATAGAATCCGGGAGTGGCGACGAATCGGCCGGAGCGCCTGTACTTCACGGAGAACGACGAGGCGGACGAGCTGCTCGCGCGGGAGCCTCTGGCACTCCTGATCGGTTTCGTCCTCGACCAGCAGGTACCGGTGCAGAAGGCTTTCTCCTCCCCGCTCGTCCTTCGCTCACGGCTGGGCGGACTCGACGCTCACGCGATCGCGCAGATGGATCCGGCCGAGCTCGAGCGCGTCTTCCGCGAGCGTCCGGCGCTGCACCGGTTTCCAGGCTCGATGGCGGCACGCACCCGAGAGCTCTGCGCAACGCTCGCCGACGACTACGACGGCGATCCGGAGCGCATCTGGGCCGACGCGCCCGACGCCGGCGAGCTGGAGCGCAGGCTTCTCGCGCTGCCGGGGATCGGCCCGATGAAGGCGAACACGCTCATCTCCGTTCTGGCAAAACGGTTCGGTGTCCGGCCCCCCGGTTGGGAAGAGCGCGTGCCTGGGCACCCGACGCTCGGGGACGTGGACTCGACCGAGGCGCTCCTCTCCTACCAGGCGCAGAAGCGAGCCTACAAGGCCGCACGGAGAGCCGAAGCCGCTGCGTCGCAAACCGAATCGCCCTCGCACCACTAGTTCCGGGCAAGCGATACAGGGAGGTCTTCATGCCTAAAAGGGCGATACTCGCTGCCGGCACGGCGGTCCTAGCCCTCACGCTCGCCGGAGCAGGCTGCGGTGGGAGTGACGGTGAGAGCTCGGGTACTGCGACGGCAGGCTCCGGCGACGGCGCCAAGACGGTCACGGTGAAGCTCGACGAGCAGAACGGCTCCGGCGAGTCCGGGACTGCGACGCTGACCGCGGAGGGGTCGAGCACCAAGGTCGTGCTCGAACTCGAGAACCCCGCCTCGCCCGACCCGCAGCCGGCGCACATCCATAAGGGAACGTGTGCGGAGCTCGACCCGACGCCGCTTTATCCGCTGACGAACGTCGAGGGCGGGAAGTCGGAGACCACCGTGAACGTGGCGCTGGACAAACTGACGGGCGGCGATCTCGCGATCAACGTCCACAAGTCGGAGCCGGAGATCAAGACCTATGTCTCCTGCGGCAACATCGGCACTGGAGGGGGCTCGGACAGCGGCTCCGGGGGAGGCTCCGGCTACTAAAAGATGGCTCGCAGGGCGGCCTGTGCCGCCCTGCGGCCGCACATCCCGTGGACGCCCCCGCCGGGAGGGGTCGAGGACGAGCAGAGGAAGAGCCCCGGCACCGGGGTCGAGTACGGGACGCGTCGTGCGGTCGGCCTGAAGACCAGCTGCGCGAGGTCTTGCGCACCTCCGTTGATGTCACCGCCCAGGAGGTTCCGGTTGGCCGCTTGGAGGTCAGCCGGCGAATGCGTTCGCCGAGCGACGATGTGACTCCCGAACCCGGGGGCGAAGCGCTCGATCTGCGCCTCGATCCGCGCGGTCATGTCAAGCTCCGAGCCGTTCGGAACGTGGCAGTAGGCCCAGGCCGTGTGCTTGCCCTGCGGCGCCCGCGACGGATCGAAGAGGCTGGGCTGGGCGAGGATGACGAACGGTCGCTCCGGAGCGCTCCCCTCCCACGGCCCCCGCTCCGACGCCGTGATCTCGTCGAGCGTCCCGCCGAGATGGACGCAGGCCGACCGAGCACATGCCGGTGCCGCCCACGGGATCGGCGCATGCAGGGCGTAATCGACCTTGAAGACGCCGGGCCCGTACCGATACCGCGCCAGACGCGCGCGGTAGGTACTGGGCAACTGCGCGCCGGCGAGCCTCGCAAGCTCCCGCGGAGTCACGTCGCAGATGACCGCTCGCGCCGCGACCTCGCGGAGTGACTCCACGGGCGCGCTGGTTTCGATCTCCCCGCCGAGCGAACGCAGATGCGAGGCGAGGGCGTCAGCGATCCGCTGCGCACCGCCGCGTGGCACCGGCCAGCCGACCGTGTGCGCGAGCACGAGGAGGACGAGGCCGAATGAGGCGGATGGCACCCGGCCCAGTGGCAGCATCGAGTGGGCGGCTCCTCCCGCCAGGAGCGCGCGAGCCGGCTGTTCGCGAAAGGAAAGGCGAGCCAGCACCGTCGCCGGGAGGAGTGCAGCGAGTCCGAACCGGCCGAGTGCGATGGGATGTCGCGGCACGTGGAGAAGCGGCCCCAGAACCTCCCGCTCGAGCTTCGGCCAGTCGGCAGCAAAGCGGCCGATCAGCCTTCGGTAGGCGGCTGCGTCGCAACCGAGCCCCGCCGCGGTTGCCTCGACAGAGCGCTCGACGACAGTCGCGGTGCAGTCGTCGAGCGGGTGCACGACCTCGGCGGGAGGAAAGATCCACTCGAGCCCGTGCTCCTCGAGCGGCAGCGTCCGGAAGAACGGGGAGGCCGCACCGAGTGGGTGAACCGCCGAGCAGAGGTCGTGCACGTAGCCCGGCAGCGTCAGCTCCGCCGAGCGCGCGCCGCCTCCGATCGTGTCGTTCGCCTCCCGCACCAAGACCGAGAGTCCCCGTTCGGCGAGCGTGATCGCTGCGGCGAGGCCGTTCGGCCCCGACCCGACCACGATCGCGTCATGGCGCGCCCTCAGGAGACTTCCGCGAGAAGTGAGGAGCGGTTCTCGCGCACCATCTCGCGGGCGATCACGAGGCGCTGGATCTCGCTCGTCCCCTCGTAGATCTGCGTGATCTTCGCGTCCCGCATCATGCGCTCGACCGGGTACTCCCTCATGTACCCGTAGCCGCCGAGCACCTGTACGGCCTCCGTGGTGACCTCCATCGCCGTGTCGGCGCAGAAGAGCTTGGCTTCGGCGGATGCCTTCGTCAGCTCAGGGCCCTCGACCCCCTCGTCGATCAGAAGGCCGACCTTGTAGAGCAGCCCGCGTGCAGCGTTGCAGCGCGTCTCCATGTCGGCGAGCTTTGCCGCCACGAGCTGGTGCTCGACGATCGGCTTCCCCATGGTCTCGCGGCTCGTCGCATAGGCGAGCGCGTAGTCGGTAGCGCCCTGCGCGAGCCCCAGCGCCTGCGCGGCGATCCCGGGTCGCGACCGGTCGAGCACGCGCATTGCGATCCGAAAGCCCTCCCCTTCCTCGCCGAGCAGATTGGCGGCCGGTACGTGGCATTCGTCGAAGAAGATCTCGCCCGTCGTCGAGCCCTTGATGCCCATCTTCGGCTCGATCCGGCCGACTGAGAAGCCGGGCGTTTCAGCTTCTACCAGGAAGGCTGAAATGCCTGCGTGACCGCGTGACGGGTCGGTCTTCGCGAAGACCGTATACAGCCCGGCGACCCCGGCGTTCGTGATGAAACGCTTGGAGCCGTTCAGGACGTAGGCCTCGCCCTCGAGCCTCGCCTCTGTCCTCATGGCGGCCGCGTCCGAGCCCGAGCCCGGCTCGGTCAGCGCATATGCGGCCAGCCACTCGCCGCTCGCAAGCCGCGGGAGGTAGCGCTCCTTCAGCTCGTCGGTACCCGCCAACTTGAGCGCCAGCGAGCCGAGTTCCTGGACGGCCAGGACCAGACCAGTGGTCGCGCAGACCTTCGAAATCTCCTCGATCGCGACGAGCAGCATGAGAACGCCTGTGCCGGAGCCTCCGTGCCGCTCGTCGAAAGGAAGGCCGAACACGTCGTGCTCGCGGAAGAGTTCGACCAGGTCCCACGGGAATTCCGCGGTGGCGTCGATCTCGGCCGCGCGGGGCGCAATCCGTTCCCGTGCAAGCGTCCGCACGAGCTCGCGGATCTCACGCTGCTCCTCGGAAAGAGAATCCGCCCCCACGGCGAGATGTTAGCCCGCGCAGCACCAGCCCTCGACCAGCGGGAAGGCACCGCCGACGGCGCCGGGATCGAACTCCGCCGCGATGCCACCGACTGCGTCGATCCGGCGCACGCCGCCTGGGATCTCGAGAAAGACCCACTGATCGGCGGAGGGCCAGGAGACCAGCAGCCAGTTGCGGTCGGGCGACCACGTCAGCTTCGTGAATCGCCCTACGCCGCTGAAGCGCTCGATCGAGTTCCGCTTGAAGACGAAGACGCTGCTCTTTCCCGTCTTCTTCCCGAACGCTGCGTAGGCAATCGATCGCGTTCCCGGCTTGAAGGTTGCCGCCAGAACCGCGTAGCTCCGCTTCGGGACGCGGATCGCCGTGTTGAGCCGCCCACCCGCCCCGTACAGGCGGATCAGGTTCGGGCTCCAGGCGAGCAGCCACTTGCCGTCGTTCGACCATTCGAGACCTCGAGCCGGCTGTGCCGGCCCGGTCCGCCACCGCTCTCTGTGATCGTCCGTCCCCACGAGGTGGATGCGCCCGGAACCGTCGACGTAGGTGAGCAGGCGCTCCTCGCCCGGTCGCCAGGCCGGCGCCACCGGAGCGACGCGTTGTGCGACGAGGCGATCGCCCTCCCCGTTGCCCCCCACGACGCGCAGCCCACCCCCGGCCCTGTACGCGATCCGGAACCCGGTTCCGGGGAGCCAGCGGGCGTCGGCGACGGCCTGTGGGCGAGAAACGGTCCAGCGCACGTCGCCGTCGGGCTCGAGCGCGATGAGCTGGTGCCCGCCGGTCGCGGCCACGAACAGCCCACGGGGCGACCAGGACGCCTGGCGGTAGTCGCCGAGGCGGCGCTTCGAGCCGTCCGGGCGAACCACCCAGACGCCCTGCGCCGAGGAGACGAGCAGGTTCCCTGGCGCTGGAAGCGAGTCGAGTGCCGGTCGGGCGTCGCGGCGACCGATCACGGTCTCCTTGATCCAGCTCCCGACCGCCCCTCCCGCGGGCGTGAGCGCGAAGGCTCCGAGAACGGCGACCGCGGCGAAGAGGGCCGCAGCCAGGATCCACCGCGGCCGCCGCTCGGCGGGCGATGGCTCGCGCGTTTCCCAGGCGGCCCGAACGACGTTCCAGCTTCGCCGCTCCGCCTCGAGCTCGTTGGGTGGGTGTACGGAGAGGAGCTTTTGGCGGAGGTCGGCGTCGCTCACATGTGCTCCTCGTCGAAGTACTCCCGAAGCGCGTCGAGCGCTCGGCGCAGGCGGGAGTTCACCGTTCCGCGGGGAAGCTCGAGCACACCCGCGATCTCGCCTGGCGTGTACTCGAGCAGAAAGCGTAGGACGACGACGGCGCGGTGCTCGGGCGACAACGTCGCGAGGGCCCGCACCACGTCGTCGGACACGGGAGCCGTTCGATCCACAGTCGGCGCCGGTTGCTCCCCCACATGCTCGTCTCCCAGCTCGCGCCGGAGCGAGCGGGCGCGCGTCCAGTCGATTGCCCGGTTGACGACAATCCGATGGAGCCAGGGACCGAATGGCCGGCGGGTGTCGAAGCGCTCGAGCGACCTGACGGCGGCGAGGAACGCCTCCTGTGCGATGTCCTCGGCGGCGGCCCCGTCGTGAACGACGAGGTAGGCCGCCCGGTAGGCACGCGGCCAGTGCTCACGGAACAACTGCTCGACATCCGGGACGGATCCGGAGCGGGCGCGCCGGATGGAGGCCCGCTCCCCACGCCGGAAGCCCGCCATTCCCATCTGACTATACGAGGGCACCGCTGCGACGAGGTCCATCCAGTCGGGTACGACGGGCGTGCCCCGAGAGGTCCACGGCTTAGAGTCCTCGCGATGATCCTCGAGAACGGGGCGATCAGGACGATGGCAACGCCACTGCCGCTGGCACGCGCGCTCGCAATCGCGGGAGACCGCATCGCGGGCGGTGTCGGAACCCACGAACGGGCTCTGGCGAGCCCAGAGCGCGTCGACCTCGGAGGCCGCTGCGTCCTGCCTGGATTCACCGATTCCCACGTCCACCTCCCCCAGTGGGCGCTGGCCCAGCGGCAGGTACGGCTCGAGGGCACTCGCACGCTCGAGGAGGCCGTCGCCCGCGTAGCCGAGGGCGCGAGGACGGCTACGCCGGGGCGCTGGCTCCGCGGCACAGGCTGGCGGAATGCCGAGTGGTCCCCGCCGGTCGAACCGAGCCGGGCAGCCCTCGACGCGGTCACGGGGGAGCTTCCCGTCGCCCTCATGGCGAAGGACGGGCACAGCCTGTGGCTGAACTCCGCGGCGCTCGCGCGGGCGGACGGCGACCTGGCCGTTCGGGGCGGCGTCGTCGAGGTCGACGACCGCGGCGAGCCCACCGGCATCCTCCGGGAAGAGTCGGCCTGGCGGTTCCGTGAACGCTGGGTCGAGACGCCCGCCGAGGAGTGGCTCGAGGCGACGCGGGAGGGGATCGCGCTCGCGTCGTCACGTGGGGTCACCGCCGTGCACGACAAGGACGGCGGCCTCGGTGCACTCGGCTTCTTCCAGACGCTTCAGGACGAGGGCGCTCTCTCCCTTCGGGTGTGGCAGTCGCTCCCGCACGAGCGCTGCGAAGAGCTCGAAGAGCTCGGAATCCACTCGGGTTTCGGAGACGACCTCCTGCGGATCGGCTACCTCAAGGTCTTCATGGACGGGACGCTCGGCTCGCAAACGGCCAGGCTCCTCGACGGAAGCGGGATCGAGATAACGAGCGGTGCCGAGCTGGCCGACATCGTCGTCCGCAGCGCGCACGCAGGATTCCCCGTCGCAGTGCACGCGATCGGAGACCTTGCGAACCGCGAGGCCCTCGACGCGTTCGAAGCCACCCAGGACGTCTGGAGACCGCTCGGCCTTCGGCACCGGATCGAGCACGCCCAGCTCCTCGCCGCGGAAGACCTTCCACGTTTCGCCGCTCTCGGCGTGGCAGCCTCTATCCAGCTGAGCCACGCGCCCTCGGACCGGGACGTCGCAGACCGCTTCTGGGCCGGAAGCATCGATCGCGCCTATCCGTTCCGCTCCCTGGTCGAGAGCGGTGCGCTCGTCGTGAACGGCTCCGACGCGCCGATCGAGGAGCTCGATCCCCTCCTTGGAGTCAAGGCCGGTGTTCTGCGGACACTGGACGAGCGCGAGCCCTGGCATCCGGAGCAGTCGCTCACGGTCGAGCAGGCGCTCGTGGCCACGACGGTCGCGCCCGCTTGGCTCTCGGGCGACGAGCGGGTGCGGGGCATGCTCCTCCCCGGCTATCTGGCGGACCTGGTCGTGCTCGACCGGGACCCGATCGCGTGCCCGCCCGAAGAGCTGGGCGAGGTGCAGGTCCTCGCGACCATGCTCGGCGGGCGCTGGGTCTTCGGGGGTCCCCCCTTCGTCTAGCGGTGCCGGCGATCTCCGACGTCAACGCCGTGAGGCGCCACCGTGAAGACGGCCAGGTCCGCGGCGCGCTCGAAGATGTCGAGGGCCTCGTCCTCGCGTCCCTGGGTTCGGAGGAACTTCCCCCAGGCGCGGTAGGTCTCGGCGAGGAATCGGGAGGCGCCCTGCACAGTCAGAATCTCGGCTGCGGTGCGGTAGGAGCGCTCGGCCAGATCGGTGTCTCCCAGACGTTGGAACACCTCCGCAAGCGTGCGCCAGGCATGACCCACGTCAACAGCGGCTCCGCCCTCGAGTAGCGAGAGAGCCTCCAGGGCGTAGTCGCGCGCCGCGTCGGGCTGGTCGAGCTGGAGCTCGAGCCGCGCGCGTTCGGTGGTGAGGGCGCCGAGCTCGCCCGGGCTTGCCTCGTCCCCGAGAAGCTCCTCTGCCCGCTCGAGGTGCTTGCGTGCCGTCAGCCCGCTCTCCTGGTTCAGGAGGATCACCGCACAGAGCTGATGTGCCCTGGAAAGGTGGAATGTGTCCTCGGTCGCCTCGAGGAGGGCAATCGCGCGCCGGACATAGTCGAGAGCCCTGCCGGGCGGACCTTCGACCGCGTAGAAACGACCCAGCGACCAGTAGAGCCTGATCAGCGTGTAGCGATCGCTGACACCGTCGGCCCGGTCCAACGCGTCCGCGAGCAGCCGCTGGGCGGCCGCCGCGTCCCCTGCGTCCACGAGTGCGTAGCTGAGATAGCTCGCGAAGCGGACGAACAAGATCGGGTCCGGGTCATTCGAGCTGCGAATCTCCTCGAGACAGCGGCTGAAGAGAGCGATCGAGCGCGGGTTCTCGCCGGCTGACGCATAGGCGCGGCCAAGCAGCGCGTAGAGGTCGGGACGCTCCGCCACGGCGGGCCGGTCACGCTCCAGGTGCTCCTCGAGCATCTCGATCACCTCCTCGTGACGGCCCTCGCGGGCGAGTGAGAGCGCAAGAGCGATGCGGGCGCGGCGCGCGATCGGGAGATCACCTGCCGCGTGCGCCTCGGCCAGAACCTCGCGGAGCTCGCCCTCCGCGTTGGAGGACCCGTCCAGCCGGACCTGGAGCTCGGCGTCCGTCACCCGCAGCTCGCGGTCGCCCGTCGGGGCGAGATCACGTCCGGTCTCCAGGTACTCGGGCGAGACCCCCAGCTTGACGGCAAGCGCGCGGATCGCTTTCACCGACGGCTGGCGTTGTCCCGCCTCGATCCGCGAGACGTAGGTGAAGGAGACACCCGTTGTCGCCAGCTCACGCTGGGAGAGAGAGCGCTCCCGCCGTAGGCGCGCGATTCGCTGGCCGATCGATTCGGTCACAGGACGTCCATCGGCCATCTGCCTCCCATGTTCGCCCCTCGAAGGGATGAGCGTCAAATCGTGGAAGTAGCAGGCGACCGAGTTTCCCGTTGTCAACAGAAGGAGGAGACGTGAAGACACGCTCTTTCGTCGCACTGCTCGCAGCGCTCGGCGCCGCAGCGGTCATGGGTCACTTCCCCTGGGGCCCGTAGCCAGCTGAAGTGGGGAGCGTCCATCGGGCGCTCCCCACCCTTTGAGCGGTGGCGTACAATCTAGGCATGCGCACGATGAGGCCGGTTCACGACGAGCAGTGCTCGGTTGCGTGCACGGCGGACATCATCGGCGCGAAGTGGACCGCCGTCCTCGTCCACGATCTCTCCGAAGGAGCCAGGCGCTTCTCCGAGCTGGAGCGGGCCTGCCCCGGCATCAGCCCGCGAACGCTCTCCGAGCGGCTCCGCGTGCTCGAGGAGGAGGACTTCGTCGTCCGCAGGAGCTACGCGGAGTCGCCGCCTCGAGTCGAGTACGAGCTGACCGAGAAGGGCAGAAGCCTCCTTCGCGTCATCGAGGAGATGCGTCGCTTCGGACACGAATGGCTCGTGCCTGAGCACGGCCACAGTCACGGCGTCCCGGCCGCCGAGCCCCTCAGCGCCTAGCGGCTAGCTGCGGAGATCGGCGAAGGCGACCAACGTTTCCTGCGCGGCGGCGACCCCGAGCGGGACGTAGCGCGCGAGGAGCCGTTCGTTCGGCGAGTGCATGTTCGCGCCCGGAAGCGCGAAGCCGCTCAGGATCGTCGGGATCCCCTTGTCGACCAGCGCCGGCACGACCGGCAGGGTCCCACCTGTCCTGAGGAGAAGCGGACGCCGGCCGAGCACGCGCTCGAAGGCGCCTTGAGCCAGCTGAACCGCCTTCGAGTCCGGCGGGACGAGCCCCGCTGGACTGGACGACAAGACCTCCACCTCCACGTCGGCGCCGTCCGGAGCCGCCTCGCGGAGGAGCCGCTCAAAGGTTGAACGAAGGTCGTTCACATCCTGGCCCGGCGCGATCCGCATCGAAACATTCGCCTCGGCCACGACCGGGAGAACGGTCTTCTGAAGGACTGCCGAGCCGCCCTGGATCCCGTTGACATCGACGGCGGGGCCCGCGAACGTGCGGTCGTAGAACTCCTCGGCCGCGGTCGAGTCGAGCGGCCGTGCACCCTCGTCCGCGAGGACCTTCGAGCCGGGGTCGAGCTCGGCCCAGCTCGACCGCTCCTCGTCGGTGGCGGGAATGATGCCCCGCCGAAGCTCGTCTGGAACGGGGATGACCGCCTCGAGGGTCTGCATGAGTGCATGCACAGCGTTCAGCGCCGCCCCGCCGAAGACTCCCGAGTGGAGATCGCGATCGCCCGTTCGGAGCCGCACGTGCACGTAGAGCATTCCGCGCACCCCGAGCTCGAACGCCGGGACGTCGAGCGCCGCCATGCCGCCGTCGAAGATCATGCAGGCATCCGCCCCCCGCTCGTCTCGCGCGAGGAACTTCACGACCGACTCGCCGCCGATCTCCTCCTCACCGTCAAAAGCAATCCGGACGTTCACCGGCAGCCGACCCTCGTTCGCGAGCCGCTGGGCGGCCTTCAGGAGGAGATAGGAGTTCCCCTTGTCGTCGACCGCCCCGCGAGCGTAGATCCAGCCGTCTCGCACGACCGGCTCGAACGGCGACGACTCCCAGAGCTCGAGCGGATCCGCCGGCTGGACGTCGAAGTGGCCATAGAGGAGCACAGTCGGTGCGTCGCGGCCTCCGGTCGAAGCGGCGATCTCACCGACTGCCAGCGGCTGCTGTTCCGTGTCGACCAGCGACGCCTCGCCCCCGGCCCCGCGCACGAATTCACAAAGCCATTCCCCGGCAGCCCGAACATCAGCAGCATGAGCCGGATCGGCACTGATACTCGGAATCCGAATCCACTCGAACAGCTCGTCGAGCCAAGCAGGATCCGGCGAGTCGGCCACGGCGCGCATCTTACGGAGAGCGAAACGAAAAGCGTGCCTAGCCGGCGCTTCCGCGCCGGCTAGTAGCGGCGAGAAGCAATGGGCGCTATCCAGCGCCCATTGCGGTTATGCGCGCCCACTGCGGTTACGCAGCGACGTCCTTCAGCTTCTGCGACTCGGCCATCGCCTGCAGCTTCTTCAGGCTCTGGTTCTCGATCTGTCGCACGCGCTCACGCGTAACGTTGAACGTACGGCCGACCTCGTCGAGCGTCCTCGGATGCTCGCCGTCCAGGCCGTACCGAAGCTCGAGGACGCGGCGCTCACGGTGCGAGAGGCCCGTGAGCACGCGCTTCAGGATTTCCTTCCTGAGGGTCTCTTCAGCCGCTCCGTCGGGCGCGATAGCGTTTTCATCGGCAAGGAAATGGCCGAACTCGGACTCTTCCTCGTCGCCCACGGGTTTCTCGAGCGAAATGGGCGTCTGAGCGCTCTTTCGGATCTGCTCGACCTCGTCGGCCTCGAGATCGAGCTCCTCGGCGACCTCCGCCGCGGTTGGATCGCGCCCCAGCTCAGAGAGGAGCTTTCGCTCGGCGCGGCCGATCTTGTTCAGCTTCTCGACCACGTGCACGGGCATCCGGATGGTGCGCGCTTTGTCGGCGAGAGCCCGCGCGACGGCCTGCCTGATCCACCAGGTCGCGTAGGTGGAGAACTTGAAGCCCTTCCGGTGGTCGAACTTCTCGGCCGCGCGGACGAGGCCGATCGTCCCCTCCTGAATCAGATCGAGGAACGGAAGGCCCTGGTTTCGATAGTTCTTTGCGATCGAGACGACCAGGCGGAGGTTCGACTCCACCATTTTCTGCTTCGCCCGATGGTCGCCGCGCTCGATGCGCTTCGCGAGCTCGACCTCCTGCGGCGCCGTCAGAAGCGGTACGCGCCCGATGTCCTTCAGAAAAACCTGCAGCGCGTCCGTCGATACTTCTCGCGCCTCCTGAACCCTCTCGGGAGCCTGCTCGGCCGGGGCCTCTTCGAGGACCTCGATCTGCAGCTCGTCGAGAGTCGAGTAGAACTCCTCGATCTCGGCGACGTCGAGGTCGAGCTCGTCCAGCGCGAGCGCCACCTCATCGTGGGTCAGAAAGCCGGCCTCCTGACCGTGCTTGACGAGCGCCTTCGCTTCGTCGTGCTCGACGATCACCGTCGCTATTCCCCCATCCCCCCGACCTGCTCCCACTGAGACCCCCTCCTGACCGTAGGCGCCCCCCCGGGCTACGTCAACGGCCGATCTGTTACGACTTCGGCCGCGGGTGGCGGCACTTTTGCACGGTTGCCGGACGGTCGCATAGGCCGTGCGGCCTATCTTGGTTGCTTGCAAGTCCTAAATTTGAGACAGGCGCGAGAGAAGATCTTCGGCCTGAAGAGCATAAAACTGGCTATTTCCTTGCGTTGCCAGCTTGAGCTGTTTCGTTGCCTCGTCCACAGCTTGTATCCAAAGCAACAAGACCCCCAGGTGAAACCGTACCAGCGATGACCGTGGGTTGCTGCGAGCGAGGGGCCCGAGGCGCGAGAACGCATCCGCCGGTTCGTCCTTGTCGAAGCGAACGACGGCCACCGCGGTCCGGGCCTCGAGGCTTTCGGGGGCCAGCTCGAGTGCGCGATCGTAGGCTCGACGGGCGGAGACCGGCCTCTCGATCCTCTGCAGGAAGGTGCCCAGGACGAGCCACTCGGCGGCCCCGCCGCGCTCAGCTCTCCGCCTGAGGGCCGCCTCCTGCGGAACCGTCGCAAGCGTCCGGATGGACGCCGGCGGCTGCGCCGCTGTAATGAAGACGGGCCGGCCCGGCGCCATGTTCGGATGGAGGAGCGATTCCGCCTCGAGCGCCGCGGGGGTGTCCGGGTCCCGCGCTTCAGCCTCTCGCCACTCGCGCTCGGCTTCCCTCGGATAGCCCGCCGCGCCGACCACGAGCCCGAGGTGGAGCCGTGCGACCCCGCTCCCTGGATGCGAATCGACGAGAGCCCGCAGGCGGCCGAGGCTCCCCTCCGGCCAGGCGGCGAGGGCCGCTCCAACTGCCGCCTCGATGGACGCCGGGTCCGCGCGGAGGACGGCTCGAAACTTCCGTAGGGCAGTCTCCCGCTCGCCGCGCCCGTAGTCCCGCTCGGCGGAGATGAGCTCGCGCGCGTGGGGCTCGCCCGGGAGAATGCCCAGGTGGAGGGGCGGCGCAGGGGACGAGGAATCGGCCCCCCTCCCGTCACTCTGGAGGAGCGCGCCGGCGATCACCGCGGTCACGACGAGGACGGCCGCAGCCGTTACTAGAACCAGGACTCGAGCCCGGGGAGACACCGTTCGAGCGTACCCCGCACCCTGACTTGCGCTGCCTTCGTCTCGCTATACTCAGTGAAGCAATGGCTTCGTACCGCGACCTTCTACAGCAGGTGAAGGCGGAGATCGACGAGATCGACGCGCCTTCTGCGCGCGCTCTCTTGGAGTCGGAAAACCCGATTGTCGTCGACGTTCGAGAGCGCGACGAATGGGAGGAAGGACACATTCCCGGCGCGGTCCACGTCCCTCGCGGGTCCCTGGAGTCGCGCATCGAGGCCGCAGCGCCCGACCATGCGCGACCATTGGTCGTCTACTGCTCCGGCGGCAGCCGCTCGGCTTTCGCCGCGAAGTCGCTCGAAGAGCTCGGCTACGAAAACGTCCTGTCGCTCAGGGGCGGGTTCACCGACTGGAAGCGAAATGGCTTTCCGTTCGACCTGCCGCGTGCGCTCGGCGATGAGCAGCGCCGGCGCTACAGCCGTCATCTCCTGATCCCGGAGGTGGGTGAGGAGGGCCAGCAGAAGCTCTTGGACTCGCGAATGCTCCTGATCGGAGCCGGCGGGCTCGGGTCGCCGGCGGCCCTCTACCTGGCCGCGGCCGGGGTCGGCGCGCTGGGGATCGTGGACGACGACGTCGTCGACGAGACCAACTTGCAGCGCCAGATCGTCCATTCCCAGGAGCGCCTGGGTGACTCGAAGGCAGAGTCGGCCAAGCGCACCATCGAGGCGCTGAACCCCGACGTGGCGGTCAGGGTCTTCAAGGAGCGGCTCACCTCGGAGAACGTCGACCGGATCCTCGGCGAGGGCTGGGACGTGATCGTCGACGGGGCTGACAACTTCCCGACCCGCTACCTCCTGAACGACGCCTCGGTCTGGCACAAGATCCCGGTAGTCCACGGGTCGATCTACCGCTTCGAGGGCCAGACGACCGTGTTCAAGCCCTTCGAGGGCCCCTGCTACCGCTGCCTCTTCCCGCAACCACCTCCGCCCGAGCTCGCCCCGAGCTGTGCCGAGGGCGGAGTGCTCGGAGTCCTCCCCGGCATCATCGGGTCGCTCCAGGCGAGCGAGGCGCTCAAGCTCGCGCTCGGGATCGGAGATCCGCTCATCGGCAGGCTCCTCCTCTTCGACGCGCTCGAGACGACGTTCACCGAGGTCTCCTTGCGCCGCGACCCCGCGTGTCCGGTCTGCGGTGAGAGCCCGACGATTACCGACTACATCGACTACGTCGAGTTCTGCCAGGGCGGCAGGACGCAGGTGACCGCGTGACGCGCGTCAGGATCCCACCCACGCTACGCGCCGAGGTCGGAGGCGCCCGCGAGGTCGAGGCCACCGGCCAGACCCTGCGCGACGTGCTCGGGGACGTGGCCGGCCGCTTCCCGGGCCTCGGGAGCCAGGTGCTCCAGAACGGAAGCGAAATTGCGCCGTTCGTGAACGTCTACGTCGACAACGAAGACGCCCGCACCCTCCAGGGCCTCGACACGCCGGTGGGCGAGGGATCCACCGTCATCCTCCTGCCGGCGATGGCAGGCGGCGAGCGAGTCCTCGCCCCCTCGATGCTCGACCTGATCGGGTCGACGCCGCTGATCGAGCTGCCGCGCCTCGCGCCGCACGACGGCGTCACTCTCTACGCGAAGCTCGAGGGGCAGAATCCCACCGGCTCGACGAAGGACCGTGTCGCGAAAGCGATGATCGAGGCCGCCGAGGGTTCGGGCGAGCTCGAGCCCGGCCGCGAGCTCCTCGAGCCGACAAGCGGAAACACCGGCATCTCGCTGGCCATGGTTGCCAAGCTCAAGGGCTACCCCCTCACCTGCGTCATCCCCGCGAATGCGACGGCGGAGCGCGTACGGCTGCTCCAGCTCTACGGAGCGAACGTCGTCTTCTCGTCGGCAAACGAGGGGTCGAACGGCGCCGTCCGGCTGGCGCTCAGGATGGCCGAGCGGGAGCCGCGGTACTTCATGCCGTTCCAGTACGCGAACGACGCCAACCCGCGCGCCCACTATGAGGGCACCGGCGCGGAGATCGTCGAAGCACTCCCACGCGTCGACGGGCTCGTCGCCGGGCTCGGGACCGGCGGAACGCTGATGGGCGCCGGCGACCGGGTGCGCGAGGCCTTCCCTGAGGTCATCGTCGCGGCAGCCGAGCCGCTCCAGGGGGACCTGGTTTACGGGCTGCGCTCCCTAGCCGATGGCTACGTGCCGCCCATCCTCGACGTCGCGAAGCTCGACCGGAAGATCCTTGTCTCGAACGAGGAGTCGGTTCTCGGCCTCAGGATGCTCCTCGAGCAGGAAGGCGTCTTCGCAGGCGTCTCGTCCGGTGCGGTGATTCACGTCGCCCGGCAACTCGCCGCGGAGCTGGACGAGGGAGTCGTGGTCGCTGTGCTCGCCGACGGCGGCTGGAAGTACCTCTCCGCGGACTTCTGGACGGAGCCCGACGAGAGCGTCGAGGAGTCGATGGAGAGCCGCCTCTGGTGGTGATCCCGCCCGAGGTGCGCTCGGCACTCGTCGAGCACGCCGAGGCGGAGTCTCCGAACGAAGCCTGTGGCCTCCTCGCGCTCCGCGATTCCGTCGCAGAGCGCTATCTCCCGGGGACGAACGCAGCGGCCAGCCCATACCGCTTCGAGCTCGAGTTTCCCCCGGAAGAGTGGATGGATCTCTGGGACGAGGGGTACGAAATCGCGATCTTCCACTCCCATCCCTCGAGCCCGCCGAGTCCATCGAGGACCGACGTCGAGAACATCGGGCAGTGGGCGGGGTATCCCTACCTGATCCTGAACGCCCGGACCGGCGAGCTGGCTGCGTGGCGCATCGAGGACGGCACCGTCGAGCCGCTGGAACTTTCCACCGGCTGAGATCGTCGAAAGGACATGAGGCTTGCACTCCTCGCTCTCGTGGTTCTCGCTTTCGCCGCATGCGGTGACGGAGACCAGGACGGCGGCCCGGTGTCCATTGAAGAAGCACTTCGCGCCGACGGGCAGGCCGTAATCGTCGAGGGCGGCATCGTGGCGATGGACGGCGGGCCCGTACGCCTCTGCTCCGCCCTCATGGAGTCCTACCCGCCGCAGTGCGGGGAGCCGGCGCTCGAGCTCCGGGGCCTCGACCTCGACGCCCTGGAGCTCGAGACCAGTGCGGGCGACCCGTCCGTGTCGCCCGCGCGCTGGTCGGATGGCCCCGTCCGCGTACGTGGAACCGTGGAGAACGGCGTCCTTACGGTCGAGTCTGTTCTCAGCTAGACAACGGTAAAGCGGCCGTGCATGTCGAGGCGATGTGGATCGCACCGATACCGGTATGCGCCCGGGATGAACCTGATCGTCCAGATCTTGAGGCCGGTGAACGCCACAGTTGTCCTCCTGTTGACGTAGGGCCCGAGGAGGTGGAAGTTGTGAAGCACCGAGGTGTCTCTGACGCGAATGGTGTGCGTTCCGTGAGGGATCCGTGACACTTTGACGCCGCGTACGTTCTTGAGCGTGATGGTCATACCTGGACCGACCTTCCCGTAGTACGTCCTCGCTCCCGCCGTCCCGGTCGCGACGAGCGATACAAACACGGTTGCGGCCAACAGGACGAGCGCGCGGGTCATCTGCCTACTCCGGGTTGGGGTCGGATCGATTCGCAACGTGATACGAATCCCGATCGGGATCGGATTTGACCGACGCTGACTACCCAGAGGGTTGGAACGAGGTGCGCGGCGCGCTCCAGCGCGGCTTTCGCTTCGCCGACTTCCGTGAGGCGATCGCGTTCGTCAACCGCCTCGCCGAAGCGGCCGAGGCCGCGAATCACCACCCGGACCTCAACGTGAGCTGGAATGCTGTCACGGTGCGCTGGTCGACGCATACGAAGCGGGCGATCACCGACCGGGACATCGAGCTGGCCCGGCGCACCAACGAGCTCGCCGCCGCCACCGGCTGAGGGATGAAGGAGGCGCTCGTCAGCGCCGAGACCATGTGCATGCGACGTGTAGCTCTTCTGGCCACACTTGCGCTCCCCCTCACGGCGGGGGCCGCCGGGGCCTTCCCGCTGCCGGGCGCGCGGCAGTGCCCGGTCTTTCCCGCTTCGAGCGTCTGGAACAAGCGCGTGGACGCACTGCCCGTCGCAAGGAACTCGTCGGCGGTCGTCGGATCGATCGGCGCCGGGCTCAACGTTCATGCCGACTTCGGATCGGGCCTCTGGAACGGAGGGCCGATCGGCATACCGATCACCGTCGTCGGCTCCTCGACGCCGAAGAGGGTGGTTCGGTTCGACTACGCCGAGGAAAGCGACCGGGGCCCGTATCCAATCCCCAGCGGGGTCAAGATCGAGGGCGGGAGACAGGCGGACGGCGACCGGCACGCGATCCTCGTCGACCGCTCGAGCTGCAGGCTCTACGAGCTTTTCGCCCTCTATCCGCGAAGCGGTACGCCTCGCTGGCGCGCAGGCTCGGGCGCCATCTGGAACCTGCGCTCGAACCGACTCCGCCCGGCCGGTTGGACGTCCGCCGACGCGGCCGGGCTTCCGATCCTCCCGGGTCTAGCCCGCTACGACGAGGTCGCGCGCGGGCGGATCAACCATGCACTTCGCTTCACGGTCGAGCGGTCGCGGCGGGCATACGTCTACCCTGCCCGCCACTTCGCCTCGAGCCTCACCGACCCGGATCTGCCACCGATGGGCCTCCGCCTCCGGCTCCGCGCGGACTTCCCGGTGGCAGGCTTCCCGCGGCAAGCCCGGATCGTCCTGACGGCGCTGAAACGCTACGGAATGATCGTGGCCGACAACGGCTCGAGCTGGTACGTCTCCGGCGCGCCCGACCCGCGGTGGTCGAACGACCAGCTCCACACATTGCATCGCGTCCACGGATCCGATTTCGTGGTCGTGAATACGAGCACGTTCAGGCCGTAGAACCATCTGGGCCCATGTAGGCCTCCCAATCCTTGAGCGGTACGCCTTCCCAGGCCGTGTCGCTCGGATGCTTCGCCGAGAGATGGCACATGGCCGAGTCGGGAGTCGCCCCGTGCCAGTGCCAGATCCCCGCCGGGACGACCACTACCTCCCCCGCGCGGAACCTCCGGCGGCCGCTCTCGTCGGCGACGACGCCCTCGCCTTCGAGGACGATGAGCGTCTGCTCGACAGGATGCGTATGCGGAAGCGTCCGCGCGCCCGCGTCGAAGAACACGGCCACGAGCTCGACGCCGTCCGAAGGCGCGTCGAGGTTCAAATCCTGCATCGCGACGCCGCCGTCGAAGTGCCCGCCCGCTTGCACGGGTTTCGCCTTCGACCGGTCTACCGCAACGAGCTTCATTCCCCGGAGGCGGCCGCCTCCTGCGGAGCCTCGTCCTCGTGCCGGAACTCGATCTCGAGCCGCTCGATTCGTGGACCGTCAACGTCCACCACCTGCAAGCGCAGACCGTCGTAGACGACCTCGTCGCCGGGCTCGGCGACGCGACCCAGCTGGCCGAAGACGTAGCCGGCGACGGTGTGGTAGTCCTCCTGCGGGAGCTGCTGCCCGAACTGCTCGTTGAAGTCGTCGATCGGGAAGGTGCCGTCGATCCGGATGCGGTGGTCGTCCAGGCGCTCGACCGACTCGTCCGGGAGGTCGTACTCGTCCTCGATCTCGCCCACGATCTCCTCCAGCAGGTCCTCGAGAGTGACGATCCCCTCGAACGCACCGTACTCGTCCACCACGACCGCCATGTGCTGATTGGCCTTGCGAAACTCGGCCAGGAGCGCGGCCAGGTCCTTCGTCTCGGGGACGAACATGACCGGACGGACGAGGGATGCTACGTCGACGTTCTCGATGCCTCGGTCGTAGAGGGCCGAGAAGAGGTCGCGAACGTGGAGGATGCCGAGGACGTCGTCGAGCGAGCCGCGGTACACGGGGTAGCGCGTGTACGGGGAGTCGATCAGAGACGCCAGGCACTGGACCGGAGGAAGGTCAACGGAGAGGGCGACGACTTCGGGGCGCGGCACCATCACCTCATGCGCCTCCTTGTCGGCGAAGTCGAAGACCTTGTAGAGCATCTCCTCCTCAGCCTCCTCGATCACGCCTTCGTCCTCGGCCTCGGCGACGATGTGACGGATGTCTTCCTCCGTGTGGGCGAGGACGCCGGCGGGCGCAGGCTCGATCCCGAAGAGGCGTGAGACAGCGTTCCCGGAGACCTGGAGGAGCCAGACGAGCGGGTAGGTGATCTTCCCAAGCCAGTCGAGCGGGATCGCGAGCAGCACGGCGACCGTCTCGGCTCGTTGCAGGGTCACGGTCTTCGGCACGAGCTCTCCGAACACGACGCTCAAATAGGTCAGGACGAGGAAGGCGATCACGAAGGCGACCGAGCGCGGCAGGAAATCGAAGTACCGCGACACAAGGGGCTCGCCGAGGGCGCCCAGCATGATCCCGGAAATCGTGATCCCCACCTGCACGGTCGAGATGAACCGGGCCGGCGTGTCCATGAGCCGAAGCGCGGTCCGGGCCGCCCGGCTGCCGTCCCTTGCTCGCTCCTCGAGCCGCGCGCGGCGGGCAGTGATCAGCCCGTACTCGGCTGCGACGAAGATCGCGTTCGCGAGGATAAGGACGCCCACCGCGACGATCTCCAGAAAAACGGTCACGCCCGGCCTTCCCGGGCGCAGGTACTAGGCGGAATCTCGTCCACGAATCTCGGTTGAGGATAGCGCACCGGCCCAGACGGTCTGCCCGTTCCACAGGGTCTCAACCGGCCGAAGCTCGCGGTCCAGCACCGCGAGGTCGGCGCGGAAGCCGCGGGCCAGGCGGCCTCGATCCTCGAGTCCGAGGAGGCGCGCAGGCACCAGGCTGGCCATGCCTGCCGCCGTAGGCAACCCGAACCGGGCCATACGGGCCACGAGTGCGGCTCCGGCCCGGTCGCCGCCGAGGAGCTTGCCCGCCTCGGTCTGCGCCGGCGGCGCCACCAGATCGCTCGTCAGCGCGATCCTTTCGTGGCCGGCCGCGCGGACGGTCAGCTCCTCGATTCTCGGATGCAGATGCCGCCCGTCGGCAAGCAGACCGAGGATGACCCGTGGCTCGAGTAGAAGCTCGGGAATCGCTCCTGTCGAGCGGGCTCTGATGGGACCGAACGCGTTCCAGATGTGCGTGGCAAAGCGGGCTCCGGCTTGGACGGCAGCCCGCGTCGTCGCAGCGTTCGCAAGCGTGTGGCCGATCGCGGCCACGACGCCGGCAGACGCGATTCGCTCGATCGCCCGCAGAGCATGCGGAAGCTCCGGCGAGAGGGTCACGAGGCGAGCCCGTCCATCCGCAAGCCAACGGTCGAGCGCGAGAAGGTCGACCGGACGGAGCTCCTCGACCGGAATCGCACCCGCAGCCTCAGGATTGAGAAACGGGCCCTCGAAGTGGAGGCCGAGGCAGCGCTCGTCCGGCAGGTCGACCTGGGCCCGCGTCGCCAGGAGGTAGCCCGTGACGCCGCTCCGGACGAGAGGTTCCGAATCGTAGACCTGGAGGTCGACGAAGCCCGGAAAGATGTGCAGTTCCCCTTCCGGCTTCGCCGTTCGCTCGACCGAGACGATGCGATCCGCCGCGATCCGAAGGATGCCCGGGTAAACGCCGTCGAGGGGGTCGACCAGGAGCCCGGAAACCGCTCTCACGCGGGCAACTGTAAAGTTCGCCCCGCTTTCGGCCGACTAAGGAACCCGGGGAGCTGTTGACGGTGCCTGACGAGATTACGTGCTTGATCGCCGACGACCACGAGGTGGTCCGTGAAGGCCTGCGCCTTTCGCTTTCCCGGTCGGCGCACATCCGCGTGATCGGGGAGGCCTCCGACGGCGCGAGCGCGATCGCGATCGCGGAACGCCGCAAGCCAAACGTCGTAATCATGGACGTCCGCATGCCCGGCATGGACGGGCTCGAGGCGACAAAGATCCTGAGCGAACGGCTGCCGGCCACGAACGTGCTCATCTTCACGGCCTACGGTGAGCGGAGCCTCCTCGGCCGCGGCCTCGAGTCGGGCGCGAAGGGCTACATCCTGAAAGAGGCGCCACACTCGACGCTCCTCCGCGCGATCGAGAAGGTCGCGAGTGGCGAGGGTTACGTTGACCCGGCTCTGATGCCCGACTTCCTGACGCGCGAGCGCGAGGAGATGCTCACCGTGCGCGAGCGGGAGATTCTGCAGCTTCTGGCCGACGGGATGTCGAATGCTGACGTCGCGGCGAAGCTCTTCATCAGCCAGGAGACCGTCAAGAGCCACGTACGCCACATCCTTGCCAAGCTCGAGGCCGACACCCGCACCCATGCAGTCGCGATCGCGCTTCGCGAAGCGATCATCGATTAGCGCCGGGTCGCGATCCCTCGCGCCGGCGTTCGTCGTCGCGACCGTCCTGGGTGCCGTTGCGGGCGCCCTCGGGCTCGCACTCGACCGCGCGGCGCTGACAGGGCTCGGGCTCGTGGTCGGGCTGTCGTTCGCAGGCGCGTTCGCGGCGACTCTCATCGTGCAGGAGCGCCGCCGCCACGTCGTCGCCGAGGACGAGCTCCAGGCGCAGGCAAGCTTCCTCGAGTCGCTGGTCGATTCGATTGCGGCTGTGTCCAGCTCGCACGAGCCGGGCGAGATCCTCGAACGGACGGCCGACGAGGCGCGACGCCTCTTCGACGCCGACGAGGTCCGGCTGACCCAGGAGGGCGAGGAGGCCGACACACCGGCTCCAGGGGTCATGCGGGTCCGGCTCGCAATCCGCGGTGAGCCAATCGCCGTCCTCGTGCTCAAGCGGCGCGAGCCGTTTCGCCGCTGGGATGTCGTCCGCGCGTCGATGCTCGCCGACTTCGCCTCCCATGCCGTCGAGAACGCGCGTCTCGTCCTCGAGGCGCAGGAGCGCGAGGCGGACCGGCTGCGTCTGACCGACCGCCTGATCAACGCGGAGCAAGACGAGCGGCGGCGCCTTTCCATCTGGCTGCACGACGGCCCGCTTTCGACGATGTCGGGCGTGGCGCTCATGCACGACGCTGCGCTCGCCGCAATCGAGGACGGCCGCTACGAGGACGCTGCGAAGGTCGTCACGACTGCGCTCGCACGCGAGCGCGACACGATCCGCACGCTCCGCGACCTCTCCTTTGCGCTCGAGCCGCTCGTCCTCCGCGACCAGGGGTTCGAGGCGGCCGTGCAGGCGGTCGGCGAGCAGATCGAGGCGTCGCAGCGAATCCGCGTCCTCGTCGACGTCCGGGATGGCGAGCGCCTGGCGGAGAAAGCCCAGGTCGAGCTCTACCAAATCATCCGCGAGTCCCTCGACCAGGCCGTCCAGCGAAAGCCGAAGGAGATCAAGGTGACGGTCGGCGCGGTCGAGGGCGGCGGCTACCGCCTCGAGGTCGCCGACGACGGCGTCGCGGAGCGGCGACGCGGGTCTATCGAGGACATCGAAGAGCGTGTCCGTGTCCTGAACGCACGCCTTAGCGTCGACCAGGGCGGTGACGGGGGCACGCGAATCGTCGTCGACCTGCCCGCTTACGTGGCCGCGGCCACGGGGTAGTCTGCCCCGATGGCCGACACCACGGGACATCTTCTCTTCGTCACGAAGCCGACCGGCTACGAACTGACCGAGCGGGATGGAGATCCGCCTGCGACCGGGTCGACGATCGAGCTCGACGACGTGGGCCGCTTCGAGGTCGTGAAGGTCGCCTCGTCGCCGCTACCGGGCGACAGCCGCCCCTGCGCCTACCTGCAACCCACCGCCTAGCCCAAGTCCAGTGCTGCGTCGGCGGCCCGCCGGCCCAGGACGAGTGCTGCGGCGAGCCCGCTCGAGTAGCCGCCCGTGGAGATGCCACCGGCGTCCGTGCCCGCGGCGAAGACGCTTCCGGCGACGCGGCCGCGCGTGTCCACTCTGAGCCCGCCCGTCGTCGTCGTAATACCCGCGACGACGTCGACGTCCGTCACACCTTGCCGGCGTCGAACAGGGCCGCCCACGGCCTCGGCGCGCGCGATCATCTCGGCGACCGTGCGGTCCCGAACGCGCTCGCCAAGCGCCTCGTCCGGCACCGAATAGGTGGCACGTGCGTTCGGCTGGTGAGCGGTCCACTGGACGGCGTCGGTCTCGGACCACGTGCGGGTCGCATACTCCTCCCCGGTCTCGCTCCTGACCCTCGCGACGCGGGCATAGAGCTGCGCCAGGCCTACGAACTCGCCGGGCGCGATCCTGGCCGGAGGCGCCGGGAGGTTTCGGCCGTAGAACTCGTCCATCCCGCCTGAGAGAGCCCCCCCGGCCTCCAGACCGAGCCGGAGCCCGTCGCCCGAGCTCCACGGGTTCGCGCGGAGGACGAGCGCGTCGGCCTCCGGGGTCACATGACGGCGTACGAGCTCCCGGTCGCCCTGGAATCCGCCCGTCGCCAGCAGCAAAGGCGTGCCGTCGGGGAGCTCGCGAAGGGGCTCCCCGAGCCGGACCTCGCCGGCTCGTGCAGCCAGGAGGTCGGTGAGCCCGCCGGGATCGAAGCGGAGCCCTGTCGTCAGCAGGTTTGCGGTCTCCCGCTCGCGCACCGGCGCGCCGAGCGACTCGAGCCAGGCGAGATCCTCGTCGAGCCGCTCCCAGACGAGCCCCTGCAGGTCCTGGTCGCCGGCCGGGCACTCGGCCCGGAAGCGCTCCCACTCCCGGTAGCGCCACACGAAGCCGCTCGAGAGCCGCATCGAGCCCCCGGCGCGGTCTCCCTTCTCGAGGACGCGCACCGATGCCCCCCGCTCCGTCGCCTGCACCGCAGCGACGAGGCCGGCCATGCCGGCTCCGGCTACCACGAGATCGTAGCGGCGCGCCACGCCGCGTCCGTCAGACGAGCGAGAAGCTCGCCTTGTGCTCCACGTACTCGATCTTCACGCGCTCGGGGCCCCAGACGAAGAGCGCGTATGTGTTCGCGGCGTCGACGACGTCGGCGATCTCGAGGCCGAGCTCGTTCGCCTCGCGAATGTGCTCCTCGGCGGAGTCGACGAGGACGGCCAGGTGGTTCAGGAGCGGTCGTTCGACCTCTTCGGCCTGGCCGCGATGGAACTCGACGAACGCGCCGCCTGCCTCGACGCGAGGTAAACCATCCGCGCTTGCGCTCGCGGGACGGAAGCCGAGCGTCTGGTAGGCAAGCGCGGTCTCCTCCGGTACCCGGGAAAAGAGCGCCACGTGATCGAAGTCGTAATCGACCTCGGTTGGGGCTTCCACGAGCCCGATCCGAAGCCCTTCCGAGACGTCGACGAAGATCGATCCGTCATTGGCGGTCTCCGCCCCGTCGGGGAGCGCCGCGGCGGCCGCCGAGAGGTCGGTGACCCGCAAGGCCACATGCTTGAGAGCGCCGCGGTCGCGCGGGCCCTCCTCCGCGAAGAGCGTCAGCTTCCCGCGGCGAGCGTCGGATCCGATCAGCGTGAACTTCTCCGTCCGCTCGATCACGTGCATCCCGAGATGACGCATCGCGAAGTTCGAGATCAGGTCGCGGTCCTCCACCCAGAGCGCGATGTGGTCGAGTGTCTTGACATCCATGCACGCAAAACTACCCGCACGCATGGAACCCATGCGCCCGGGGGAGACTTTTCTCCATGGGACGCCACAAAGTCCGCGTA
>Ga0307301_10000048_pt1 | contig 29678 bp, 28 predicted proteins | sample ER_DNA_182_FD_194506 | JGI IMG/M metagenome (GOLD analysis project Ga0307301, IMG submission 194506) | Bulk soil microbial communities from the East River watershed near Crested Butte, Colorado, United States - ER_DNA_182 | ecosystem: Environmental > Terrestrial > Soil > Floodplain | place...
CGGCGGATACTCTGGATCGCGGTCGGCGTCGCCGTCGCTGCGATCGGAGCCATGTGGCTGCGGCCGGGGTGGTGGAACTCCATGACGGTGGACTTCTCCCGCTGGTTCGGCGAGTTCCAGCACTGGGCCGCCGTGAGCCGCACGACGAGCCCGATCTTCGTCTACTTCCTGACGCCGATCCAGAACGCCGTCCAGGCGGCGTTCGATCAAGTGGTGCTCCTGCTGAGCCGGATGACGTGGCTCGGCTTCGTGACCACGGCGTCGGTGATCGGGGGCCTGGTGGCCGGCTGGCGGATGCTCCTCCTCACGGCGGTCGGGCTCTTCTGCATCGGGCTGCTCGGGGTGTGGGAGGCGGCCGTCGAGACGATCGCCCTGATGACCGTGGCGGTGTCGCTCGCTCTCGCGATCGGGATCCCCTTCGGGATCTGGGCCGGTCTACGGCCGAGGGTCGAGCGTGTCCTCCGTCCCATCCTCGACGCGATGCAGACGATCCCTGCGTTCTCCTACCTGCTGCCGGCATTCCTGCTCTTCGGCGTCGGCGCTCCCGCTGCCCTGATCGCCACCCTCGTGTTCTCGCTCCCACCGGCGATCCGCCTGACGGCGCTCGGCATCCGCACCGTGCCCGCGACGTCCGTCGAGGTCGCGGATTCGTTCGGCACGACGTCGAAGCAGCGTCTCCGACTCGTCCAGGTGCCGCTCGCGAAGCCATCGATCATGCTCGGTGTGAACCAGACGATCATGGCGGCGCTCAGCATCGTCGTGATCGCCGCCGTCGTGAGCGCCGGGGGCCTCGGGCAATCCGTGCTCGATGCGTTGCAGCGACGCGATCTCGGGGGTGCGCTGGAGGCGGGGATCGCGATCGTGCTCCTCGCGATCATCTTGGACCGCGTCACGACGGCGTGGAGCGTGCGGAGTCGTCGACGCACAAAGCCGCTGCGGATCGGCCGGTGGATCGTGTCGCGTCGTTTCCAGATCGCGGCCGGGATCGCGATCTCGTTGGCGGCCGTCATGATCGGCCGCGAGGTGCTTCGCCAGCAGGAGTTCCCGGACGCGTGGGACACCGACATCGTGGCGAACATCGCGAACGACGTGATCGTCTGGTCCCAGACGAACCTGCAAGGGTTCACGAGTGCCGTGAACGACTTCCTGATCCTCTACCTGCTTGACCCGCTCGAACGGCTCCTCCTCGAGGAGCCATGGTGGATCGTGGCGGGGGCATTCGCCTTGATCGCATGGCGAGTCGCGACGTGGCGTCTCGCGCTCTCCGTGTTCGCATGCTTCATCGGCATCGGCCTGCTCGGGACCTGGGAGTTCAGCATGATCACGCTGTCGCAGGTGCTCGTTGCGGTCGCGGTCACGGTCGCTTTCGCTATCCCGCTCGGGATCGTCGCCGCGAAGAGCGACGCATTCGAGAGGATCTCTAGACCGATCCTCGATGCGATGCAGACGATGCCGGCGTTCGTCTACCTGATCCCGGTCCTGCTCCTGTTCGGACCCGGGCGGATCGCGGGCATCATCGCGTCGTTCGTCTACGCGTTGCCGGTCGGGATCCGTCTCACGAACCTCGGCATCCGGCAGGTGCCGAAGGAGATCGTCGAGGCGGGCGTGGCCTTCGGGTCGACCGCGCGGCAGCTCCTGGGCAAGGTCCAACTTCCTTTGGCGAAGCCGTCGATCCTGCTCGGTGTGAACCAAACGATCATGATGGTCTTGTCGGTGGTGATCATCGCCGGCCTCGTCGGTGGTCCGGGGCTCGGGCTCGAGGTGGCACAGGCGCTGGGACAGGGGGAGATCGGCCGAGGCGTTGTGGCAGGGGTTAGCATCCTGCTCCTGGCCATCGTCCTCGACCGTATAACTCAGGCGATGGGGGCCGCACCGAAGACGTCACGCGGCCCGGTCGGTCAGTTGGGGTTCGGCAGGTGGCCACGGATCCGGGCGCTGGTCCCGGGCCAGTCGGTGCCGGCTGCCCCCGGCGACAGAGAGGAGGAGAGATGAGGCGACACGGCACGGTGCTCGCGGTCGGGATCTCGCTGCTCGCACTGCTCGCAGCGGCATGCAGCGACGTCGAGGAGCCGGAAGGGGGTGGTGGTGGCGGTGGTGGCACTCCCCCCGCCAACGCCAACGTCGCGCAGTGCGGCGACGACACGATCGTCCTGGCGGTGAACCCCTGGATCGGCGCGAAGGCGAACGCGGCCGTCGCGCAGGTCCTGATGGAACAGCAGATGGGCTGCACCGTCGAGCTGGAAGACCCGATCGCCGAGAAGGCGCAGTTCCCCGCGATGGCTGACGGCGACGTTGACGCAACACTCGAGGTCTGGCCCTCGGGGCATGCCGACGACTACGCGCAGTTCATCGACGAGGCCGGGACGGTCGTCGATGGCGGTCTGCTGGGGATCACCGGGAACATCGGGTGGTTCGTGCCGAGCTACGTGGTCGAGCAGAATCCTCAGTACGCGACGGTGGACGGATTCAAGGAGGACGCCGATATCTTCGCGACCGCCGACACCGGCGACAAGGGGCGGTTCCTCGGAGCGGACACGACCTACTCGATCTTCGACGAGCAGATCATCGCCGCGCTCGGGCTCGACCTCGAGGTCGTCTACAGCGGCAGCGAGGACGCGTCGCTCTCGGCGCTCGATACCGCTGTCCAGAACGAGGAGCCGATCCTGATGTACTGGTGGACGCCGCAGTGGGCGAACGCGAAGTACGACCTCGTCGAGGTGAAGCTCCCCGCGTTCACCGAAAAGTGCGCGGACATCGCGCTCAACGACCCGGAGGCCGTCGGCTACAACTGCGACTACGCGGACGACGTCCTGTACAAGGCGTTCAGCGCCCAGCTCGAAGGAAAGGATCCCGCCGCGTTCGAGTTCCTATCGAACTTTGAGTGGACGGAGGAGGACCAGAACAGCGTCGCACTCGCGATCCAGGAAGGCGCGGAGCCCGAGGAGGCCGCGCAGGAATGGGTGGACGCGAACCAGGACGTCTGGCAAGCCTGGCTACCGGCGGCCTGATCGACCGTTCGAGGTCGACGCAAGGGGCGGCCCTCGGGGCCGCCCCTTGCGTTCGGGGGTGCAGACATGAGCGAACACGTCCGGATGTGGATCGGCGGCGCGTGGGTCGACGCCGAGGACGGCGCGACGTTCGAGGCGACCAGCCCGTCCACCGGCGAGGTGGTCGGCACGGTCCCGGAGGGGACGCGCGCCGACGCGAGCCGGGCGATCTCGGCCGCGCAGGCGGCGTGGCCGGCCTGGGCCGGCCTCTCGGCGTTCGGCCGCCATGAAACGCGTGGCCGAGGCGATCGACGCACGTCGTGAGGACCTCGCGCACACCCTCACCCTCGATCAGGGCAAGCCGAAGAAGGCCGAGGCGTTCGACGAGGTCGAGGATCTTCACGCGCGATCTCCGCCGAGAGCTGCGCTTCGCCGAGGCGGTCCGAACCGGCTGGGTCAACGTGAACGAAGGGACGAACTACTGGGAGTCCCATCTGCCGTTCGGCGGTCGCGCCGGATCGCAGAGCGGGGTCGGCCGCGTGGGCGGGCGCTTCTCGATGGACCGCCTCACCGAGCTCAAGACGATCGTCATCGATCTCTCCTGACCGGTTTGTCAGCGAGCCGTCCGCGAAGGAACATCCGAGCTTGATGCGGGAACGGGCTCGAACCGTCGTCGTCGGCGCCGGGATCGTCGGCGCGAGCGCCGCCTACCACCTCTCCGAGCTCGGCGAGCGCGACGTGCTCGTGCTCGACCAGGGTCCGCTGTTCGAGACCGGAGGCTCGAGCTCGCACGCGCCGGGGCTCGCGTTCCAGACGAACGGCTCCCGGATGATGTGCCGGATCGCCCAGGAGTCGGTCGCGCTCTACGGCACGCTGGACGGCGACGGCGAGCCGGCCTGGTACGGGGTCGGCGGGATCGAGGTCGCGACGACGGAGGCGCGGTTGCGGGAGCTGAAGCGCCGGCTGGGGTTCGCGCGCTCCTACGGCCTCGAGGGGGCCGAGCTGCTCACGCCCGCCGAGACCGCGGAGAAGATCCCGCTGCTCGACCCGTCCACGATCCTCGGCGCGTATCACGTGCCCTCGGACGGCATCGCGAAGGCAGTGACGATCGCGACGGCGCTCGCGCGCCGCGCCGAGGCGAACGAGGTGGCGTTCGAGGGCGGCGCGACCGTGACGGGGTTCGACGTCCGCGACGGGCGCGTGCACGGCGTCCGGACGGACCGGGGCGACGTCGAGTGCGAGCGCGTGCTGCTCTGCGCCGGGATCTGGGGGCCCTCCGTGGGCGCGATGGCAGGGGTGCCGATCCCGCTGGTCGCCGTGCAGCACCAGCTCGTCTGGACCGACCCCATCGCCGGGCTCGAGGGCGACACGCGGGAGGTGGCGCACCCGATCCTCCGCCACCAGGACATGTCGATGTACTTCCGCCACCGGAAGGACCACTACGCCGTCGGGAGCTACCGGCACGAGCCGATCGCCACGCCGCAGGAGGCGTTCCGGCGGCCGGGCGACGGCCCGATGCCCTCGCTGATGCCGTTCACGCCCGCCGACTTCGCGGTCGCCGAGGCCGAGGCCGCCCGGCTCCTCCCGGCGCTCGAGGGGCGGATGCGGCCGGCCGATCCCGATCGCTCGATCAACGGCATGTTCTCGTTCACCCCCGACGCGGGCTCGATCGTGGGTGAGTCGGCCGCGGTCCGGGGCGTGTGGATCTGCGAGGCCGTGTGGGTCACGCACGCCGGTGGGTTCGGCAGGCACGTGGCCGAGTGGATCGTGCACGGCGAGCCCTCGATCGACATGGCCGAGGCGGACGCGAACCGCTTCTACCCCTTCATGACGACGCCGCCCTACGTCCTCGAACGCGGCAAGCAGCAATACCGCGAGGTGTACGACATCCTCCATCCCCGCCAGCAGATGGCGCGTCCTCGCAAGCTCCGCCTCACGCCCTTCCACGAGAGGCACGAGGCGCTCGGCGCGGAGTTCGTCACCGGGGCCGGGTGGGAGCGTCCCGAGTGGTTCGAGGCCAGCGCCGGGCTCGTGCCACCGGACGCACCGTGGCTGCACCGGGACGAGTGGGCGGCGACGTTCTGGTCGCCGATCGAGGGGGCCGAGCACCTGGCGACGCGCTCGAGGGCCGGGCTGTTCGACCTGACCCCTTTCGCGAAGTTCGACGTCGAGGGGCCCGACGCCCTCGGGTACCTGGAGCGGATCTGCGCGAACCGGATCGACCGGCCGGTCGGTTCGATCGTCTACACGGCGATGCTCACCCCATCGGGCGGGATCCGGTGCGACCTCACGATCGCCCGCAAGGGCGAGGAGCTGTTCCGCGTGGTGACCGGCGGCGGGAGCGGGCAGCACGACCTCGCCTGGATGCGGCGGCAGATCGGCGAGGGCGAGCGCGTCCGGATCACCGAACGCACGGGGTCGCTGTTCGCGCTCGGCCTGTGGGGTCCGAACGCGCGCGAGATCCTCGGGGGCCTCACCGACGCCGATCTCGGCAACGAGACGTTCCCGTACATGACCGCGCGCTACCTGCACGTGGGCGAGGTCGGGCCGGTGTGGGCGCAGCGGATCTCGTACGCGGGCGAGCTCGGGTGGGAGCTGTACGGGCAGTTCGCGATGGGCGATCGACTGTGGGAGCTGTTGTGGGGGGCGGGTCGCGAGCTCGGTCTGGTCGCGGCGGGCCTCGGGGCGTTCGACACCCTGCGGCTCGAGAAGGGCTACCGCCTCTGGGGGCAGGACATCCACACCGAGCACGACCCGTTCGAGGCGGGGCTCGGGTTCGCGGTCAAGATGGACAAGGGGCCGTTCCAGGGCCGCGAGGCGCTCGCGAGGGTGCTCGAGCGCGGGTCGGCCGAGAGGCTCGCGTGCATCACGCTCGACGACCCGTCCGCAGTGGTGCTCGGCAAGGAGCCGATCCGATCCGACGGGCATGTCGTCGGCTACGCCACGTCCGCCGGCTACGGGTACTCGGTCGGGCGCTGCATCGTCTACGGTTACCTGCCCGTCGAGCTGGCGGTGCCGGGCACGCCGGTCGAGGTCGAGTACTTCGACGAGCGACTCCCGGCGACGGTCGCCGAGGACCCGTTGTGGGACCCGAAGGGCGAACGACTGAGGGCGTGACGAGGTCGCGGAGGCCCGATCACGCAAGGAAGGAGCGGAGCTTGGTGGTCATCGACAACCCGGGGATCCTCCTCTACACGCGGATCCGCAAGTCGCCGTACTTCTACGCGTCCCGCGAGCACGGGGTCGCGCGCTACAGCGTGTACAACCACACGTACCACCCTCGCCACTACGGCGACCCGGTTGCCGAGTACTGGCACCTCGTGAACGGCGTCACGCTGTGGGACGTCGGTGTCGAGAAGCAGATCCAGATCAAGGGGCCGGACGCGTTCGACCTCACGAACATGATCGTCCCGCGCGATCTGTACAAGTGCGCGGTCGACGAGTGCAAGTACGTCTTCATCACCGGCCCCGACGGCGGGATCCTCAACGACCCGGTCCTGCTGCGCGTCGCGGAGGACGAGTTCTGGCTGTCGCTCGCGGACTCGGACGTGAACCTGTACGCGCTCGGGATCGCCGCCGCGAAGGGGATGGACGTGACGGTGCAGGAGATCGACGTCGCGCCCGTGCAGATCCAGGGCCCGAACGCGAAGAAGGTCCTCACCGAGCTCTTCGGCGAGCGCGTGCTCGACATCCCCTACTACGGCCTGATGCACGGCGAGCTCGACGGGATGGACGTCGTGGTCTCGCGCACCGGCTACACGGGCGAGGTCGGCTACGAGATCTACCTGCGCGACGCGTCCGAGCACGGCGTCAAGCTGTGGAACCGGGTGCTCGAGGCCGGCAAGCCGCACGGGCTCGAGGTGATCGGGCCGTGCCACATCCGTCGCATCGAGGGGGGCATCCTCGCGTTCGGCGCGGACATGTGGTACGAGCACAACCCGTTCGAGGTCGGCTACCACTACACGTGGATGGTGGACCTGGAACAGGAGGCCGACTTCATGGGTAAGGACGCCCTCAAGCGGATCAAGGCCGAGGGCGTCACGCGCAAGCTCGTCGGCATCGACATCGATGGCGAGCCGCTCGGCAGCTACATCGACAACGAGATGCTCGACGTCTTCCCGGTGTCGGTGGACGGGGACGTCGTCGGCAAGGTCACGTCGGCGTGCTACTCGCCGCGCTTGGAGAAGAACATCGGGTTCGCGATGCTGCCGATCGAGCACACCGAGCTCGGCACCGGGCTCCAGGTCCAGACGCCCGTGTCCGGAACGGTGAAGGCGACCGTCGTGACGATGCCGCACTGGGACCCGAACAAGGACATCCCCAAGCAGTAGCGGTCACGCCGCCGGCAGCACGAAGCGGATCGTCGTCCCACGACCGGGCTCGCTCTCGGCCGAGATCGTGCCGCCGTGCGCCTGCACGAGGCTCTTCGCGATCGCGAGCCCGAGCCCCGAGCCTCGGGATTCGGGCGAGCGCGCGAAGCGGTCGAACACGTGCGCGAGCTCGTCGGGCTCGATGCCCTCGCCGGTGTCGGCGACGCGGAACGCGACGCCGCCCTCGTCGAGGTCCGCCGCCACGATGACGGCGCCGCCCGCGGGCGTGTGACGGAGCGCGTTCGAGATCAGGTTCGCGAGCACCTCGCCGATCCGGACGCGATCGACGTCGAGCGTCGGCAGTCCCGGCTCCAACTCGGTGCGGAGCGCGACCCCTCGTTCGGCCGCCTCGGCACGGTGGGCGGCCTCGGCAGTCTCGATGAGCTCGCCGGGCTCGATCCGCTCGCGGTGCAGCCGCAGCGCCCCGGCCTCGGCGTTCGAGAGGAGCTGGAGGTCATCGAGGAGCCGGGCCATCACCGTCGTCTCGGCGCCGATCAGGGCGAGGTCGTCGCCGCCGGGCTCATACAGGCCGTCGGCCATGCCCTCGACTCGGCCGCGGATCACCGAGAGGGGGGTCCTGAGCTCGTGCGCGACGTCGGCGAGCAGGTTGCGGCGTTGCTCCTCGTTGGTCTGCAGGCGCTCGGCCATCCGGTTGAAGGCCCGGGCGAGGTCCCGGACGTCGGGCGGTCCCTCCACCCTGGCGCGGGCCGAGTAGTCGCCCTCGGCGACGCGAGCCGCCGCGTCCATGACCTCGCCGATCGGCCCCGCCGTCCGTCGGACCGCTCGTCCGAAGATCAGGAAACCGACGAGGAGCAGCAAGGGGATGAGCCAGAACCCGGGGAAGAACCGCCCACCCTGCCCACCACGATGGAACCCACCGCCGAAGACGGCGCCGAGCCAGCCGACCACGAACACGAAGACGAGGAACAGCCCGATGCCGAGCGCGATCCGGCGGAGGAAGCGCCCGCGCGCGGCCCTCCACTGCTCGCCGGAGTCCGGCGGGAACGCCTCGCCCTCGGGCCACCAGGGCGGGCGGAACCCGGGCCCTGGGCCGTGCCGATGCCCTTGGTCAGGCATCGGCGAACCGATAGCCGACGCCGTGGACCGTGACGACGTACCGGGGCGACCCGGGTTCGGGCTCGATCTTTCGGCGGATGTTCTTCACGTGGGCGTCGATCGCGCGTTCGTAGGACTCGATCGCAACACCGTGGACCGCGTCGAGCAGCTGGGACCGCGTGAACACGCGTCCCGGTTCGCGCGCGAGGGTTGCGAGGAGCTGGAACTCGGTCGGCGTGAGGTCGACGTGTGTGCCGCCCACGCTCACGCTCATCTTGGCGGTGTCGATCTCGACGTCGCCGGCGCGCACGACCTCGTCCCCGCGGGCCGCGGTGCGCGTGCGACGGAGCACCGCCCGGACGCGCGCGACGAGCTCCTTCGGGCTGAACGGCTTGACGACGTAGTCGTCGGCGCCGATCTCGAGCCCGACGATCCGGTCGGTCTCGTCGCCGCGCGCCGTGAGCATCACGATCGGCGTATCGGACCACCGCCGGATCTCGCGGGCCACGTCGAGGCCGTCCCGTCCGGGCAGCCCGAGATCGAGCACCAGCAGATCGGGTTTGGCGCTGCGGACGCTCGCGACGGCCGAGCCGCCGTCGCCGACGACGATCACCTCGAAGCCCGCGTTCCGGAGATAGTCGCGGACGACGCGCGCGATCTCGATCTCGTCCTCGACCACCAGCACCGTCGTCATCCCGCTCCCATCCCTTCGGAGCCTGCATTCGGCGCGTCGCTAGCCTGGCGACGCGAACGGGCGGTGGCAACCGCCACCGCCCGTCCCCGTGCCCGACCGTCTCAGCCGGCGGGCGGTCCCGTGGTCTCCTCGCCGCCCGAGCCCTGCTCGTGCTGGCGTCGGTGCCAGTCGCTCGCCTTGTCCTCGAACCGTGCCCGCCCCTGCTCGGACCACGGCCCGTACCCGGGACCATGATCGTGACCCCAGTGACCGCGTGGGCCGCGGAAGGCCCGCCCGATCAGGAGGAAGGTCCCGATGATGAGAAGCGGGAACAGGAAGAAGCCGAACGGGAAGAACCCGTGGCCGTACCGATCCCCGACCACCGTGACCACCTGACTCGAGTCGGCCGCACGGCGTACGCCTTCATCGAGCCCGGCGTTGTACGCGCCGACCGCGATCCCGACCGTGAGCAGCACGACCAGGATCGCCGCGGCGATCGCCCATCCACGTCGCATCTCGGTGCCTCCTTCCGAACGCTCCTCGTCCGTCACCATCGATGCTGACGCTCCGATGTGAAGCGATCGTGAAGGCATTCGGGAGGGTTCGTGTGGTCGACGGCGTCCGCCGCTAACCGGACCCGTCGCGCGTGACGTCGGCGACCTCGGCCTCAAGCGCCGCGACGAGGTCGCGGCCGGCGACGTGCAGGTTGACGCCGTGCCCCCCGCCGCCGATCGCGACCCGCTCGAGCAGCGGGATCCGCGTGTCGGCGATCACCGGCCATGCTTTCGACGAGCCGAACGGCGTGATCGTCCCGCGCTCGTAGCCGGTCGCGCCTTTCGCCTCCTCGGCGTCGGGCAGCGACAGCCGGCTGACGCCGAGGTGGGTCCGGAGCTTGGGCCAGTCGATCTGCCGCCCGCCCGGGACCAGGACGAAGACGTAGTCGTCCGCGCCGCGTCGAACCACGATGGTGCGGAGCAGCTGCCCGAGCTCGATCCCTTGGAAGTTCGCGCTCTCCTCCGCTGAGCGAGCGCGTTGGGTTCGGACGACCTCGAAGGCGAGGTCCGAGCCCTCGAGGGCGCGGAGCGCGGGCGTCTCGTCGTCCACCGTTCGCGAGCCTACCCGGTCAGGCCGAGGCGACCGCGAGCAGCAGATCGACGACGTAATCGGCGAACGACCCTCGCACGAACAACCTGGTCACACCCTCCCGCTCGTGGAGCAGGACCTGCGCGGCGCCGAACACCGATTGCGCGCAGCGGCCGTCGCCCCAGGACCTCGGGTGGAGATCGATCGGGCATGCGGACGACAGCAGGTCGTGGCGTGACGGTCCGGCGAGCTCGATCACCGCGCGGTTCGCCGAGACGTCGACGACCGAGCATTGGAGGCCGGAGAGCGACGCCTCCAGCTCGTGCCTGATGGCCGTCGTCGCGCCCGGCACCCCGACGATCAACCACTCGTCCGGCCCGAGCCACAGGACGTCGCGGCCGCCCGAGGTCGCGGTGTTCGGGTCGGTGGGGAAGCCGAGGGTCGTGGCGCTGGCCGGGTCGACCCGGACGTCGAGCTGCGACATGAACGCCAGCTCGCGCGCGCCGACACGGCCCAGATCTGCCGAGCGCTCGGCGAGCGGGCTCCTAGCCGTCACGGCGCTCACCGTCTGGGTCGTAGGGGACCGGCGACGTCACCGTGCACGCGAGCGTGCCCTCGGGCAGCGGCGCGAACACAGTGCGTCCGTGCATCTCGTGACCGCCGGCCAGCATCGCGAGCGCGAACGAGCGCCCGAGCGCCGCGCTGCGGTACGACGACGTCACGTGGCCGGCGAGCGGCATCGGGATCCGGCCGGTGTCCTCGACCACGAGCTGTGCGCCCTCGGGCAGGATGGCGCGCGCGTCGTCCGGGAGCAGCCCCACGAGCTGCTTGCGATCAGTGCGGACGAGGTCGGTGCGCCGGAGGGAGCGTCGTCCGATGAAGTCGCCTTTCGAGAGGTTCACGATCCAGTCCATCCCGAGGTCGTGGGGCGTGACGCTCCCGTCCGTGTCCTGGCCGACGATCACGTAGCCCTTCTCGGCGCGCAGGACGTGCATCGCCTCGGTGCCGTACGGCTCGATCCCGAACGGCTCGCCCGCGGCCATGACGGCCTCCCAGACCTCGTGCCCGTGCCAGGCCGGCACGTGGAGCTCGTACGCGAGCTCGCCCGAGAAGCTCACGCGCGCCAGCCGCGCGGGGACGCCGGCGACGTGGCCGTCGCGGAACGTCATGAACGGGAAGGCCTCGCGGGAAACGTCCACGTCGGTCCCCGTCGCCGAGACGACCTCGCGTGCCCTCGGCCCGTTGATCGCGACGACCGCCCACTGCTCGGTGACGCTCGTGCAGTAGACGCGCAGGTCGGGCCACTCGGTCTGCAGCCACTCCTCGAACCGATCGAGCACCGTCGCCGCGCCACCGGTCGTGGTCGTCACGAGGTAGCGGTCCTCCGCGAGGCGCATCGCGACGCCGTCGTCCAGGACCATCCCGTCCAGCCCGAGCATCAGGCCGTACCGGATCGAGCCGACGGCGAGGTTCGACATCCGGTTCGTGTACATGCGATCGAGGAAGGCGGGCGCGTCGGCCCCGACCACCTCGATCTTGCCGAGCGTCGAGGCGTCCATCGCGCCCACGGCGTTTCGAACGGCCAGGCACTCGCGTTCGACCGCGCGGTCCATCGGTTCGGCGTCGCGCGGGAAGAACCACGGGCGTTTCCACTGCCCGACGTTCTCGAACGCTGCGCCGTGTGCGACGTGCCACGGATGCATCTGGGTAGTCCTGATGGGGTCGAGGAGATCGCCCCGCGTCGGACCCGCGAGCGCGAGGTACGAGGCCGGCGTGTACGGCGGGCGCGCGTTGCTGGGCCCCTGCGCGCCGGCGGCTTCCCCGAGCAGCCGGCTCACGATCTCGGCCGCAAGCACGCCGCTCGTGCGTCCCTGATCGACGGCCGTTCCGATGTAGGTCGCCCGCTTCACGTGTTCGACCGAACGCAGGCCGCCGCCGACCGCCTCGGCGATGTCGGCGACCGTCTGGTCGCGCTGGAGGTCGACGAACTTGGCCCCGTCGTCACCACCCTCGACGAACCACAACGGTGCGCCCGAGGGCACGTAGCCGGCCGCCGATCCCTTGACCGAGAGCCACGACGGACCCTCGTCCGGGACGAAGCTCGCGCGCTCGTCGTCGTACCGCAACCCTCCGCCGATCGTGCGCCAGAGCCCGAGGTTCGGGTTCCACCCGCCCGAGACCGCCAGGAGATCGACGTCGAGGGTCTCCTCGGCGTCGTCGGAGGTCCGGACGACGATCCGTTCGAGGCGGCCGTGACCGCTCGTCCCAACGACGAGCTCGCCCGAACGCGCGTCGATCGTCCGGACCACGTCGACGCCGGCGCCCCGGAGGACGTCGGCGACGGCCACGCCCCACTCGTTCGTCGCGAACACCGCGGCGCGTTCGCCAGGCCGGACGCCGTAGCGCTCGACGTACCCGGCCACGGCCCCGGCGAGCATGACGCCGGGCAGGTCGTTGCCGGCGAACGCGATCGGCCGCTCGAACGCGCCCGTCGCGAGCACCACGCGGCCGGCCCTAACGTGCCAGACGACGTCCTCCCCGTTGGGTGGGTAGATCCCCTGCTGTTGAGGATCCCCCGCGATCACCTCCCACGACCAGCGCCGCGAGCGAGAGCGCTCGAGCACCACCGCGTACCCGTCGTCGTAGACGCCGAGCGCGGTCGCGTTCGACAGGGCCATCACGTCGTTGCCCGTCGGCGGGTCGTCAGCAACCGAGTGCTCGTCGACCAACAGGACTCGGTCGCCGCCTCGGGAAGCCGCATGTGCGGCGGCCCGACCGGAGGTGCCTCCGCCGACGACCAGCACCTCCACGTGCGCGAACCGGTGGGCGATCCTCGGCGTCGGGACCGAGTTCGGGTCCGGGGGGAGGCGCCCGACCCCGGCACGGCTCCGCGCGACGAGACCCTCGACCAGGGGCACGGTGGTCGCCGCGACGATCGGGTCGAACCACGGCTCCGAGATCTCGACGAAGGCGTTCGGCTCCTCGACGCCCGCCGAGAAGATCCCTCGGGGGCGGCCGAGGATCGGGCTGCGGAACCCGCCGACCACCCCGTTGGCGAGCAGCGCGCTCGCGAGGGTGTCGCCCTCGAACCCTTCGAACGCGGCGTCGTCGAACGTGAACGCGATCGGTTCGGAGCGGTCGATCCACGCTCCGCCGACGGGGAGCCTCCCGGGGGTCACGGGCCGTCCCGACGCGGGGGATCGGTGGTCGTGAAGGCATGCGTGGCGGTGTCGCGGACCGCGTCGAACCAGCGTCGGCACCCCGCGACGTGGTACCAGTGCTCGGCGAATGCGCCCTTGGGGTTGTCGCGCATGAAGAGGAAGTCGGCCCACGCATCGTCGGACAGGGCGTCGGGGTCGGCGGGGTAGGCGATGCCGGCCTGGCCACCGTAGCGGAACTCGACCTCCTCGCGGGGGCCGCACCAGGGGCAGTGGACGAGCAGCACTCAGACCGCCTCGGCCTCGTCGAACGCCTGCACGAGCCGCTTCGGAGCGGTGAGCCGCCACGCCTCGGTGACGAGCTCGCGCAGCTCGTCGGGGTCGACCGTGCGGATCCGAACGCCGATCCATCCGCTCGGGCCGACGTACGGCGGGACGAAGAACGTGTCCGGGTCCATCGCGGTCAGCGCCTTCTGCTCGTCGTGCGTCGACTTGATCCAGAGGTCGCGCTCGCGCTCGGCGAACATCACGAAGATCTTGTTCCGGACGCGGAACGTCGCGGTTTCCCACGTCTCCCGCTCCTCCGCGTCCGGGAGCTCGAGCGCGATCCGCCGCACCGTCCGCGCCTGCATCAGTGGGCGACCCCCGCCGCCCCGTGCTCGTCGATCAGCGCGCCGGTCGTGAACCGCTCGAGCGCGTACGGCCGCGCAAGGGATCCGGGCTCGCCCCCGGCCACGAGGTCCGCGAACACCCACCCCGAGCCCGGCGTCGCCTTGAACCCGCCGGTGCCCCAGCCGCAGTTCAGGTACAGGTTCTCGATCGGGGTCCTCGACAGGATCGGCGAGGCGTCCGGACACACGTCGACGATCCCGCCCCAGGTCCGCAGCAGCTTCGCGTGCGCGAAGACCGGGAACAGCTCGATCGCGGCGGCCAGCTGGTGCTCGATCACGTGGAACGAACCGCGCTGCGCGTACCCGTTGTAGGGGTCGATCCCGGCGCCCATCACGAGCTCGCCCTTGTCGGCCTGCGACACGTACACGTGCACCGCGTTCGACATCACGACGCACCCGAGCACCTGCTCGAGCAGGACCGAGACGAGCGCCTGCAGCGGGTGCGACTGCACCGGGAGCCGGAGCCCGACCATCTCGGCGAGCACGCTCGTGTGGCCTGCGGCCACGAGCCCGACCTTGCCGGCCGCGATGTCCCCCCGCGCCGTTCGAACGCCCTCGACGCGCCCGCCGGCCCCGCGGACGAAGCCCGTCACCTCGGCGTGCTCCACGATGTCGACGCCGAGCTCGCTCGCGCCCGTGGCGTACGCCCACGCGACCTTGTCGTGGCGGGCGATGCCGCCGCGGCGCTGGAGCGTCGCGCCGAGCACGGGATACCGGACGTCGGGCGAGGTGTTGATGATCGGGCAGAACGCCTTCACCTCCCTGGGCTCCAGCCACTCGGCATCGATCCCGCTCAGGCGGTTCGCGTGCAGCCGCCGCATCGAGGACCGGACGTCGCCGAGGGAGTGGGCGAGGTTCAGCACCCCGCGCTGGCTGAACTGGAGGTCCGAGCCGAGGTCCTCCTCGAGTCCCTCCCAGAGCTTGAGCGAGTGCTCGTAGATCGCGGAGCTCTCGTCCCACAGGTAGTTCGAGCGGATCACCGTGGTGTTGCGGGCCATGTTGCCGCCCGCGAGCCAGCCCTTCTCGACGACGCAGACGTCGGTGATCCCGTGGTTCTTCGCGAGGTAGTACGCGGTGGACAGGCCGTGCCCACCGCCGCCGACGATCACGACGTCGTAGGCACGTTTGGGCTCGGCGGCTCGCCAGTACCTGTGTCGGGCCATGGGGTGATTCTGCACAAGGGCACCGGCGGCTGCTTCGGCGCCCGGCGGTAGCATCGCCCGACGGTCGCCCGACGTCACCACGCCGCCCGCTCGAAGAGGAGTCGCCGTCGCCTCCTCGTGCTCGCCGTCGCGGCCGTGGCGCTGGTCGCAGGGGGCGTCGGCTACGTCGCTTTCTCGGGCCCGTCCATCGTGATCCCGGACGATCCGTGCGCCGAGCGGCCGCCGCTCCGCAACGTCGACGGCGTGCGGCTCCAACCCGTCGCGATGCGGGCGTTCCTGCAGGCGCAGCGGGAGGCAGGCGTGCCGATCCCGGTCGTGCAGAGCTTTCGATCGTGCGCGGAGCAGCGCCGGGCGTGCCGGCGGATCTGCGGGAACCCCGAGGGGTGTCCGGATCGGTGCGCACCGGCGGGCCTGTCCTGGCACCAGCTCGGCGCCGCGATCGACATCACGCAGGACGGCGTGGACGATGCCCGGATCGTCGCAGCGCTCGAGGACAACGGCTGGTGCCAGTCGTTACCGGACAGTGACCCGGGGCACTTCTCGTTCGACGGGTGCCACTGACGGGAACCGACGGATCGCGACGCCTCTACGGGTCACCACGCGAAGAGCTCGTCGAGATGCAGGACGATCGGCCACGCGCCCTCGGTCGTGTTCGAAAGGACCGTGTAGGTGAAGCGCTCGTTCGCGTCGTGGACGGTCGGAACGACACGCCCGCGTCCGATCCGTGCAACTCCACCAGGTCGCGGGAGGGGTGGAGCCAGATCCCGAGGCCGTACCGCGCCGGTTGCGTCGGCGACGGCACCTCGCTCCGGGGTCGCACCATCTCGGCGAGCAGGTCCTTCGATACGATGCGTCCGGCGAACAAGGCGGCCCACAGGGCGCTGACGTCCGACGCCGTGGTGTAGATGCCGCCGTCCCCGCTCCCTCGGACCGGCAGGTGGAAGACGTTGGTCCTCGGTCCATCCTCGGCGAGGTAGCCAAGCGCCGCGCGGCCCGGCAGTTCGTCCGAGCGCAGGAACGCCGTGTCCTCCATGCCGGCGGGTTCGCACACTCGTTCCACCACCAGTTCGTGGAACGGTTGCCCGGAGGCGCGCTCTGCGATCAGCGCGAGCACCACGTAGCCGCCGTTGCTGTACGAGAAGCGTTCATCGGGTGGGAACTTGGTCTCGAGCCCGCCGAGCACCCGGAGGTACTCCTGGGTGGAGGCGAGCTCCTGGACGGGGACGGGCGACACCTAGTCGAGAGGGTCGCGCACGGTCTCCTCCTCGTAGTAATCGCCGATGCCGGATCGGTGCGCGAGCAGGTGTTCGACCGCCACCGAGTCGTCGATGAGCGGCAGATCGCTCCCGAGCACCGAGCGGGCGGTCGTGCCGAGTTCCAACCGACCCTCTTCGATCAGGCTCATGACCGTCAGCGCGGTGAGCCCTTTGGTTCCGCTGGCGATGCCGAACCGCGTGTCGATCGTGTTCGCGATCCCCCAGCCTCGGTGTGCGAGACCGTAGGCCTTCGCGAGCTCGACTTCGCCACCTCGGTCGACGCGCACCACCCCCGAGAAAGCGGTCTGCGACGCGATCCCCTCGACCGACCCCACAAGGTCCTTCATCCCACGGCGGCGGCGAGCGGGTACACCTTCTGCAGACCCGCCACACCCTTGAGCTCCACCTCGCGCGCGGGGTGGAACTCGAACTCACCCGTCTGAGCAAGGAGTCCGTGGACGAGGGACGACACCACGATCTCGCCGCCCGCGGCTGCGGACGCCACCCGCGCCGCGTAGTTGACCGCGTGACCGAAGTGATCGTCGCCCACGTGCACCGTCTCGCCCACGTGGAGGCCAATACGAACCCGGATCGGCGAACCGGGGTCGCGGAAGGCCCCCGCCACGGCGGTCTCGATCGCCTGCGCACACGTCGCGGCGCGTCGCGCCGAGGCGAACGCCAGCATGAACCCGTCCCCTTGGTTCTTGACGACCGTTCCGCCGTGGTCCTCGGTCGTGCGCTTGACCACGTCGTTGTGCGCGCGGAGGACGTCGAGCCACCGGCGATCGCCGAGGAAGGCGTTCAGTCGCAGCGAGTCCTCGATGTCGGTGAACGCAATCGTCACGGTCCCGTCGGACGCCGAGGTCGCCGACAGATCGGGTCGCGACTCGCTCACGGCATCGGCGATCTCGTCGACCGACTTGGTGATGAAGAAGCCATGCTCCTCGTTCGACGAGGGGACCGAGCCGTGCCACTGCACCAGCTTCCACTCACCGTGCTCGAGATGCAGCACGCACGTGAAGCGGAGCTCGACGGGTCCCTCGGACGCGTCGAACTCCGCCCTTCCTCCGGCCCATCCGACGCTCCCCTCGCTCATCGCGTGCACGTCCCCGACCAACCTCCAGGGATAGCCGTCGGTCTCGCGCATCACCTGGATCCAGACCCGGGCGGCGGCATCGCCGTCCTGCCACCACTCGACCGCGTCGGTCCCGAATCGCTCGAACCCGGGCTGGCGCGAGATCCGGTTGCTCACCGCCTCCTCGTCGCGGTCGCGCAGGGCTTCGAAGAAGCGGATCACGACGCTTCGGATCTCCTCGGAGGGCTCCACGCGCGGAGTCTCGCCCCAGATGGACGAACCCCGCAACCGGCAACCGGGCTTGCACTCGGATTGAACAGCGAGTCAAACTGAGCCATGGAGCGGCCCGACACCCCCGTCTGGGACGCCTACGCCCGAGCGCTCCCCTCGATGCTCGACGCCGTCGGGCGGACCCCGCTCGTCCGGCTCTCTCGCGTGGGTCCGGAGGGTCTCAGCCTGCTCGCCAAGATCGAGTGGTACGGGCCGACCGGCTCGACGAAGGACCGGATCTACCGCCAGATGATCGAGCGGGCGGAGGAGCGCGGGGACCTGAGGCCCGGGATGACGATCGTCGAGTCGACGACCGGCAACGCGGGGATCGCGTGCTCGGCGGTCGCCGCGGTCAAGGGCTACGACTGCGTGATCGTGATGCCGCGCGGCATGAGCCTGGAGCGCAAGCGGATGATCGAGGCCTACGGCGCCGAGCTCGTGCTGACGCCCGGCGCGGGCACCGATATCGACCTCGCGATCGCGAAGATGCGCGAGATCGTCGCCACCGATCCCGAACGCTACTTCGTGCCGGGGGAGTTCGAGAACCCCGACAACCCCGATGCGCAGGCTGTCTCGGGGGAGGAGATCTGGCAGCAGTGCGGCGGCCAGATCGACGCCGTGGTCGCGGCCCAGGGGACCGGGGGGTGGATCACGGGCGTCGCCCGGGCGCTGAAGGCGTACGACCGTGCGATCCGCGCCTACGCGGTCGAGCCGGCCGAGAGCCCGCTGATCTCCGAACAGCGGTGGGGCACCCACGGCGTCCCGGGGATCGGCGACGGGATCGTCCCCCACAATCTGGATCTTTCGCTCATGGACGGGATCGTGACGGCTTCGACCGAGGAGGCGCTCGAGATGGCGCATCGGCTGGCGCGCGAGGAGGGGATCCTCGCCGGCCCGTCGGGCGGCATCAACGTCGCCTCGGTCCTCAAGGTGGCCGAGAAGCACCCGGAGTTCGCGACGATCGTCACGGTCGTGCCCGACACCGGTCAGCGCTACCTCTCCGGCGAGCTGTTCGGTGAGCCTCCGGACGAGCCCGCCTCGCCCGAACGCGATCACTCGGTCGACGCGGACTCGCTCCGGCAGATCGAGGCCAACCGCGACCGGCTCGAGTTCATCTCGTAGGGTGGGCGCCGTGACGACCTACGCGATGTCCGACGAGGACCTCGAGATCCAGGAGCGCGCTCGCCGGTTCGTGGACGAGGAGCTCATCCCGCTCGAGGTCGAGACCGAGCTCGGCGGGGGGAAGCTCTCGGAGGACGTCCGCGAGAAGCATCACCACATGGCGATCGAGCTCGGGCTGTGGGCGATGAACATGCCGAAGGAGCTCGGCGGCGGCGGCCTGTCGATGTTCCAGCAGGTGCTGGTCTCCGAACAGATCGGGCGGGTGACCAACGGGCTCGGCTGGTGCATCCACACGCCGCCCGCGTGGGCGCCCGACGTCGTCACCCAGGAGCAGCTCGAACGGTGGATCCTGCCGACGATCCGCGGCGAGCGCCAGGAGTGCTACGCGATCACGGAGGAGGGCGCGGGCTCCGACGTCGACGCGATCGGGGCCACCGCACGGCGGGACGGCGACGAGTACGTGCTGAACGGCAGGAAGTGGCACGTCACCTCGTTCGGGTCGGCCGACTACGTCTTCTTCCAGGGCAAGATCGAGGGCGGCCCCAACGCCGGCTCGCACGCCATGTTCTTCGTCGACAGGGACACGCCGGGGGTTCGACCCGTTCGCGAGCCCGCGTACACCCACACGCTGATCGACACCCACACCGAGCTCGGGTTCGAGGACGTGCGTGTCCCGGTGGCCAACCTGATCGGATCCGAAGGGGACGGGCTGAGGTTCGTGTACTCCTGGTTCCGCTACGAGCGCCTCATGATCGCCGCCCGGTGCTGCGGCGCCGCCGAGCGCCTGACCGACGAGGCGACGACGTTCGCGAAGGAACGGGTGCAGTTCGGCAGGCCGATCATCGAGAACCAGGCGATCGCCCACATGCTGGCGGATTCGGTGACCGAGCTGTGGGCCTCGCGCCTGATGACGTATGAGCTCGCCAAGAACATCGACCGCGGCGTCGACCTCAAGGTCCAGCACGCCCAGTGTTCGATGGCCAAGCTCTTCGCGAGCGAGATGGCCAACCGGGTCGCCGACCGGGCCGTCCAGATCTTCGGCGGACGCGGCTACATGCGCGAGAACGTCGCCGAGCGCTTCTGGCGCGAGGTTCGCGTCGACCGGATCTGGGAGGGCACGTCCGAGATCCAGCGGAACATCGTGGCGGACCAGCTCGCCAAGCGCGGCGTGCGTATGCTCTCGGGCTGATGGAACGGCAGCAGCTCCTCGACCGCGAGGCATCGTCCTGGGAGGCGCTCATGGGCGCCGTCGCCCGGGTGCCGGAGCCCCGTCGAACCGAGCTCGGCGTGGTGCCCGGGTGGTCGGTCGCGGACCTCGTCTGGCACTGCGGCTACTGGGTCGATGACGCGGCACGCAGGATCGAGCTCATCGCCGCGGGCAGGCCCGAGCCTGAGGAGCCGGAGGCCGTCTGGCAGAAAACGAACGACGAGGTGGCCGAGCAGTCCAAGGCGATGTCGTGGGGCGAGGTCGTGGAGCGGTCCGAGGCCGCGAGGGAGAGGATCCGCACGGTGTTCGCGGCGCTGTCGGACGTCCCGCCGGCGGCCGAGTCCGAATTCGTCGACGAGACGTTCGAGCACTACGACGAGCACGCGGTCGAGATCCGCAGGTTCGTCGACGCCTCGAACGCCTGATTCCGGCTCGGGTCACGTCGAGGGACGCGACGCGGAGGCCCTCGCCGGCTCGAGCTCGAAGCCCAGCTGCTGCGCCGAGACCTCCATGCAGGTGCGGTGCATCCGCTCGGCCGAGACCTCCGAGTCGTTCATGATCACCTGGATCGCGAGCCCGTCGATCAGCGTCGCGAGCCGGAGCGCGAGCTCGCCGGCGTCCTCGCCGGAGGTGAACTCGCCGCTGGACTGACCCTCGCGGATCAGGTCGGCCAGCTGCGAGCGCCAGCGCTGGTCGAGCACCTCGCGGTCCTTGGCCATCTCGGCGTCGCGCAGCGCCCGCACCCACACCTCGATCCACAGCGCCCACTCGTCCAGGCGGTCGAACTCGGGGAGATAGCCCGGCACCGAGAGGTCGACCAGCCGGCGAAGCTGGTCCCTCGCCGAGGGGATCCTGCGGATCTCGCGCGAGGTGCGCAGGTAGAACTGGTCGTTCGCGAACGTGAGCGCCTCGGCGAGCAGGCGATCCTTCGAGTCGAAGTAGTACAGGATCAGCCCAGGCGAGACGCCGGCCTCCTCGGCGATGTCGGAGATGCGCGTCTCCGCGAGCCCTCGCTCGGTGATGACGCGCGCGGCGGCGTCCAAGATCTCCTGGTGCCGGTCCTTGCCCTGCTTGACGGTGCCGGTGCTCACGTTTCCACTCCTGTTGAACGCGGGCCAATCCCGGGACGGTATGTCGCGCATGTTGAATCGGTGTTCAACAACTCTAACCCCCTGACCTGGCCTGTCAACCGCCACAGGGGTGACGCTCGCTTGACTGGCCATTCAAACGCATGGGAGGATGGAGTCCCCGGCCACCCTCACGGCCGGGCCGGAGAGGAGACCGGGCGTCCATGGCGAACCTCTACGACGCGATCGTGATCGGCGGCGGGCACAACGGGCTGACGGCCGGGGCGTACTTCGCCCGCGCGGGGGCAAGGACCGTGGTGCTCGAGGCCCGGGGCAAGACCGGCGGCGCGGCGGACACCAGCGCGCCGTTCGCGGACCATCCCGAGATCAACGTGACCACCTACTCGTACGTGATGTCGCTGATGCCGCCCACCATCATCAAGGAGCTGAACCTCAAGCGACACGGGTACGACGTCACCGCGTTCGGCCCGTACTACCAGGCCTACCCCGACGGACGATCGATCAAGGTCTACGCGGACGACGCCGCGAGGAGCCACGACTCCATCGCGCAGTTCTCCAAGAAGGACGCCGAGGCCCTACCGCGGTGGGAGGCGTGGCTGCAGGAGGTCGCCGACGTTCTGGGTCCGCTGCTCCTGCAGAAGCCGCCGAAGATCGGCTCGATGGCGTTCGGTGACCTGATCGAGAGCGCGCGGGCCGCCTGGAAGGTGCGCAAACTCGGCGTCCGCGGGGTGGGCGACGTCACACGCCTGTTCACGATGAGCATCACGGACCTGCTCGACGACTGGTTCGAGTCCGACGAGATCAAGGGGATGCTCGCGGTCAACGGGATCATCGGGACGTGGGCGGGGCCGGACGAGCCCGGCACGGCCTACGTGATGCTGCACCATTCGATCGGTGACGTCGGCGACGGGCACCTCGGTTCGTGGGGGTTCCAGCAGGGCGGGATGGGAGCGGTCTCCGACTCGATCCGGCGTTCGGCCGAGTCCTACGGGTGCGAGATCCGCACCGACGCGCGTGTGCAGAAGGTGCTGACCGCGGGCGGCCGGTTCGCCGGCGTCGTGCTCGAGAACGGCGAGGAGCTGCGGGCGCCGCTCGGCGTGACCTGCGTCCACCCGAAGATCGCGTTCCTCGACCTGATCGGTCGCGAGGAGCTGCCCGCCGACTTCGTCTGGGACATCGAGCGGTGGCGCACGCGGTCGGGCGTCGTGAAGATCAACGTCGCGATGTCCGAGCTTCCGGACTTCATCGCCGATCCCGGCAAGGACCAGCAGGACCACCACACCGGTTCGGTGGAGCTCTGTTTCACGCCGCAGTACGCGGAGGAGGCGTTCCAGGACTCGCACATGGGGCGGAGGGCCTCGGTTCGGCCCTTCGTGGACGGCGTGATCCCGACCACGCTCGACAAGAAGCTCGCCCCCGAGGGCGTCCACGTCTTCTCGATGTTCACGCAGTGGGTTCCCGACGACTGGAACCTCGAGCCGCACCGCGACGAGCTCGAGCAGTACGCGGACCGGATCATCGACCTGTACACGGAGCTCGCACCGAACTTCAAGGCCGCGGTGATCGACCGACAGGTGCTCGGCCCCTACGACCTCGAGCAGGAGCTCGGTCTGATCGGGGGGAACATCTTCCACGGGGAGCTCTCGGTCGACCAGCTCTTCCACATGCGCCCCGCGCCGGGCTACGCGGACTACCGAACGCCGATCAAGGGCCTGTACCACGGGTCCTCCGCCACCCACGCCGGCGGCGGCGTCAACGGCATCCCGGGCTGGCAGGCGTATCGTGCGGCCGTGAGGGACCGGGCGGTCAAGAAACCGCGGTGACGTCCGAGCACCGGCGCACCCCCCTCGAGCGCATGCTCGAGGCACGATCGGTCGCCGTCGTCGGGGCGAGCGTCCGCGAGGGCTCGGTCGGCAACCAGAGCGTGGTCGAGCTCGTCGAGGGCGGGTTCGAAGGCGCGATCTATCCGGTCAATCCGAAGTACGACGAGGTGCTCGGTCATCGGGCGTTCGGTTCGGTGGCCGCGATCGGGGAGCCCGTCGATCTCGTGATCCTCGCGGTCTCGAACGCGCTGATCGAGGAGCAGCTGGGCCTGGCCGCGGAGGCCGGCGCCGCCAGCGCGGTGATCTTCGCGAGCGCGTACGAGGAGCCGCGCGAGGGCATGCCGCCGCTCACGGAGCGGCTCGCGACGATCGCTCGCGAGGCCGGGATGGCCGTGTGCGGCGGGAACTGCATGGGGTTCGCGAACCTCGAGCGGCGGGTCCGGGCGCTGGGTTTCTACGAGCCGAAGGACGCTCCCGTCGGCGGCGTGACGTTCCTGTCGCACTCGGGCTCGGCGTTCAGCGCGATGATCCACAACGACCGTGCCCTCGGGCTGAACCTTGCGGTCTCGGCCGGCCAGGAGTTCGTCACGACGGTCGCCGACTACCTGCGGTACGCGCTCGGACTCGAGAGCACGAGGACCGTGGGCCTGTTCATCGAGACCGTGCGCGACCCCGACGGCTTCCGGTCGGCGCTGGAGCTCGCGAACGAACGCGACATCCCGGTCGTGGCGCTGAAGGTCGGTCGCGAGGAGCGAACGCGCGAGCTCGTGGCGGCGCACTCGGGCGCGCTCGCGGGCGAGGACGGCGCGTACGAGGCATTGTTCGACGCGTACGGCGTCGCGCGTGTCGAGAGCCTGGACGAGATGGCCGACACGCTCGCGCTCTTCGCCGCGGGTCGGCGAGCCGGACCCGGGGCGCTCGCGAGCGTGCACGACTCGGGCGGTGAGCGGGCGCTGATGGTCGACGCGGCGGCCTCGGTCGGCGTCTCGCTCGCCCCGATCTCGGACGAGACCTCCAAGCGGATGGAGGCGCTGCTCGATCCGGGCCTGCCGCCCGTCAACCCCCTGGATTTCTGGGGGACCGGAAGGGACTCGCACGAGATCATCACCGGCTGCGTTCGCGCGCTGCTCGAGGACGAGGAGGTGGCGGCGCTCGCGTTCTCCGTCGACCTCACATCCGAGGACCATCCGGAGATGGGCTACATCGCGATGGCGCGAGAGACCTTCCCCGAGACCGGCAAGCCATTCGCGATGCTCTCGAACCTCTCGAGCGGCATCGACCGGAACGACGCCAAGCTGCTCGACGGCGACGGGATCCCGGTGCTCGAGGGGACGCTCACGGGGCTCGCCGCGTTCAAGCACCTGTTCGCGTACCGAGACTTCCGAGCACGCGAGTCGATCACGGGCGCGTCCCCCGCCTCGGACGACGTGCGCGAGCGATGGCTGCGGCGGCTGTCGAGCGGGGAGCCGTTCGACGAGCTCGACGGGCTGGCCTTGCTGGCCGACTACGGCGTGCCGGTGGTCGAGAGCGTTCGTGCCGACACGCTCGAGGACGCGATCGCGGCGGCCGAGCGGATCGGGTTCCCGGTCGCCGTGAAGACGGCGACGCCCGGGGTGCAGCACAAGTCCGATGTCGGCGGCGTGCGGCTGGGCGTCGACGACTCCCCCTCGCTCGAGGGCGCCTACGCGGATCTCGAACGTCGGCTCGGTCCTGCGGTGACGGTCGCGCCGATGGCACCGCCGGGGGTCCAGATCGCGCTCGGCATCGTGCGCGACCCGCAGTTCGGTCCGCTGGTGCTGGTGGGCGCCGGTGGCGTCCTCGTGGAGATCATGAGGGACCGGCGCCTGGCGATGCCGCCACTGGACGACGTCCGGGCGCGATCGCTCGTCGACCGGCTCGAGATCCGGCCACTGCTGGACGGTGTTCGGGGGCAGCCGGCCGCCGACGTCGATGCTTTGTCGACGGCGATCGTCGCCATGTCGTGGCTCGCGCACGACCTCGCCGTCCACCTCGAGGCGCTCGACGCGAACCCGGTGATCTGTGGCCCGAACGGCTGCGTTGCCGTCGACGCGCTCGTCGTCCCCAAGGGCCCGGCGCGGTAGTAGCCTCGAAGGGTCGCCGCTAGGAGGGAGGAGCCATGGCCGTCAAGCCGATCCCCGACCAGTACCACAGCCTCCAGCCGTACCTGTTGGTGGAGGGAGCTCCCCGTCTCATCGAGTTCCTCAAGGCGACGTTCGACGCCGAGGACCTCGGCAGCATGCCGACACCGGAGGGCAAGATCGGGCACGCCGAGCTGCGCGTCGGCGACACGATCGTGATGCTGGCCGACGCCTCGACGGCGGAGGGCGTCAGCGGGCCGATGCCGGCAACGGTCGTCGCCTACGTCGAGGATTGCGACCAGGTCTACCAGCGGGCGCTCGAGGCGGGTGCGACGACGCTCCGCGAGCCACAGGACATGTTCTACGGCGACCGCAGCGCCGGCGTCGTCGATCCGCTCGGGAACCACTGGTGGATCCACACGCACATCGAGGACGTCTCCGACGAAGAGATGATGCGCCGCGCCGCGGAGCAACGCTCCTAGGTCGACGATCAGACGAAGTGGCTCGGGTCGGGCTGCGTCCCCTCCGGCCAGCCGGGGTAGTCGTCGCCCGGGTATTCGGACGGCTTGCCGTAGCAATGGGCGATCGGCCGTAAGGGCCGCGCATCGGTGCGCGGATTCCGCTCGAACGCGAACGCGTGCTCGAAGTTGTGGGTCCGTTCGATCCGCTCGGTCAGGTACGGGAGACCCCAGTTGTCCGCGACGAACCGCAGCGGGCTCGAGAACTCGCCCTCGGTGTCGTCGACGTAGCCCTTCCTCGCGTACGGGCTGAGCACGAGCATGGGAACGCGGAACCCGAACCCGAGGTCGTCGACGGTGGGCGGCGGGACGTGGTCGTAGAAGCCGCCCCACTCGTCCCACGTCAGGAAGATCGCCGTGTGCTCCCAGTCGTCACTCGCCATCACCGCGTTGACGACGTCCGTGAGCCAGTTGTGGGCAAAACATGTGCTCTCGGGCGGGTGATCCGAAAGCTCGAACCGCGGCGTAACCCACGTGACCGACGGGAGCCGTCCCTCGCGGATGTCCTGCGGCAGGCGTTCGACGGAGCGGATCCGTTCCGGCCGCCAGAGGTCGGTGTGGAACACGCCCTCGATGCCGTTCAGGGCGTTCCAGAAGTAGCCGGACTGCCCAGGTTGCGCTGCGTAGAACGCCCAGGACACGCCGGCGTCCTCGAGCTGTTCGGGCACGGTCCGGAACGTGAAGCAGGAGTCGTGCTTGGTGAGGTTGCCACCCTCGTCCTTCACCAGGACGAACACGTTCTTGCCGACCGCGTCGCACCCCCAGCTCTTGAAGGTCCGGCCGTCCTGAAGCTGGCGGGTCTCGATGTTCTCGGGGTTGTCGAGCGCACCACCGGATTGGCCCGCCACGAAGAAGAAGTGGTTCGGATAGGACGGGCCGCCGACCGACGCGAAGAAGTTGTCGCACAGCACGTAGTCCTTCGCCCACGACCAGTAGTTCGGGATCGACGTCCCCTCGAACTGCGTGTAGGCCCACGGGTCGCCGAACTGGCCGTTGCCGAACCCGTCGTACGCGCCGCCGTTCACGTCGTTCAGGTGCGCCGCGCGGTCGTGGGGGATGTCGCCCGGGAGCCAGTGCGGGCTCGCAGTGAGCGGGACCTCCTGGCCGAACCTCACGCCGACCCTCGCGCCGTTCGCGCCAGGAAACCTGCCGTACAGGTTGTCGAAGCTCCGGTTCTCCATCATCACGTAGATCGCGCGCTTGATCGGCCACCGCGTGTCGGTCGCCACGACCGATGCGGTCGCGCTCGGCGCCACCACCGGCTGCTTGCGGCCGCCGCCGGTGCATGCGTACATCGTCGCGCCCGCCAGGGCGAACGCGGACGTGCGCAGGAACGATCGCCGGGAGAACAGCGACGAGTCGTCGTGTCCGAGCCGTTCGTAGCTCGAACGCTCCTGGGGGGGTGGGGGGGAGGCTCCGTGCACGGTTGCCCAAGCTATCAAGCAACCCCGCGAACGATATCCTTCTGCGACCCTCAGACCCCATGCATCAGCACAGGTTCTCCACCACGCTCTCTGGCGCGATCGCGTCCGCCTGCGTCGTGTTCGCGCTCGCCGCCTGTACCGGCGACGCCGAGCCCGACGCGCCCTCGACGACGCCCCCGGTCACGCCGATCCCGCAGACCGGTTCGACAGCGTCGCCCACGCCGCCCGCGCTTCCTGCCGAGCCGCCCGCCACGCGGGGCCCGGTCTCGGCGGACTGCGTCAACGGGTGGGTGACGCCGCCTCGTGACTCGGCTCGCTACGCCGAGCCGCTGCGGGTGATCCGTCGGGCAACGGGCGTCGAGGGTCCACTCGAGGTGGTGGACCTGCGCTTCTTCGAGGGCCCTGAGTCGCCTCCTTCGGACAAGGGCTACCTCCTGGACATCCGGCGCTGGTACGTCAAGGCATTCGCGAAGCACGACCTCTCGTTCCAGGGACGGTTCCTGGTGGAGTCCCGGGAGTTCGGGGCGGGTCTGGTCGCGGTCGCCCCCTACGACACGAACGGCTACCGCTCGCCGGATTGGGTCGGGTTCCAGTTCGACAGCGGCGACCCCGAGGCGCGGGTCTATCCGGGGCTGCCCGGAAGCTGGGCCGGAGTGCCCTACGACTTCGTGAGCGGGGGTGCGGGGCTGCAGATCCCGGGGTTGCCCGAAGAGGTGGTCGGGTGCTTGTCGGCGACATGATCGCGGTCGCCGACCTCGTCGGTCCGTCCCCGGCCGGCTAACCGCCGGCGAGCACCGCGGCGCCTACTGCACCCGACAGGTCGCCGAACTCGCTCGAGAGCATCGCGGGTGCGCGTTCCGGGACGAACAGCATCGGTTGCATCTCATCGCGGATCCGATCGACGAAGGGCGGGCCTAGGCGATCCGCGAGCCCGCCGCCGATCACGATCGCCTCGAGCGCGAGGAGGTTCTGCACCGACGCGAGCCCAACTCCGAGCGCCCACACCGCATCGTCCACCAGCTCGCGGGCCATCTTGTCGTGCTTCTCGAGCGCCGCGGCCCACACCCCGCTCGAGAGGCGCGTCCGCCCCTTCTTCTCCATGATGTCGAAGAGCTCGGTCTTGTGGCCCTCCTTGACCAGGTGTCGCGCGAAGACCTCCATCTGCCCGCGACCGGCGTACGCCTCGAGGTGACCACGCCGACCGTCCGAGCAGACCCTGCCGCCGGGCTTCACGATCGTGTGGCCGATCTCGCCGGCCGCTCCCTGACCCTCGTAGAGCTTGCCGTCCAGGACCAAGCCACCGCCGACGCCGGTCCCGACCCACACGCCGACCAGGTTCCGGTAGGGGCGTCCGGCGCCCCGCTTCCACTCACCGAGGATCGCGACGCGCACGTCGTTGTCGAGCCTGACCGGCACGCCGCCGAGCGCCTCAGAGACCATGGCCCCAAGCGCGACGGGCTGGGCCTCCTGGAACCCCGGGAGGTTTGGCGAGCTCGAGACCGTGCCGGCCTCGGTATCGATCGCTCCCGGGACCCCCATCCCGACCGCCTTGAGGTCGGTCGGCTGCGCCCCGCCGTCCGCGAGGGCCTTCGCGACCGACTCGCCGATCGCCGCCGCCACGTCCTTCGCGCCCGTGAGCGGCGTGGCCAGGCGATGCACACCCGCCACCTTCTTCGTGCGCACCGCCGCGGACTGGATCTTCGTCCCACCGACATCCACGCCGACCGTGATGGTGCCTATGTGAGCTCCCTCCGTGCCAGTCGCGTCGAGCGTTCTTCCGAAGAGGCCGGTTCGGCGTTCCGCGAGGAGTATGAGCGGCTCAACCCGAGGCGGTCCAGGCTCGCAGCATCCCGAGGACGATCAGGAGACGAGCCGCCAGGCTGACGGCCGAGGTGACCGCGACGACGACGATGGCGGCGAGCGGTCGTCCGAGCAGCGCGAAGACCGTGACGAACAGCAGTCGCGCGTCCCTACCTCCCAGGAAGAACCCGATCCATCGCTCGGGGGCGGGCGGGATCGCCAGCGCGGCGACCCTGTCTTTGGTCGCCATCGAGAGCATCGCCCCGGCCGTCGCCGCCACCGCGAAGAGGACGACGCTCCTGGGATCGCCCCCTTCGTCGAGCGCCCACAGCGCGAGCCCGCCGATCACGACCGCGTCGGCGACCCGGTCCAAGACCCCGTCCAGGAGGGCACCCCCCGGGCTGGAGCGGATCCGCAGACGCGCGATCTCCCCGTCGACGCCGTCGAGGATCGAGGAAGCCTGCACGAGGATGCCCCCGGCCAACCCGGCACTCGTAGCGAGCGCCCACGCTCCAGCGAGGGCGAACAGGAACGCCACGACGGACACGACGTCCGGGTGGATGGGCAGGTGGGCGAGCGCCATGGACGCGCGCGTCGAGATGGGGCGGTTCAGGTAACGAGAGACCGGTCCGTCGGCGTCTTTCGTGAGCGATCGGCGAAGCCTCGTCGAGACCGCCCTCAGGTCCTCGGGTGTGTCGACGTCCTGCCACCAGGCGTTCGGAGGAAGAGGCACGGCCTCGAGCGGGTGACTACGGGCGAGCTCAGTGACAGCGCCCGCGAGGGTGGCGTCTCCTCCCGCCTGGACGCTCCGTTGAGCATCGAAGACCGAGAGTGG
>Ga0307301_10000050_pt1 | contig 29497 bp, 22 predicted proteins | sample ER_DNA_182_FD_194506 | JGI IMG/M metagenome (GOLD analysis project Ga0307301, IMG submission 194506) | Bulk soil microbial communities from the East River watershed near Crested Butte, Colorado, United States - ER_DNA_182 | ecosystem: Environmental > Terrestrial > Soil > Floodplain | place...
TGGACCCTCGGCTACGCCGGCCGCACGGCTCGGCTGCCCGACGCCAAGGGCATGCACGACCTGGCCGTCCTGCTGTCCCGGCCCGGCCGGCCAGTCCCGGCGGCCGAGCTGGTCGCCCTGTCCGGCGGCCGGCTGGCCCGGGCCGGCCTGGCCCTCGGGGCCGACGCCGTCCTCGACGACCGCGCCAAGCAGGCCTACCGGCGGCGCCTGGAGGAGCTGGAGCTGGAGGTCGCCGAGGCCGAGGACGGGGGCGACCCCGACCGGCTGGAGAAGGCGCGCGGCGAGCGCGAGGCCATCGCCCGCGAGCTGGCGGCCGCCCTCGGCCTGGGCGGCCGCGACCGCGGCCTCGGCGACCCGGCGGAGCGGGCCCGCAAGGCCGTCACCGAGCGTATCCGCTACAGCATGGCCCGCATCGCCAGGGTCCACCCCGAGCTCGCCGGCCACCTGGAGGCCAGCATCACCACCGGCTCGTCCTGCGCCTATGTGGCCGCCGAGCCCGTGACCTGGCTGACCTGAGCGGCCGGTCGGCTCTGGCGGGATCTGGCGGGGCTCTGGCGCCCACAGGAGGGAAGCGGCCCGCACCCCGCGCGGGCACCCGACCCGGCACGGGAGGACGCCATGAGCCAGCTCGTCTTCGACGACCGCCTCGCCGCCCAGCTCGAGGAGCTCTACCGGACCCGCGACGTCCTGCGCCGCCGCCGGCTGGTCCGCGAGGCCCTTCGGGCCGGGCCCGGCGAGCGGGTCCTGGACGTCGGCTGCGGCCCCGGCTTCTACCTCGCCGAGCTGCTCGAGCAGGTGGGGCCGACCGGGTCGGTGACCGGGGTCGACGCCAGCCCCCAGACCCTGGCCCTGGCCAGGCGCCGCACCGACGGCGCCGGCAACGTGCGCCTGCACCTCGCCGACGCGACCGCCCTGCCGGTCCCCGCCGCCGCCTTCGACGCCGCCCTGTCGGTGCAGGTCCTCGAGTACGTGGCCGACCTCGACACCGCCCTGGCCGAGCTCCACCGGGCCCTGCGCCCGGGCGGCCGCCTGGTCATCTGGGACATCGATTGGTCCACCGTCTCCTGGCACGCCACCGACCCCGCCCCCATGGACCGGGTCCTGCGTGCCTGGGACGGCCACCTGGCCCACCCGTCCCTCCCCCGGACCCTGGCGCCCCGGCTCCGGGCGGCCGGCTTCACCGACGTCCAGGTCGAGGGCCATACCTTCGCCACCACCGAGCACACCGCCGACGCCTACGGCGCAGCCATCCTGCCCCTGGTCCAGGGGTACGTCATCGGCCGCGACGGCATCACCGACGCCGAGGCCGCCGCCTGGGCCGCCGAACAGCGTCAGCTGGGGGAGCGGGGCGAGTTCTTCTTCGCCTGCATCCAGTTCTGCGTCACCGCCAGCCGCCCCACCTGACCGCGGACGCCCCGCGCCAGGTGCGTGCGTGGGGGGCCCGAAGGCCGCGGGACCATATTCGGTTTTCACCCGTGGGCGCCGCCGTTACGGTCGGAGGATGCGCGAGCTCCCGCTGGGCCATCCCGGCACCCCGGACCTGCGCTCGCCGACCCGGTTCCTGCTGTGGGTGGCGCGCGGGCAGCTTGGCACGCTCGCGCTCGGGATGGTCTATGGCGTGGTCTGGATGGCCGCCCTGGCGGTCGTGCCGGCGCTGGTCGGGCGGGCCATCGACCTGGGTGTGGCCGAGGGCGACACCGCCGGGCTGCTGCGCTGGTCGGCCCTGATCCTGGCCGCCGGGCTGGTCAGCGCGGTCGCCGGGATCCTGCGGCACCGGGTCGCGGTGGTGAACTGGCTGACCGCCGCCGACCGGGTCCAGCAGCTGCTGGTGCGCCAGGCCGTCCGGCTCGGCGCCTCGCTGCCGCGCCGGGTGCCCACCGGCGAGGTCGCGGCCGTGGGCACCCACGACGCCGAGCGGGTCGGCTCGGTCATGGACGTCGTCGCCCGGCTGGCCGGCGCGGTCGCCTCCTTCGTGGTGGTGGCGGTGCTGATGCTGGGTGCCTCGACCAACCTGGGCCTGGTGGTGGCGGTCGGGGTGCCGCTGCTGTCGGCCGCCATCGGCCCCTTGCTGCGCCCGCTGCACCGGCGGCGGGCCCGCCACCGCGAGCTGGTCGGCGCCCTGACCACGGTCGGGGCCGACACCGTGAGCGGGCTGCGGGTGCTGCGGGGCATCGGCGGCGAGGAGGTGTTCTCGCGCCGCTACGCCGCCGCCTCCCAGGAGGTCCGGGGGGCCGGGGTGGCCGCGGCCGGGGTGCAGTCGGTGCTGGACGCCGCCGAGGTGGCCCTGACCGGCGTGTTCGTGGTCGCGGTCACCTGGCTGGGGGCCCGCCTGGCCCTGGCCGGCCGGATCAGCGTGGGCGAGCTGATCGCCTTCTACGGCTACGCGGCCTTCCTGCTGCTGCCGGTGCGGACGGTGACCGAGGCGGCCGACAAGTTCACCCGGGCCCTGGTCGCGGCCCGCCGGACCGTCCAGGTCCTCGCGCTGGAGCCCGAGCTCGCCTCCGGGTCGTCGGCGGCCGAGCCGCCTGCCGGGGCGGCGCTGGTCGACGGGCCGAGCGGCCTGGTCGTGGAGGCCGGCGAGCTGACCGCGGTGGTGGCCGGCGTCCCCGAACAGGCCGCCGCGATCGCCGACCGGCTGGGCCGGTTCGCCGACGGCGACGGGGTCTGGCTCGGCGGGATCGCCCTCCGCGACCTGCCGCTGGAGGTCGTCCGCCGCCGGGTGCTGGTCAGCGAGCACGACCCGCGGCTGTTCACCGGGCGGCTGGCCGACGAGCTCGACCCGACCGGCTCGGCCCCGGCCGACCGGGTGCTGGCCGCGGTCCACACCGCCTCGGCCACCGACGTCCTGGAGGCGCTGCCCGACGGGCTGGCCACCGAGGTCGCCGAGCGCGGCCGGTCCTTCTCGGGCGGCCAGCGCCAGCGGCTGGTGCTGGCCCGCGCCCTGGTCGCCGACCCCGAGGTCCTGGTCCTGGTCGAGCCGACCGGCGCCGTCGACGCCCACACCGAGGCCCGCATCGCCGACCGGCTGGTGGCCGCCCGCCAGGGCCGGGCCACCGTGGTCTGCACCACCAGCCCGCTGCTGCTGGACCGCGCCGACAAGGTCGCGCTGGTGGTGGACGGCCGGGTCGTCGCCCAGGGCGGCCACCGCGAGCTGCTGGATGACGAGCCGCGCTACCGCGCGGTCGTGACCAGAGGGGAGGAGCCATGAGCACCGCGGGCGCGACGCCGGGCGGCGGGCTGCCGGTGGCGACCACCACCCAGGTCCGCGACCGGGCCCGGGTCCTGGCCCGCCGGCACCGCGGCCGCCTGGCCCTGACCGTCGGCCTGCACGCCGTGGCCACGCTCGCCGGGCTGGCCGGCCCGGCCCTGCTCGGCCTGCTGGTCGACGAGGTCGGCGACGGCACCACCGCCAGCCACGTCGACCGGATCGCCCTGGCCGTGCTGGCCGCCCTGGTCGCCCAGGTGGTGCTGGTGCGGGTGGCCCGCCTGGCCTCCTACGTCCTCGGCGAGCAGGTCCTGGCCGAGCTGCGCGAGGAGTTCCTGGACGGCGTGCTCGCCCTGCCGCTGGGCACCGTCGAGCAGGCCGGCACCGGCGACCTCCTGGCCCGCTCCACCCGCGACGTCGAGGACGTCGCCGAGGTGGTGCGCTTCGCCGTGCCCGAGACCCTCATCGCCACGGTGACGGTGGCCCTCACGGTGGCGGCCGCGGTCGCGGTCTCGCCCTGGATGACCCTGCCGTCGGTCCTGGTCGTGGTGCCCCTGCTGTGGGGGTCGACCCACTGGTACCTGCGCCGCGCCCCGGCCGGCTACCTGCGCGAGATGGCGGCCTGGTCGCGGCTCACCGGCGGCGTGGCCGAGACGGTCGAGGGCGGCCGCACCGTGGAGGCGCTCGGGCTCCAGGAGCGCCGCATCCGCCGCACCGACGACGACATCCGCGAGCAGTACCGGGCCGAGCGCTACACCCTGTTCCTGCGGACGGTGTGGTTCCCGGCCATCGAGGGCGCCTACCTGATCCCGGTGGCGACCGCGGTGGTGGCCGGCGGGCTGCTCCACGCCCGCGGGCTGGTCACCGTCGGCCAGGTCACCACCGTCGCCCTCTACATGCGCCAGCTGGTCGACCCCCTGGACGTGGTCCTGTCCTGGCTCGACCACCTCCAGGTGGGCGCGACCGCCTTCGCCCGCCTGCTCGGGGTCGCCCACGTCCCCGCCGACCGCGAATCCACCGGCGCCCGGCCGGTCGACGAGCGGCTGGTCGCCCGGGACGTCCGCTTCGCCTACAGCCCCGGCCGCGACGTGCTCCACGGGGTCGACCTGGACCTGCGCCCGGGGGAGCGGCTGGCCATGGTCGGGCCCAGCGGCGCCGGCAAGTCGACCCTGGGCCGCCTGCTCGCCGGCGTCAACGGCCCCCGGGCCGGGTCGGTGACCGTCGGCGGCGTCCCCCTGGTCGAGCTGCCGCTGGACCGGCTGCGCGGCCACGTCGTGCTCGTCACCCAGGAACAGCACGTGTTCGCCGGGACGCTGCGCGACAACCTGGCCCTGGCCCGCCCCGGCGCCGGCGACGCCGCGCTGGCCTCGGCCCTGGAGGCGGTGGACGCCCTCGGCTGGGTCGACGCCCTCCCCGAGGGCCTGGACACGGTGGTCGGCACCGGCGGCCACAGCCTGTCGTCGGCCCAGGCCCAGCAGGTCGCCCTGGCCCGGCTGGTCCTGGCCGACCCCCACACCCTGGTGCTCGACGAGGCCACCTCACTGCTCGACCCCCGGGCCGCCCGCCGCCTGGAGCGTTCCCTGTCGGCGGTCCTGGCCGGCCGGACGGTTGTCGCGATCGCCCACCGCCTGCACACCGCGCATGACGCCGACCGGGTCGCGGTGGTCGAGGACGGCCGCATCACCGAGCTCGGCACCCACGCCGACCTGGTCGCCGCCGAGGGCGCCTACGCCACCCTCTGGCACCGCTGGCGCAACGAGCCGGCAGCCCCCTCGCTCCGATAGCCAGGAGCGCTCCCCCCGGGTCCGCCACTGTCACATATCGAACGTATGTTCGGTAGAGAGCGTAGGATCTCCCTACGGAGAACGACGGAAGGAGCTCGAAGATGAGCGACAACCAGGTGACCCTCACCGGCAACCTGACCGACGACCCGGAGCTGCGCTTCACCCCCAACGGGGTGGCGGTGGCCAACTTCCGGCTCGCGGTCGACCAGCGCGTCTGGGACGCCGACGGCTGGAAGGACGGCGAGGCGTCCTACTTCCGGGTGAGCGTCTGGCGCGGCCAGGCCGAGCACGTCAGCCGGAGCCTGCACAGGGGGGCCCGGTGCGTGGTCGTGGGCCGGCTCAGGAGCCACTCCTGGGAGACCCCGGAGGGGCAGCGGCGCTCGGCCGTCGAGGTCGACGCCGAGGAGGTGGGCATGAGCCTGCGCTTCGCGCCGGTCGCCCCGCCACCCGCCGACGCCGAGGCCGCCCCGGCGGAGCCGGAGTCGGAGCCGGAGCCGGCCAAGGCCAAGGCCGGCGGCAACGGGTCGCGCCGGGGCCGCCAGCCCGCCAAGGCGGCCGCCGGGCGCGACGAGGCGCCGTTCTGACCTGCTTCTCACCTGGGGGAGCCCCTTGACCCTCACCATGCAGCCTTCCCAGACGCCGGCCGCGACCGCTCCCGCGGCGGTCCTCAACGGCGTGCTCGAGCACATCACCTACACCAACGAGGACACCGGCTACACGGTCGCCCGGGTCGCCACCGACCGCGGTGGCGACCCGGTCACCGTGGTCGGCCCGCTGCTCGGCGCCCAGGCCGGGGAGCACCTCCACCTGGAGGGCCGCTGGCGCAACCACCCGCTGTACGGGCGCCAGTTCGAGGTGCGCAGCTACCGGGCCGTGCTCCCCGCCACCGTCCAGGGCATCCGCCGCTACCTGGGCTCCGGGCTGATCAGGGGCATCGGACCCAAGATGGCCGAGCGCATCGTCGACCAGTTCGGGGTCGACACCCTGCGGGTGCTCGAGGAGGACCCGGGGCGGCTGCGCAGCGTGCCCGGCCTCGGCCCCACGCGCACGGCCATGATCGAGCAGGCCTGGGAGGAGCAGAAGGCCATCAAGGACGTCATGGTCTTCCTCCAGGGCGTCGGGGTCTCGACCTCCCTGGCCGTTCGCATCTACAAGGCCTACCGCGAGGAGGCCATCAAGGTCGTCACCCACGAGCCGTACCGCCTGGCCACCGACGTGTGGGGCATCGGTTTCAAGACCGCCGACAAGATCGCCCAGGGCGTCGGCATCGCCTACGACAGCGGCGAGCGGGTCAAGGCCGGCCTCCAGTTCACCCTGTCCCAGGCCAGCGAGCTGGGCCACTGCTACCTGCCCGAGCCCGAGCTGGTGGCCAGGGCCTCGGAGATCCTCGGCGTCCGGCCGGCCCTGGCCCAGACCTGCCTGGACGAGCTGGTGCGCCAGCAGGGCGTGGTCCGCGACCCGGTGCCGATGACCGGCTTCGACGACGGCGTGCACGCCATCTACCTGGTCCCGTTCCACCGGGCCGAGGTCTCGCTGGCCGCCGGGCTGCTGCGCCTGCGCTCGGTGCCCGAGCAGGCCGACCGATTGCCCATGTTCCGCAGGGTCGACTGGGCGGCGGCCTTCGGGTGGCTGGAGGGCGTCACCGGCAGCCGGCTCGCGCCCGAGCAGGAGACCGCGGTCCGGCTCGCCCTGACCGAGCGGGTGGCCGTGCTCACCGGCGGCCCGGGCTGCGGCAAGAGCTTCACCGTCCGGGCCGTGGTGGCCCTCGCCCGGGCCAAGAAGGCCCGGGTGGTGCTGGCCGCGCCCACCGGCCGGGCCGCCAAGCGCCTGTCCGAGCTGGCCGGCATGGACGCCCAGACCCTGCACCGGCTGCTCGAGCTGCGACCGGGCGGCGACGCCGCCTTCGACCAGGACCGGCCGCTGGAGGCCGACCTGGTGGTGGTCGACGAGGCCTCCATGCTGGACCTGCTGCTGGCCAACAAGGTGGTCAAGGCGGTCCCGCCCGGGGCCCACCTGCTGCTGGTCGGCGACGTGGACCAGCTCCCCAGCGTCGGCCCGGGGGAGGTCCTGCGGGACCTGCTCCAGGCCGGCGGCCGGGCCGCCCCCGTGCTCCCCCGGGTCCGCCTCACCCAGGTGTTCCGCCAGGCCCAGCACAGCGGCGTGGTCACCAACGCCCACCGCATCAACGCCGGCCATCCGCCGACGACCACCGGCATGAACGACTTCTTCCTGTTCGCCGAGGACGACCCCGAGCGGGTGGCCGAGCTGACCGTCGACATCGTGGTCAACCGCCTGCCGCGCCGCTTCGGCCTCGACCCGCGGCGGGACGTGCAGGTGCTCTGCCCCATGCACCGCGGCCCGGCCGGCTCGGCGGCGCTGAACGAGCGCCTCCAGGAGGTGCTCACCCCCGCCGTCCCGAGGCAGCCCGAGCGCCGCTTCGCCGGCCGCAGCTTCCGGCCTGGCGACAAGGTCATGCAGGTCCGCAACGACTACGAGAAGGGCGTCTTCAACGGGTCGGTCGGCACCATCACCACCATCTCGCCGGAGGCGTCCGAGCTGTTCGTGCTGATGGACGAGGACCAGGAGGTGCGCTACGGGTTCGACGACCTCGACGAGCTCACCCACGCCTACGCCCTGACCGTGCACCGCTCCCAGGGCAGCGAGTACCCGTGCGTGGTCGTGCCCCTGACCCAGACCGCCTGGCTCATGCTCCAGCGCAACCTGCTCTACACCGCCGTCAGCCGGGCCCGGCGGCTGGTGGTGCTGGTGGGCTCGCGGCGCGCCCTGGCCAAGGCCATCCGCACCCCCGGCCACGGCCACCGCTACACCGCCCTCGACGACCGCCTGCGGCGTGGCGGCATCCGCCTGGACGCGGCCGCCCAGCGCCGGGCCCGCGAGTCGGCCACGCCGAGCTCACGGCAGGGATGAGCCCGCGCTGGCCCAGGAAGGCCAGCCGGGGGCGACTGGCTATGCCCAGGGGTTGCGCATGGTCCGGATGAGGATCTCCGGTCCCATCTTCACGTTGTCGTCCTGCAGCAGCAGCGTCTCGACGACCCCGACGACGTCGGCGACCTTCAGGAACCGTTCCCGGGCCGGCCCGGCGTCGCCGACCAGCGGGGTGTCGACCATCCCCGGGCAGATCGCCCAGGCCTTGACGCCGAGCTCCTGGTTCTCCTCCGCGATCAGCCGGGTCAGCGCGCACAGGCCATGCTTGCTGACCGCATAGGCGCCCATGCCCGCGTAGGCGAAGACCCCGGCCTCACTGGCCACGTTGACGACCAAGCCGCGCCGGCGTTCCCGCATGCCAGGCAGGACCGCCGCGCACAGCCGGGCCGGCGCCCGCAGGTTCACCCGGAGCTGCCGGTCCCACAGCGCCATGTCAAGCTCGTGGATGGGCTGGTAGGCGGCGACCCCGGCGGCGTTGACGAGCACGTCGACCGGGCCAAGCTCCTCCTGGACGCGGGCCAGCAGCCGGTCGAGGTCCTCGTCGCGTCCGACATCGGCGGGGACGGCCAGCGCCCGGCCGCCGGCGGCCCGGATCTCGTCGGCGACGCGGCGCAGCTCCACCTCCCGTCGGGCGGCCAGGGCCACCGCCGCACCCTGGCCGGCGAGCATCCTGGCCAGCCCCTCGCCGATCCCGGAGGAGCCGCCCGTCACCACCGCGACGTCGCCGTCGAGTCCACCCATGTCGCTCCCGTCACCACCGACCCGGCCTGGTATCCGTGCGACCGACTCGACGTCCCTGGATCGCTCGACCGGCCGAGACGTGGCGCAGCGGGATCCCTCGTGCCTGGCGCGGCCAGGCAGACCCTTGCCGTCCCGATCGGACAGTACGCGACTCCCGGGTGGTGGCGCGAACGCCCCATGGCTGCTTCTACCTGGCCGGGAGGGCCGGTATGGTGCCCCAGAGATGGTGGCGATCGGATGACGGTCGACCCGGGTGCGACCGCCCTGGCGGCGGGGAGGGTAGATGACGGCGGCCGATGCGCTCGACCGGGGCCGGGAATCGTTCGGGCGCCGGGCCTGGGCGGATGCGTTTGCGCAGCTGTCGGCGGCCGACCGGGAGTCCCCGCTGGAGGCGGAGGACCTGGAGCGGCTGGCCACGGCCGCGTACCTGATCGGGCGGGACGACGACTGCGCCGACGCGGGAGCGCGAGCGCATCAGGCGTACCTGCGCCAGGGGGACGTGGAGCGAGCGGTCCGGGGCGCGTTCTGGCTGGCCTTCGGCCTGCTCAACCGGGGCGAGGTCGCCCGTGGTGGCGGCTGGGTCGCCCGGGGCCGACGGCTCCTCGACGACCTCCAGCGGGACTGCGTCGAGGAGGGCTACCTGCTGTGGCTGGGCGGGCTGCAGCGCCTGGTCGAGGGCGATGCCGCGACGGCCGCGGCCATCTGCGACCAGGCGACCAAGATCGGCGAGCGCTTCGGCGACCCGGACCTGGTCGCGCTGGGCCGGCTCGGCCTCGGCGGGTCCATGATCCCGCTGGGCGAGACCGCCGCGGGGGTGGCGCTGCTGGACGAGGTCATGGTCGCCGTGGAGGCCGACGAGGTGTCGCCAACCGTCGCCGGGATCGTCTACTGCGCCGTGATCGAGGCATGCCAGGAGATCTTCGACCTGCGCCGGGCCCGGCAGTGGACGGCCGCGCTCACCAACTGGTGCGCGTCCCAGCCCGACCTGGTGCCCTTCCGCGGCCAGTGCCTGGTCCATCGCTCCGAGATCATGCAGCTGCACGGTGCCTGGCCGGACGCCGTGGAGGAGGCGCAGCGGGCCTGCCAGCGGCTCTCGGATCCGCCTGGTCAGCCGGCGGCCGGGATGGCCTTCTACCAGCTGGCCGAGCTGCATCGGCTGCACGGCGCGTTCGTCGAGGCCGAGCAGGCCTACCGTCGGGCGAGCCAGTTGGGACGGGAGCCGCAGCCTGGCCTGTCCCTGCTGCGGCTCGCCCAGGGGCAGGTCGATGCCGCGGCGGCGGCGATCCGCCGGGTGATGGACGAGGCGTCCGACCGGGTGGCCCGGTCCAAGCTGCTGGCCGCCTACGCCGAGATCATGCTCGCCGCGGGTGACGTCCACGCGGCCCACGCCGCGGCCGACGAGCTGGCCCGGGTCGCCGATGACCTCGGCGGGCCGCAGCTGGGGGCGGTGGCCGACCATGCCCAGGGCGCCGTGCTCCTCGGCGAGGGCGACGCGCGGGCCGCCCTCCAGGCGCTGCGCCATGCGTGGACGGCCTGGCAGGACCTGGAGGTGCCGTACGAGGCGGCGCGGGTCCGGGTCCTGATCGGGCTGGCCTGCCGACAGCTCGGGGACCAGGACGGCGCGGCGATGGAGCTCGATGCCGCGCTCCGGGTCTTCCGGCAGCTGGATGCCGCGCCGGACCTGGCCCAGGTGGAGGCGCTGACCCGGAAGCCCGCCACCAGGGCCGCGGGCGGGCTGACCGCGCGTGAGCTGCAGGTGCTGCGCCTGGTGGCGGCCGGCCGGACCAACCGGTCGATCGCCGCCGAGCTGTTCCTCAGCGAGCGGACGGTGGAACGGCACATGAGCAACATCCTCACCAAGCTGGGTGTGTCCTCGCGGGCCGCGGCCACGGCCTACGCCTACCAGCACCAGCTCATCTGAGCGCCCTGGCGGGAATCACCCACGCGGCCAGCCGCCCCAAAGTTGCGTGGTACCGCCGACGCATGACCTCCTGCCAGGTCGCATTGTCGCCCTACAAGGCGCACAGGCGATACGTGAGGAGCAGGCGATGGCCACGACCAGCACCCGCGAACACCTCCTGACCGGGATGCCCGTCACCGAGCGACGGCTGGAGCTGGCCGGCGTGTCGACCGCCGTATTGGAGGGCGGTGACGGCCCCCCGGTCGTGCTGCTGCACGGCGCCGGCGAGTTCGCGGTCGGCTGGATGCGGGTGCTCCCGGACCTGGTGCGAACCCATCGCGTGGTCGTGCCCGACCTGCCCGGCCACGGCGCCTCGACGGTGACCGGCGACCCGGTGGACTCCGGCCGGGTGGCCGCCTGGCTCGGTGAGCTGATCGAGCGGACCTGCCCGTCGCCGCCGGCGCTGGTCGGGCATGGGCTGGGCGGCGCCATCGCGGCCCGCTTCGCCGCCGACCAGGGTGACCGGGTCGCCCGGCTGATGCTGGTGGACAGCTACGGGCTGGGCCGCTACCGGCCGACGCCCGGGTTCACGCTCGCCCTGCTCGGCGCCATCGTGCGGCCGACCGAGCGCGCCCAGGAACGACTCTTCCGCCAGTGCATGGTCGACCCGGACGGCTTGCGCGAGCAGCTGGGCGAGCGGGGGGCGCTGCTGGAGGCGTACGCCCTGGACCGCGCCCGCAGCCCGGGCCAGAAGGCCACGCTCCGCCGCCTCATGCCGCAGCTCGGGCTGCCGGCGATCCCGCCGACGGAGCTGGCCCGGATCGCCGCGCCCACGACCCTGATCTGGGGACGGCACGACCGCCAGGTGCGCCTCGGGGTCGCCCAGGCGGCGAGCGCCCGGCACGGCTGGCCGCTGCGGGTGATCGAGGACGCCGGTGACGATCCCGCCATCGAGCAGCCCGAAGCGTTCCTGCGTGGGCTGCACGCCGCCCTCGGCCCGGCCGAGGCGAGCCCCAGGAGGCAGCCATGAACGGGCAAGCCACCGACCAGGGACGCGACGCACGGCCCGAGCCGGCCGCGACCCCGGAGCGGTTCGAGACGGTGATCATCGGCGGCGGCCAGGCCGGCCTGGCGGTCGGCCACCACCTGGCCAGGCGGGGCCGGCGGTTCGTGATCCTGGACGCCCACCAGCGGATCGGCGACGCCTGGCGCCAACGCTGGGACTCGCTGCGCCTGTTCACCCCGGCCCGCTACGACGGGCTGCCGGGGATGCCCTTCCCGGCACCCGCCTGGACGTTCCCGACCAAGGACCAGGTCGCCGACTACCTGGAGGAATACGCGGCCCGGTTCGACCTCCCGGTGCGCAGCGGCGTCCGCGTGGACCGGCTCACCAGGGACGGGGACCGGTACCTGGTGGCCGCCGGCGACCGCCGGTTCCAGGCCGACCACGTGGTGGTGGCGTCGGGCGCCTACCAGCGGCCCCGGATCCCCGCCTTCGCCGTCGAGCTCGACCCGGGCATCCTGCAGCTGGACCCGAACCGGTACCGGAACCCTTCCCAGCTCCCCGGAGGCGGCGTGCTGGTGGTGGGCGCCGGCAACTCCGGAGCCGAGATCGCCTTCGAAGTCTCCCGCACCCACCCGACCTGGCTGTCGGGCCCGGACACCGGCCATATCCCCGTCCGCCCCGGCGGCAGGTGGGACCGGCTACTCACCCCGCCGTTCTGGTGGTTCGCCTCGCGGGTGCTGACCGTGCAGACCCCGATCGGCCGCAAGGTCCGACCCAGGGCCCTGGTCACCACCGCGCCGCTGGAGCGGGTGCGGCCCAAGGAGCTCGCCGGCGCCGGGATCGAGCGGCTGCCGAGGACGGTCGGGGTGCGGGACGGCCTCCCGTTGCTGGAGGACGGCCGCGTCATGGACGTGACCGTGGTCATCTGGTGCACCGGGTTCCGACCCGACTTCGCCTGGGTCGACCTCCCGGTGTTCGACCAGGACGGCGCCCCGGCACACCACCGCGGCGTCGTCGGCTCCCAGCCCGGCCTGTACTTCCTGGGGCTGTGGTTCCTGTCGGCGTTCACCTCCTCGCTGCTCGGCGGGGTCGGCAGCGACGCCGAGCACGTCGCCGAGCAGATCGCCTCCCGCCAACCCGCCGGCCAACCGCACCGGACCGCCGGACGGTGAGGGGCTACCCAGCACCGGCAAGAGAGGACCCTCGACCGCACACACCGACCTCGACGCACGCGAGGCGCTCGCCGAGCGGCTGATCGACGCCACCACCCACGCGTTGGAGACGCTCGGCGTCTACCTGGGCCTGGAGCTCGGCCTCCACCAGGCCCTGGCCACCTTCGCGGGCGTCGCCAGGCTGCGGCCGAGATCGAGCAGTACCGGCTCACCTACCAGATCACCGACCCGGACCGGCCGCTTGGCCCTGAGCCGCGCGACCCAGGCCGGCGGGTCGACCGGCAGCGGGCCCGCACGGCCATTGAGCGGGTCCAGGCCAAGCAGCGGGCCGCCGGCTAGCACCACCAGGAAGGGGCTCCCGATCGCCAGTTCTCGACCGTGGCCCTTTGCCGACGATGACCGGCCCAGCGGCTCCGTTCACCCCCTAACCCAGGCTGACCTCCAGGCCATCCTCGCCCACCTGGGCGACGACCCCGACCAGCTGCTGGCCGGCACCGGCGCGGATCGGCCGGTGGTGGCGGTGCGGGTGCGGGCCACCGTGGGCCGGCCGGGCGGCTCGGCTAGCCGACCAGGCCCGGATCTGCTTCCAGGCCGCCGATTGACTCCTGCGGCGTGCCGGGTGGCCAGGCGCTGGGGCCTCTCGAGTCTCTGGCCATTCCGCTGCCCTCACCCGGCTCAGATGGTCCCGGTGAAACCCTTCCTCCGCAGCTGCGGCAATTCCGGCTGGCCGGGAGCTCAGAGCCAGTCGAGGCGTTTGAAGAGCAGGTACAGGCCGCCGGACAAGATCACGATCAGCATGGTCGAGGTGACCACGCCGGTGGGCTGGCCGAACCCGGGGTAGGGCACGTTCATGCCGTAGAAGCCGGTCACCGCGGTCGGCACGGCGATGATGGCCGCCCAGCTGGTGACCTTCTTCATGATCGAGTTCTGGCGGTTGCCCTGGATGGTGAGGTTGGTCTCCAAGATGGTGGAGACCAGGTCACGCAGCGACTCGGTCCATTCGGTGGCCCGCAGCACATGGTCATAGACGTCCTGGAAGTACGGGCCCATGGCCTCGTCGACCAACCCCAGGTCACGGCGCAACAGGCTGTTGACCACCTCGCGCATGGGCAGGACCAGCCGGCGCAGCACCACCAGCGACTTGCGCAGCTCAAAGGAGCGGCGCTGCACCTCGGCGCCGTGGGGTCGCTCGTCGAACAGCAGGTCTTCCAGGCCCTCCATGGCCTCATCCAGCTGCTGCACGGTGGCGAAATGCCCGTCAACGACGAAGTCGAGCAGCCCCCACAGCAGGAACCCGACGCCGTGACCGGCCAAGTCGGCCGAGCCGTCCCAGCGTTCCACCACCCCCTCGATATCGAAGGCGGGTTCCTTGCGGACGGTGATCAGCGCCCGCGGGGTGATGAACGCGGCCAGCTCGCTGGTGATGAGCCTGCCGGTGGCCGGGTCCAGGCCGACGGTGTAGGCGGTGAGGAAGTAGTGGTCCTGGTAGCGGTCCAGCTTGGGCCGCTCATGCTGCTGGATGGCGTCTTCGACCGCCAGGGGGTGCAGCCCGAACTCCTCCGAGAGGACCTCCAGGTCGACCGGGTCGGGGTCGCACAGGTCCAACCACACCACCGTGCCGGGCTGCTGGAGGTAGTCGGAGATCTGGGCGGCTGGGAAGTCCTTGGCCTCCAGCATCCCATCGCGGTACAGCCGGGTGCGACGCATGCGAGCAGCCTATCGCCAAGACGCGCGACCGGGGGGCGCGTCCACGGGCCGCACGTTGGTCAGAGGGACTCGTTCGCCCTCGCTTGGTAAGCGACTGACTGCTGGTCCTGCTCGCTGCGACCACCAGGGCCTCGGTCGCCGCCGCGATCTATGCCGCCTCGGTGTCGGCCCTGTTCGGGGTCAGCGCCCTGTACCACCGCGTCACCTGGACCACCCCGGCCCGACGGCGCATGCGCCGGCTGGCCTGGACCAGCGCGCCCAGATGGCTCGGCGGGACCGTCTATCTGGCCCTTGGCTGGGTGGCGGCGGTGTATGCCCTGCGCCGCCCCGACCCCGTGCCGGTCGTGTTCGGCTACCACGAGGTCTTCCACCTGCTGGTCATCGCCGGGGTCGCGACCACTTCCTGGCCATCAGCCTGTACGCCCTGCCACCCGGCTACCCCTGTTCGCTTGGTGGACCGTGCTGGTGAGGGGCCGTCCACGGTTGTTGGTCGGCGCGACGCCGCTCGGTTTCGGCGTCGATGATCCGTCCACGCGCAGCGGCTGCCTGTAAGCGATCGGTCTGCGCTCGGCCAGCCTGACCGCGCCGCTCGTACCGTCGGGCCGCGCCCTCGTGCGACTCCGAGTCCCAGCGGTGGACGGCGACCTCGCGGTCGGTGGCCGTGTGCCGGCGCGCCTTGGCCTGGGCGAGTCGGTCCGAGGGCAGCGGCGCGCCGCCGAGCACATCCCCGGCCACCTGGGCCACCTCGCACCCCGACGACCTGGCAGCCGTCCGCAGCCACTCCGACGCGGCCTGTGCGTCCATGCCCTCACGTCGGACCAAGACCTGGACCGCCCGCTCCAGCAGCGACCGGTGCTCCAAGGCCCCGTGCAGCTGGTCGGCCAGCCGGCCCTTGACCCGCGCCGCCACCGCGGCCGCAAGCACGCTCGCGACCAGCCCCGCATAGGCCTGGAGGGCGGCCGTCTCACTGTCGTCCCACTCCCTCGGGGCGCTGACGTAGACATCCAGTGTCCCCACTGGGCCACCACCGACCTGGACGGGCACGCTCAGGCCGCCGGGCCCGGCCTCGACCGCCCCTTCGGGGGCGCTTGCCCAGCGCAGCGCGCCAGCGTGGTCGACGAGCATCAACCCGGTCATGTCCGCATCCAACAGGGTCTTGGCCGAGCCCAGGACCTGGTGCAGCGCTTCGGCCAAGCCCTCTTCAAGGTCGAGGGTGTCCAGAGCGCCGAGGCTACTCACAAGCTTCGCCGGTTCGATCGGCATGGTCTCGAACCCTTCTGGATGGTCGGCGACCGGCGGACCGGTCAGCGGGCCAGGGATGGATGTGCCCGGAGTGGCGAGGAGCAACCGGCGCCGTCCGAGGATCAGGCGGAGGGTGCGGTGGGGGTGTTCCTACGAGGGTGGCTGCGGGGGCATGGGGGCGGGGTCCTGGCCGCCGCCGGAATAGGCGGCCATCGCCATCGCGATCCCCGCCCCTGCCGTGGTCGCCCTGCGGCGGGACCACCAGCGGGACCACGCGATCCTGGCCCGCTCTGGTCAGCCTAATCGTGTGGGCGTCCATCTGGGCGGAACCAGCCCACGCGGACGCGGCGACCGTCCACGGCCACGCCACCAGCTTCCGTCCACGGCTCCGGTGCCCGGGGTTGGGTTGCGGTCAGGCGGCTCGTGCTGGGGTCGGCTGTGGGCTGGGGTCGGGCAGGGGGATCGGCGGGACCGGTGTTGGTGCGCCGGGCCGGCTGGCTGACGGGTGGGTGTGGTGGCCGGGCTGGTTGGTGGGGCCGCTGAGCCAGTAGCCGATGGCTGGGGTGGACCAGGTCCGTGCCCGGGTCGAGGACCACAGGGCGGCATCGGCGGTGGCGGGGTCGGTCAGGAACTGCCGGATCGCCCAGACAGCGCCACGGTCCAGGTCATCACCGCCGAGCCGGTCCAGCTCACCGGCAACCTCGACTGGTGAGCCGGTCAGGGCACCTCCTGGCCAGACGACCACAACCTGGTCGCCGTTGGGGTAGAGCGCCCAGCGGCCCCGGTGGGTGCGGGCCGAGCAGGTCGGGGTGCCCAGCGGGATCTCACCGGTGCGGGAGGAGGACCCTGAGGTGGTGACCAGGACGTTGGTGATCGCGGCCGGCTGGTCGCTGTTGTGGCGGAGCCGTGCGGGTGGGTAGTGGATCACCATGGCGGGTCCTTTCCGGAAGCAGCCGCTGTCGAGCGCGCGTGGCGCGGTGGCGCGGCCAGCCGTGCGGGGTGCAGTTAGCGGGCCGAGGCGAACAGGGTGGGTTCTTGGACCTGGTTGATCGCCCGCTGCTGGTGGCCGTCTTGGATCCAGCGGGCGCTGCAGCTGGTGCAGATGGCGATCGGGTACAGACCGAAGGTGATGGTGACCAGGGCCGATCGGCATAGCGGGCAGCGTGGCATCAGAGGACCTCGGTTCGTTCTTCTTGGCGGTGGTGGCTACTACGGACGGGCGGTGGCCGCTCGGTGTCGTCGCTGTGAAGCCGGCCAAGACAGCGGGTAGAGCCGGGGGGCGGAGCCGGCCCACTCCGGCCCCCCGGTTCGACTTACATGGGCTGTGGGTCCCGGCTGCTTGCGTCTTCGCTGTTTGCCGCGGTTCCCTCGATGGGGCCGGGGTGGACCTGGATGCGTGTGGGTTTGGCTTCCTCGGCCTTGGGCACCAGGATCTGGAGCACGCCGTCCTCGGAGGAGGCCTGGATGCCGTCCGCGGTGACGTGGGCGGGTAGGGTGATCGAGCGGCGGAAGGCGCCGTAGCGGCGCTCGACCCGGTGGTACTGCTGCTCGGAGGATTCGCTGGTGAACTGGCGCTCGCCCTGGATGGTGAGCAGGCCGTCCTCCATGGTGATGTCGAGGTCCTCGGGCTTGAGCCCGGGCAGTTCGACGGTGACCAGGTAGGCGTCCTTGCGCTCGGAGATGTCCAGTGCTGGCGCCCAGGCCGTGGCCATGGTCCGTGCAGTTCCCTGCTGGGTGTGTAGGCCCAGGGCGTGGGCGAGCATCGGGCTCATCTGGGCCATCTCGTCCTGGGCGCTGCGCAGGTCCTGGAAGGGGTCCCATCGCGTCATGGTGGTCATGTGGTCTCCTCGTCTCGTGGGCCGTGGGCCCGGCGGCTCGGGGAGGACGCAGACCGGTGGCTGGCCAGCGCTCACTTGCCGAGTTGAACTATGTTCACTGTAATCTGAACGTTGTTCATATGTCAAGGACGGCGTTCAGAGAGGGAATGGAGCCGGGCACCGGGCTGGTCCACTACGCCGGCGACGCTGCGGCGGCGCAGGCGGCCGGCCGCCCAGCGTGGGGGAGCCGAAACGCGGTCGGCGCCATCGGGGCAGGCAGCCACCGACAGGGTCCCCATGGTTGTGGCCGCAAGGACACTAGTCGGTAACCGCTTGTGATGGGCGCAGGGGTGCGCCGACGGCGTGGAGGTGGCGGATGGCCTCGGCGTAGGAGCCGAACAGGCTGGCCTCGGTATAGGGCAGGTCGTGTTGCTGGCAGAACGTGCGGACCAGTGGTTGGGCGTGGCGCAGGTTCGGCCTGGGCATGTTCGGGAACAGGTGGTGCTCGATCTGGTAGTTCAGCCCGCCCAACAACCAGTCCACCAGCCGGCTGCCGGCCACGTTGCGGGAGGTCAGCACCTGGCGGCGGACGAAGTCCAGCTCCTCGGCCGCGGTGAGGGTCGGCATCCCCTTGTGGTTGGGGGCGAACGAGCAGCCCAGGTAGAGGCCGAACAAGCCCTGCTGCACCAGGACGAACGCCACCGCCTGGAGCGGCGAGAGCACCAGCAACAGGGCCGTGAGGTAGCCGGCGGCATGGGCCAGGAGCAGCGACGCCTCCACCGCGTTGGCCCGCCCCCTGCCCCGGACAATCGCCTTGGCGCTGGCCAGGTGCAGGTGGGCCGCCTCCAGCAGCAGCAGCGGAAAGAACAGGAACGCTTGGTGGCGGGCGATCAGCCGGACCAGCCCGTGCCGGGAGCTGGCTTGGTCGGCGGTGAAGGCGAGCGCGGCGATGCTGATGTCGGGGTCCAGGTCCTCGTGGTTGGGGTTGGTGTGGTGGGCGTTGTGCTTGGGGACCCACCAGCCGAAGCTGATCCCGATCAGGAGGTTGGCGTGCAGCAGGCCGACCCGGTCGTTGCCGGGTCGGGAGCGGAAGATCTGCCGGTGGCCGGCGTCGTGGCCGACAAAGGCGAGCTGGGTGAAGACGACCGCCAGGTAGGCGGCGGTGACCAGCTGCCACCAGGAGTCGCCGAGGATGGCGAAGGCGGCCCACCCGCCGGCGAGCAGGGCCAGGTTGAGACCGATCCTGGCCAGGTACCAGCCGCGCCGACGGTCCAGCAGACCGGCCTGCTTGATCTGCCGCGACAGCTGGGTGTACTCACTCCACCGGCTCGTCGGTGACGACGCCGACCCAGCGGTCCCCTCCTGGTTAAGGCTGGCCAATGCACCCTCCTGCTCAGTTGTTGAGCTCGAGCGACGAGCTGCTTCCGAATCGGCCGTGGGGTGCAGGACGCCTCAACACCGGTGTGCCGCCGAGGCCTTCGGCCGGCTGGTCAGGCCTCAACCACGACGGGTAACCGGCGATCGGTTGGAGTCGGTGTTGAAGGCCACCTCGGTCGCCGGCGGCTCCACGGCGGGCGGTGTGGATGCGGAGGCGGCGGAGTTGGCGGGCGTTGGGGGTGGGGTGGTGGGCGTTGCGGCTGGGGTGGTGCCGGCGGCCTGTTCCCGGGCCAGGAACGCCCCCAGCTCCTGGATGGTGCTCATCAGCGGGGCCGGGAACACCACCGTGGTGTTCTGGTCCACGCCGATCTCGACCAGGCTCTGGAGGTTGCGCAGCTGCAAGGCCAGCGGGTGGGCCATCATCACGTCGGAAGCGGCCCCGAGCTGGTCGGCGGCCAGCGACTCACCCTCGGCGGCGATGATCTTGGCCCGCTTCTCGCGTTCGGCCTCGGCCTGGCGGGCCATGGCCCGCTTCATGGTCTCGGGCAGCTGGATGTCCTTGAGCTCGACCAGGGTCACCACCACCCCCCAGGCCTCGGTGGTCCCGTCCAGGATCTCGCGGATGGCCACGTTGATGGTGTCGGTCTCGGCCAGGGTCTGGTCAAGGGTGTGCTGGCCGACCACCTTGCGCAGGGTGGTCTGGGCGATCTGGTTGATGGCCGCGGCCACGTTCTCGATCGCGACCACCGCCTTGGTCGCATCGGTCACCCGGTAATACGCCACCGCCGAGACGTCGACGCTGACGTTGTCGCGGGTGATGATGCCCTGGGACTGGATCGGCATGGTCACGATCCGCAGCGACACCCGCCGCAGCACCTCGATCAGCGGCACGATCAGCCGCAGGCCGGGCTCCCGCACCCCGACCACCCGGCCCAGGCGGAACAGCACACCCTGCTCGTACTGCTGGACGATCCGAACCGACAGCGCCAACCCGAGCAGCACCAGCACCGCGACCACCACGAGAGCGATCAGCAAGCCGTTCATGTCTAATCCCTTCTACCGCTACCGGATGCGTGGCTGCGCTGGCTCCGTGCGGGTCTTCATGCGCTAGTAGGTCGGTGCGTCGGACGGGGTGAGCAGCTGCGGGTCTCGCAGGTCGAAGGAGCGCAGGTTGGTCAGCAGGCGGCGTCGTTCCACCTGGGCGGCCTCGTCTTCTTCGATCGGAGGATCGTGGTCGTAGCTCCGGGCGTCCTGTTCGGAGGTGTAGTACACGATCTGGGTGAAGTCACCGGGCCGGTCGGCGTGCTCGGCCACCGTCACCCCCAGGATGTGCGGCGCCTCCCGGGCCAGGACCTCGTCCTGGTCGCGGGCCAGGCTGGCCATGCGCTCCAGGTCGTCGCTATGGCCCTGGATGACCTGGACGAAGCCGGCCTGATCTGAGCCGCCATCCCGGTAGGTGTGGACCTTGGGGGCGTCGTGGGAGACGACCCGAGCAAGGTGCTGGGAGGCGTCCCGCCACCACTCGCGCTGCTCGGGCCGGTCGCGGTTGCGGCGAGCCTGGGCCTCGGAGGCGAAGCGGACCACGGTGATGCTCCAGCCGTCTTCGGTGATCCCAGTTGTGGAACCGAGCCAGCCATCGGCGTCGGCGGCGAGCAGTCGCCGCCAGCGGCCCAGATCTCGGCGGATCCCGGGTGGGTTGGTCGCCCGGCCCTGGATGACCTGAATGAACATGGGCTTCTGTCCTTCTCAACAATGTCGCTGTCGTCGAGCCCATCCCTGCCGGTCGGCTCCTCCTACATTCTTCTGATTCGCAGGTACCGGGTGACGTCCGGCAGCACGTTGCCGGCCAAGATGGCGCCCAGCCCGACGGCCGCGGCTGCCAGCAACAAGATCTTCATCTGCCAGGTCTCCCTCGTGTCCCCGGTCACTGGGGTGATCAACGTTCACTTGATTCCGAACAATGTTCACCGTATGCTGACCACTGTTCACCTGTCAAGATCAACGTTCAAGGAGGCCACATGGATCGGCGGCAACGGGCCGCATCCAACGGGCGGGCAACCGCACCATCTGGCCAGCCCGCCACCGACGGAGAGTCACGCTCGCTGTGGTTCGACCCACCCACCGACGACCAGGACCGCCGCCCCCGGCTCACCCGCGAGCGGGTGGTCACCGAGGCGCTGGCGGCCATCGCCGAGGACGGCGTCCAGGCCCTGACCATGCGCAGCTTGGCTGGCCGCCTGGGGGTCGTCCCCGGCGCCGTCTACCATCACGTTCGCAACAAGCAACAACTCCAGGACCTGGTCCTCGACAACGTCCTGGCCGAGGTCGACGTCCACCTGGACCCCGCCGTGGACTGGACCGAGCAACTCAAGCTCCTGGCCCATCGGCTCCGCCAGGTGCTCGAGGACCATCCCGGGGTGGCCGGGATCCTCAAGACCCGCGACCCGCTCGGACCTCACTCCCTGGCCCTGGCCGAGGCATTCCTGGAGCCGCTGCAGGCCGCCGGGTTCGGCGACCGCCAGGCCGGGCTGGCCTTCTTCGTGCTGGTCGACTACACCATCGGCTTTGCCGTCAGCAGCACCTCCACCTCGGTCAACGAGCAGCGCCTCCGCGACCCGGCGACCAGGACCCAGCTGCACCAGTTCTTCCGCTCACTCCCCCCGGACCGCTTTCCCGCCCTGGTGACCCTGGGCGAGCACGTCTGGGTCGACAACCGCAACGAGCGGTTCACCGCCGGCCTGGACGCGCTGGTCGCCGGGTTGGAGCACGCACACAACTCCCCCAGCGACCGCAGCTGAGCCTCGACTTCCAGCACCACTACGACAGGCCATCTCGCGCAATGCGGGCCGCCCGAGCCCTCGTTCTGGGTTAGGCGCCCTTGCCTCGGGGGGCGAAGCTCAGTACGCGGAGCGTGAGGCTTCCCTTGTCGTTCCCAAACTCCTCGAGTGGGCCACAGCCTCGCCCACGACTGCTGGGCGAGGCCTGGCCGAACACGGCGATCAGCCGGACCGGACGCCCAATCCGCCAAGCGCAAGCTGCACCGTCTTCACCGCGCGGCCGAGATCCGAGGCCACCACCGCGATCCATCGGTTGTCGGTGGTCAAGGAGTGGGTCTCGAGGTCGCCATGGTGACCTCTGCTCCTGGGCGTCAAGCCGCATCGTCCCCTGCCCGAACGATGAACCCCCTGGTCACCAGGGGGTTCATCGGTTTGGGTGGTCGAAGGGCTTTGGCCGACGCTCAGCGGCAGGCCGCCGGGACCGGCGCACTCACGGCCGGCGGGGCGCCTGGCGGGAGGACGAAGGTGGCGTAGACGGCCGCCGGGTCCTGCCGGCGGTTGGCAGCGACGTGGACGGCGCCCGGTGCCTCGAAGAAGCCGTGCCCGGCCCGTACGACGTCGGAGAGGCAGCGGCCGTGGGCGGCGTGGTTGAGGGTGACCGCCCCGGAGACGACCTGGACGAGGACCGGGCCGGGATGGAAGTGCCAGCCGGTCGTGTCGCCCGGCTGGAAGTCGATGCGGACGGTCACGACGTTCGACCGCCCCTTGCGGTCGATGTCGATCGGGCCGGGAACCAGCGCCGCGGCGAGCGGGGTGATGCTGGGGCCGGATGCCGCAGGGGTGGGGCCGGCGGTGGCCCCGGCGGCAGGGCCGCCGCCGAGCGAGGAGAACACGAGGGCCGCCGCGACGGCGGCCGTCAGGGCGGCGCCGGCGACCAGCGCGGCGCCGCGGGTTGGGATGGGGAGTCGCATGAGGAACCTCTTTCTGCTGTGGGGCGTCCCGGTGGACGATCCGTGCACGTCCAGGTCTAGACGTGGCGCCTTTGCGCTCCCTTACCTGGGCCTTAGCGGGTTGCCGCCGCGACGCGGCGGGGCGCGTGCCGGCCGATGGCGGGCGGCTTCCGGTGCGGGTAGCGTCTTCGACGGGAGGCAGTGTGGCGAACGACGCAGGCGTGGGTATCCGTCTCCTCGGTGGGTTCGGGGTCACCGTGGGGGATCGCCTGGTCGCTGCAGACGCCTGGCGGTTACGCAAGGCCAAGACGCTGGTCAAGCTGTTGGCCCTGGCCGATGGGCATCGCATGCACCGCGACGCGCTGGTGGCCGTCTTGTGGCCCGAGCGTGACGCCGCGTCGGCGGCCAACAACCTGCATCAGGCGCTGTATGTGGCCCGCCGGGTGCTCGGCGGGGCGTCCGGCGCCCTCTGCTGTCTGCGCGACGACGTCGTGCTGCTGTCGGAGGGCGCGATGCCGTGGCTGGACACCGAGGCCTTCGACGCCGCCTGCCGGCGGGCCCGGCGGACCCGGGATCCCGGCGACTATCGGGTGGCGGCCGAGTTGTACCGCGGTGATCTGCTGCCCGAGGACCGGTTCGAGGATTGGGCCGAGGGGCCACGCGAGGCCTTGCGCGAACGCCATCTCGGCTTGCTGGTGGAGTACGCCGAGGTGCTGACGGCGCGGGGCGAGCACACCCAGGTGGTCGACGTCGTGGGGGCGGTGACGGCCGCCGACCCCTTCCACGAGGGCGCCTACCGGACCCTGATGACGGCGCTGGCCGCGAGCGGCCGCCGCTACGAGGCCCTGGCGGTGTTCGACCGGCTCCGGGAGGCGCTGGTCGAGGAGTACGCCGCCGAGCCCGAGCCGGCGACCCGGCGGCTGTACCGCGACCTGCTCACCGCCGGCGATGCACCGGCGGAGGCGGCGGCGGTCGGGGCCGTGACCTCGGTCCAACGGGACGCCATCCGGACCCTGCACGCCACGCCGGCACGGGCCATGGACGGTCTGCGACTGGAGCAGACGTCCTTCGTCGGCCGCCGCCGCGAGCTCGCCGAGATCGTCCAGGCGCTCGGCCGCACTCGACTGCTGACCCTGACCGGCCCGGGCGGCGCCGGCAAGACCCGGCTCGCCTACCAGGCCGCAGGCAGGCTGGCAGACCGCTACGCCGACGGCGTCCACGTCGCCGAGCTGGCGTCGCTGTCGCGGCCGGAGCTGGTCCCGCAGACGGTCGCGTCGGTGCTGGAGGTGTCGCTACCCGAGACGGGGACCGCGGAGGTGGCGCTGGCCCGGCAGCTGGCCGGGCGGCGGCTGCTGCTGGTCCTTGACAACTGCGAGCATCTCCTGGAGGCGTGCGCCCGACTCGCCGCCGAGCTGCTGCGCACCTGCCCGGATGTGGTCGTGCTGGCCACCAGCCGCGAGCCGCTGCGGGTGGGCGGTGAGGTGACCTGGCGGACGCCGTCGCTGGCGCTCCCGGACCTGCGGGCCCTGCCCCCCCTCGGCCGGCTGGGGGAGCTGGAGTCAGTCCGGTTGTTCGTCGAGCGCGCGCAGGACGCGGCGCCAGGGTTCGCGCTGGACGCGACCACCGCGCCGGCGGTGGCCGAGATCTGCGTCCGCCTGGACGGGATGCCGCTGGCCATCGAGCTCGCCGCGGCGCGGACGTCGACCCTGGCACCCGCCCAGCTCGCCGCCCGCCTGGATGACGCCCTGGGCGTCCTGGGTCGCGGCAGCCGCGCCGCCGTCACCCGCCAACAGACCCTGCACGCCACCCTGGCCTGGAGCCACGATCTGCTCGACGAGGACGAGCGGGTCCTGTTCCGGCGCCTGGCGGTGTTCGCGGGCAGCATGCCCTTGGAGGCGGTGGAGCAGGTCTGCGGCGGCGACGGGCTGGACGTGGTCGACCTGCTCAGCCGCCTGGTCGACAAGTCCCTGGTCCAGGCGGAGCACACCGAGGGCACGGCGCGCTATCGCCTGCTGGAGACCATCCGCCAGTTCGCCGACCAGCGCCTGGGAGACGCCGGTGAGCGGGCGGCACGGGTCCGCGCCCACCGCGACTGGTATGTGACCATCGCCGCCGCGCACGACCCGGAGCGGGCCGTCGGGGTGGTCAACGACACCCCCCAGGCGCTGGATGTCGAGCACGACAACCTGCGGGCCGCACTGTCCAGCGGGCTGGCCGACGACCCGGCGGCGGCGCTGCAGCTCGCGGTCAGCCTGTGGCGCTTCTGGCTGGCCCGCGGGCATTTCGCCGAGGGCAGCCGCTGGCTGGCCGCGACGCTGGCGGCGGCGCCGGAGCGGACGCCGTTGCGGACCAGGGCGCTGTTGGCCGCGGCCGCCATGGAGGTCCGACGCGGCGATTCCACCGCCCGTCTGCTGGAGCTTGCGGTCGAGGCGGCGGCGATCATGCGCGAGGTCGCCGACGACGAGACGCTGGCGCAGACCCTGCACCTGACGGGCCTCCTGACCTGGGTGGAGGACGGCGCGTGGGAGCACGCGGTCCGGCTGGTCGAGGAGGCCCGCTCCCTGGCCGCGAGGGTCGGGAGCGCCGGCGTGGTCGCCAGCGCCACCCACATGCTCGGCGTCATCGCCTTGTTGCGGGGCGCCGGCCACGACGCCGAAGCCTCCCTGAGCGAGACGCTCGGTCTGCTGGAGCGGCTCCCAGCGGACCTGCCACCGTTCTTCTCGGTGGTGACGCCAGGGTGGTTCTGGGAGCTCGGGCCCGGTGGGCAGCCCCGCATGCCGTTCACCGAGACCGTGCTGCTGTACCGGCGGGTCGGGACCGGCCAGGCGGCGGCGTACACCTTGTCCAACCTGGCGTACGCGGTGCGCCTGGTGGGCGAGATGGCGCAGGCCCGCACACTGGTCAAGCAGAGCCTCACCGACTTCCACCGCCTGGGGGACCTGCACGGCGAGGGGCTGGTTTTGTGCCACCTGGCCAACCTGCACCGCCTCGCCGGCGAGCTGTCCGAGGCCGACGAGCTGCTCGGCCGAAGCCTGGAGATCCGCCACCGCCTGGGCGACCGGCGCGGCGTGGGCGTCACGGTGGTCAACCAGGGCCTGGTCGCCGCGGCGGCCGGGGACCTGGGGCGGGCCGACCGGCTGCTGCGGGAGGCGTTGCTGCTGTTCGAGGAGATGGAGGACGGGCCGGGACGCTGGGGTGCGCTGCTCGACCTCGGCCTTGTCCTGCTCGACGCCGGCGAGCACGACCGGGCGCGGCGGGTGCTGCGGCAGTGGCGCGAGCTGCCGCTCGTCCCTCTGAGCTTTCGCCCTCGGGCCTGGAACCTGTTGGCCCTCGCCGAGCTGGAGCGACGGGCCGGCGACCAGACCGCGGCCGCAGCCTGCGTGGACGAGGCGCGACGCCGTTTCGTCGCCCTGGCCGACTCCGCAGCGATCGACTACCTGACCAGCCATGCTGAGCCGCCGCTAAGGGGACGCTGAGCGGCCTCCCCTAGGGTCACGGCGACCGTTGCCATCGAGCAAGGAGCGACAGCCATGGCCACCACAGTCGGCGAGCGCGACGTCATCGGCGAGGCCACCCTCGGCGAGCTGGAAGCCACCCTCCGGGGTCGGCTGGTGCGACCGGACGACCCCGACTACGACCAGGCCCGCACCGTCTGGAACGCCGCCCACGACCGGCGGCCGGCGCTGATCATCCGCTGCGCCGGCGCCGCCGACGTCATCCGGGCGGTGGAGTTCGCCCGCAGCGAAGGGCTCCCGGTGGCGGTCCGCGGCGGCGCCCACAGCATCGCCGGGTTCTCCACCAGCGACGGCGGGGTCGTCATCGACCTCTCGCCGATGAAGGGCATCCGGGTCGACCCGCAAGGCCGGCGGGCCCTGGCCCAGCCCGGGCTGACCTGGTCGGAGTTCGACCACGAGACCCAGGCGTTCGGCCTGGCCGTCACCGGCGGCCTGGTGTCCAGCACCGGCATCGCCGGCCTGACCCTGGGCGGCGGGATCGGCTGGCTGCTGCGCAAGTACGGCCTGGCCTGCGACAACCTGGTCTCGGCGGACGTGGTCACCGCCGACGGCCAGCTCCTCACGGCCAGCGAGGACTCCCACCCCGAGCTGTTCTGGGCGCTGCGCGGCGGCGGCGGCAACTTCGGGGTGATGACGTCGTTCGAGTACCGCCTGCACCCGGTCGGCCCGACCGTCTTCGCCGGCCCGGTCTTCTACGGGGCAGCCGACGCGGCCCAGGTGCTGCGGGGCTGGCGTGACCTCACCGCGACCATGCCCGACGAGCTGACCAGCCTGGCCGACATCTTCGTGGCCCCGCCGGTGCCGTTCCTCCCCGAGGCCGTCCACGGCCAGCAGGTGGTCGGCATCCTCGGCGTGTACGCCGGCCCGGTCGAGGACGGCGCCAAGGCCGCCCAGCCGCTGCGGACCCTGGCCGAGCCGCTGGCCGACCTGATGGGCCCCATGCCGTATGTCGCCATGCAGAGCCTGCTCGACCCGCTGTGGGGACCGGGCGCCCAGAACTACTTCAGCGGGGTCATGCTCAACCAGCTCACCGACGAGGCCATCGACACCCTGCTCACCCAGCACGCGGCCGGCCAAGCGCCCGTCCGTGAGCTGCACCTGCACCACGGCGGCGGCGCCATGGCGAACGCCCCCGCGGGCGGCACCGCATTCGCCCTCCGCGACGCGGCCTACATCCTCAACATCATCGCCCGCTCCCCCGACCGCGAGGGCTTCGACGAGCACGTCGGCTGGGCGCGCACGACCCACCAGGCCATGGACCCCTGGAGCACCGGCGGCTATGTCAACTTCACCTCCGAACCCGGCCAGGACAAGGTGCGCGCCTCCTACCCGCCCGACACCTACGCCCGCCTGGTCGCCGTCAAGGACCGGTACGACCCGACCAACCTGTTCCAGCTCAACCAGAACATCCACCCCTCCGGCCGCTCCTGATCAGCCGGCCGGTGACCGCCACGGCGCGCTCCGGCGGACGGCCAGACACCGCCCGAAGGCGGACCGTTAGCCCAGGCTGGCGGTTGTAGAAGACCTCGATGAAGTCGAACACGGCGGTCCGTAGGGCTTGGCGGGTCGGCCAGTCGTAGCGGTCGAGCAGCTCGCACTCGAGGGTGGCGAAGAGCTCTCGGCGACGGCGTTGTCCAAGGCGTCACCGACGGTCCCCATCGAGGCGACCAGGCCGGCCTGCTGGAGCCGGCGGCCAAGGCCCAGGCTGGTGTACTGCCAGCCGTGGCAGTGTGATGGACCAGCCCGGCCGCTGGCTGTCGCTGGGCGATCGCCATGTCCAGGGCGTCAAGGACCAGTTCGGCGCGCAAGAGCTCAGCCACCGACCAGCCGACGATCCGGCGGGAGAAGGCGTCCAGGACGACCGCCAGGTACAGCCAGCCCTCGCTCGAGCGCTGCTAGGTGATGTCGGCCACCCAGAAGCCGATCCGGCGCTGGTGGGGTGAAGTTACGCTCGACGAGACCGGGTGCTGAGGTGGCCTCCGGGGTCGCGGCGGGTCAGGCCCCGGCCTCGGCGTCGATGGCAGCCTTGGAGGCCAGCAGCGCGCATGAGCCTGGCCACCCGCTTGCTGCTCACGCGTCGGTCCAGGCCCAGCCGCAGCTCGGCGTGCACGCGAGGGGCGCCATAGGTCCCGCGGCTGCGGGTATGGATCTGGCGGATCTAGTCGGTGAGCGCCTGGTCAGCCAGCATACGGGTCGAGGCCGGACGCGAGGCCCAGGCGTAATAGCCCGCGCGTGCCACACCCAGCATGCGGGCAAGACGGGCGACAGGACGGTGGGCTTTCTCCGCCTCGATCAGCCGATAGCAACTCACCGGTGATCGGACTCCCATCTCGAGGGCCAAGCCCTCAACTTGGGTGTCCACCAGACCGGGTCAACTCCATCTCGGCCAGCTCGCGGCGTCTGCCGACGGAAGCTCAACGGCAACACTTCAGCAGTCGCAAGTTAGGGTGTAACCGAGCGCCATGCACCGCCCTGAACCTAAGGTGGCGCGAATCTGTTCAGCTTGCGATTGCCGTTAGCTGGTCGGCGGCAGGCCGCTGACCAGCGCTGATAGTGTCTGGTCGGGACGGCGGGATTTGAACCCGCGGCCCCCTGCTCCCAAAGCAGGTGCGCTGACCAAGCTGCGCCACGTCCCGTGAAAACTGCTGCTGACCTGCGGTTTCCCTTGCCCTGTGGGCTGAGGCGGCCCTGCATAGCGCTTCAACACCACCTGACTGGCGTGCTACCGTGCTGCCATGTCGGAGCCAAGGCTACCCGACTTGGCCCGCTCCTTCGAGCGGCACCATTGACCGCATTGACCCTTCCCTCCAGTCCCCGTAGCGTTGCCCGACGTCCCGCCCCGGCTGGGAAGCCGGTCCGTGCAGGCGCTAGGAGGCCGCGATGAGGCTCTTGGGACATGGCCGGCTGCCACGACCAGCACCCAACACCTCACTGCCTCCACCCTCAGCAGACAACGCCCTGCTCGGAGGGTTGCGCGCCAACCGAGCCCACGACGGCGAGCGTCCGGTGGCGGCAGGCCGGCCGCGCCGGCACCTGTCGGTCCTGGCCCTTGCCGCGCTCCTGCTGCTCGCGGCCGCAGCGCCCGCCGCGGGCAGCCAAGCTCCCAGCGCCGAGCTGCCCCGCCAGCAGCTCCAACAGCTGCTCGAGGAACTGGTCGCCACCGGCCAGCCCGGCGCCATCGGCCTGGCACGCCACGGCAAGGAGACCTGGCGCGGCGCAAGCGGCCTGGCCATCCTTGACCCCGAGCAACCGATGCGTCCGGGACTGCGCTACAAGGTCGGCAGCATCACCAAGACGTTCACCGCCACCGTCGTGCTCCAACTCGTCGGCGAGCACAAGCTCAGGCTGGGCGACTCGG
>Ga0307301_10000075_pt1 | contig 25794 bp, 21 predicted proteins | sample ER_DNA_182_FD_194506 | JGI IMG/M metagenome (GOLD analysis project Ga0307301, IMG submission 194506) | Bulk soil microbial communities from the East River watershed near Crested Butte, Colorado, United States - ER_DNA_182 | ecosystem: Environmental > Terrestrial > Soil > Floodplain | place...
GAGCTCCTCGGGCCGATCGCCCACCTTCCGCGTCACCCGCTCGCGCTGGGGCGCTTTGCAGTCGCCGGGCTGCGCTCCGCACAGAGCATTGCCGACGCGCGTTTCGAGACGGAAGCGGGACGCGCGCTTTTCGCAGGCGCGGCAGCTCACTCGTTTCTTCCGCTGGGACAACGTGCGAGTGCGTCCTTCGGCCTGGTGCTGCTCGTGCTTGCCCACGTCTCCGGCTGGCCCTTCCCTCGCGGCGGCTCACAGGCGATCGCGGACGCGCTTGCCGCACGACTGCTCTCGTTGGGCGGCGAGATCGAGACAGGGAATCACGTCTCGTCGCTCAGTGAGTTGCCGAGCAGCAGGATCGTGTTAGCCGATGTGACGCCGAGACAGCTGCTCTCGCTCGCGGGTGATCTCCTGCCGAACCGTTACCGCCGGCGGCTCGAAGGTTGGCGTTACGGGCCGGGTGCGTTCAAGCTCGACTACGCGCTGGACGCGCCGATCCCGTGGCGTGCCACGGAGGTCGCCAAGGCCGGAACGGTTCACGTCGGCGGGTCGCTCGCCGAGATCGCGGAGTCGGAGCGCGCCGCCTGGGAAGGAAGGCACGCCGAACGGCCCTTCGTGCTCCTCGCCCAGCAGACCCTGTTCGACGAAACCCGCGCGCCTGACGGCAAGCACACGGCGTGGGCGTACTGTCACGTCCCGAACGGATCGGCGTTCGACATGCGCGAGCGGATCGAAGCTCAGATCGAGCGCTTCGCGCCGGGCTTCCGCGACCGGGTCCTCGCCTGCACGTCGCGGAACCCAGCCGACCTCGAGCGCGAGAACCCGAACCTCGTCGGCGGTGACATCGCCGGTGGCGCGAACACACTCGCGCAGCTGGTCGCTCGTCCAGCTCCTCGGCTGATTCCCTATTCGACCCCCGTCGCCGGGCTGTACATCTGTTCGGCGTCGACGCCGCCCGGCGCAGGCGTCCACGGCATGTGCGGCTACCTCGCAGCGCGCGCGGCACTTCGCCGGAGCTGACCTAATGGCCGCGCGCGCCCGCCGGTGTCTCGCGCCGCCGCCGCGACCCATCCCGGCCGGGTGGCAGCCCCGGGACGATTGGCGCCTCGGGGAAAACCTCCACCGAGTCCTGTCGTCCGCGCGGTTGGGGATAGAGGTTCATCAGTGTCCGCTCTTCGGCCGGCACGCCGAACGTCACGGGCAAGCCGAGCTGCTCGAGCTCGGACGCCATCAAAGGATGGTCGTGCGTCCAAACCCCGCTCGACAGCAGATGCGCGACCTCACGTGCGCGTGGTTCCGGCATGCGCTCCTCGAGGAGGTGAGTCACCACGACCTCGACTTGCCTCAACGCCTTACGCCCGACGTCCGCCATGATCAGCGTCTCGTCCTTGTGCTCGCCCGGCAACGCTGCGACCTCGACCAGGGACGCTGCGGGGTATTGCCCGAGCTGCGGGTCCACCGGCCCGAGTGCCGCGTGCCGGTCGATGACGATCTCGTCGGCCGCGAGCGCAATCAGGGTGCCGCCGCTCATCGCGTAGTGGGGCACGACCGCAACGACACGTCCGTCGTGATCTGCAAGGGCCAACGCGATCTGGCTCGCTGCGAGCACGAGGCCTCCCGGCGTGTGCAGGATGATCTCGATCGTCCGCCCGGGCTCCGTTCCCCGGATCGCCCTCAGCACGCTCTCGGAATCGTCGATATCGATATGCCGCATGATCGGGAAGCCGAGCAACGACATCGTCTCCTGGCGATGGATGAGCGTGATGACGGTCGCCTTCCGCTTCGAGGAGATTGACGCCAGCATTCGCCTGCGCGTCATCGCCAGCAGCTGACGCTGCACGACGGGCTGGAGCGAGCTGAGGATGAAGAAGATCCAGATCAGGTTCCAGGGGTCCATGCACTACTCAGTATCCGGTCAACGATGAAGTGACTCGGGCCAACGGGTACCTCGTGGTGCCCTCCTACTTGTTCAGCCGTGGGCGCTCGTACCGCGACAGCGTTAGCGCCGCCGCAAGCGGCACGATCAGTGCGCAGTGGCTGCGACCCGGCGTCTCTGCGACGTCGCCCCGTCGCGTGCTTCCGTGAACGGTTTCGCGATGTCCTCGAGCGCGCGGCGTTCAGCGGGCACCGCGAGTAACACCGCCACGAGCCCTGCGGCGATCATCAGTCCAGCCCCAAGTAGATAGCCGTAGTTGACGTTCGTGCGGCTGTGCGTCGCGATCAAGGCTCCGAAGATCGTCGGTGAGAGCGCCGCGACTCCTGTTCCGGCCGAGTAGAACAGTGCGATTGCCATCGCGCGTGCCTCGAGCGGGAAGAGCTCGCTCACGGTGAGGTAAGCGGCGCTCGCCCCCGCCGAGGCGAAGAAGAAGATGACACACCAGCAGATCGTCATCGTCGTCGCACTCAGAACGTCGTGCGTGAAGAGCACCCCCGTGATGATCAGGAGTACACCCGAGATGATGTACGTCGACGAGATCATCACGCGCCTGCCGACCGAATCGAACAGCGGGCCGAGCACGAGCGGTCCAGCAATGTTCCCCACCGCGAAGGGAATCAGATAAAGGGGGGCGCTCGACGCTTTCACGCCGAAGAAGTCCGTGAGCACGAGCGTGTAGGTGAAGAAGATCGCGTTGTAGAGGAACGCCTGCCCGATCATGAGCGACAGGCCGAGCACTCCTCGCGATGGGTAGTTCTGGATCACGTATCTCGAGATGTCGACGAAGTTGATGTGCTTGCGCTGTTCGATGGCGATCGGCTCGCCTTCGGGCTCGGGCAGCTGCGGATGCGTCTTGCGAACCTGCTCTTCGATCTCCGCTACCACCTTCTCCGCTTCGTCCGCGCGCCCGTGCGTGAGCAACCAGCGCGGGCTCTCCGGAATCAACCGCCGGATGGTCAGGATGCCGAGCGCGAGGATCGCCCCGATCAAGAAGCCGAGCCGCCAGCTGATCGACTCACGGATGTTCGACAGAAACTCGTACGAGAGAAAGGCCGCCATGGCGGTCCCGAACCACCAGCTGCCGTTGATCGCGAGGGCGACGCGACCGCGAACGCGCGCGGGAATCAGCTCGTCGATGGCCGAGTTGATGGCCGCATATTCGCCGCCGATGCCGGCGCCCGCGAGGATCCGGAAGATTGCGAGGCTCCAGAAGTTCCAGGCGAGCCCCGAGGCGACCGTGAAGACGAGATAGACGCCGAGCGTCACCATGAACAGCTTCTTCCGGCCGACACGGTCCGTGAGGTAGCCGAAGAACAATGCACCGCCGACGGCCCCGAGCAGATACCACGTCCCGAGCGACGAGGCCTGCTGGGTGCTCAGGTGCAGCGTGTCCTTGTGCGTGAGGACGCCGGCCAGCGCGCCGACCAGCGTGACCTCGAAGCCGTCGAGGATCCAGGTGACGCCCAGCCCGATGACGATCAGCCAGTGCCAGCGGCTCCAGGGCAGCGCGTCGAGACGACGCGGGATCATCGTCTCCACGACACGGCCGGTCGCGCCGAGCTCACCGGTAGCGGCACTCGAGCTCATGAGTCCCCTGTTCCCCTGGAGACTTGGCTAAACCGGGGAGACGGGAACGTCGTCGTTCCCACCGCGTTCAGTCGGCGCTCTCGACCTCGAGCTCGTACTTGCGCACACGCTCGAAACCGGCGACGCCGAGTGCGCCGCTGTCGACGAGCCGGCACAGCCAGCCGTGTCCGCTGTTGGGATCGAACTCGTCCTCGTAGGTTCCGACCGAGGCGAAGATGCGTCCGCCCCGGAAATCCCATTCCTCGATCTCGTCATGGTTGCCGTCTACGTCGGTGCGAAACGCGTCGAGGTCCGCCAGCAGGCGCTCCTTCACCGTGGCGAGCCAGGTCTCACGCGGGTCGCGGTTCACGTCGACGCCGCACTGCTCGAACAGGTCGTCCTCGATCTCGTCGAAGATGAGCGCGTCGATGTAACGCTCCGATTCCGGCCAATCGGGCTCCTCTCCAGGGTCGAGTGCGACCAACTCGAGGTCGAGTCCCTGCTCGGCAGCTCGCGCGATTGTCGCCTCGGCCGCTGCCGGCAGGCCTTCGTCGCGCTCCCGCTCGAGCGTGTGCTCCAGCTCGTGGTCGGGGATGTCTCCCTCGGCCTCCGCGTAGTCACGTTCTGCGACCAGGTCGAGGAACGGTTCGCCGGCCTCGTCGTATGCGAGCTGCTCGTCCATCACCTGCCAGCTGATCGGCTGGCCGACCTCGATCGTCGTGAAGGCGTGTCCGAGTCTGGGCGAGCCGGGCCGGAACCTGCGCAGGGCGCCCAGCTCTTCGCGTTCGTCCGGATGCCGCAGGCGGAGCCGGTAGCGCGCGGGCTTCGCGATCGCGCGCGGGAGCCCATTGTCCCCGTCGGGCTCGTCGACGCTCTCCACGAGCCAGAACCGCCCGCGGAGCTGGAGCACCTCACCCGGCGTGAGCAGGTCGTTCGACGCGTACTCGTGGACGCGCTCCCTCCCGTCCGGACTGCGCGTCACCAGTTCGTATTTCAGCGACATGTGTGTGTTCATTCTGCGCCAGGAAGCACCAGCTCGACAAGCTCGGGCTGCACGGTGACGAAGCCGAGCCGGCCGTAGAACGCCCGGGCCCGCCAGTTGTCTCTCTCGACGACGATTCCGAGTGTGTGCGCGTGCTCCGCGATCGCATAGCCCTCTGCGTGAGCCAGGAGCCGGTGACCGATGCCGCGGCGCTCGTGGCCGGGGGCGACGAAGACCTGCTCGGCGATCACGTGCTCGCGATCGGGGACGAACAGGGCGACGTAACCGGCGACCTCGTCCTGTTCGTGCGCGACGAACACGACGTCGCGCTCGAGAGCCTCGAGGACTCGGCGGTCATTCCAACCCGAGGCGTTCGCAAAAACCGTCTTCGCGAGCCCGAAGAGCCGGCCGAGCTCGCTCTCACGGAGCGGCGCGATATCGAGTGCGCTCGACATGGGCGGTAGAGGCGAGAGGGGCCGGTGGTGACCGGCCCCTCTCAGCGGCCCCCTCAGGCCGACTCGACCTCGATGCGTCGCCGTTGCGCACGCGCTGCCTTGGGGATGCGCACAGTGAGCACACCGTCGTTGAGCTTGGCGTCGACGCCTTCCGGGTTGACCTCGCTCGGAAGGGCGACCCGGAACTCGAACCGTCCGACCCTGCGCGTGCGCCGCCGGATGACGCCCTTGCGCTCGCGCTCCTTGATCTCGCCGCTGATGGTCAGCTCGTTGCCGGACACCTCGATGTTGACGTCCTCGCGCCTGACCCCCGGCACCTCGGCCTCGACGACGTAGGCGTCCTCCAGCTCCTCGATGTCGACTGCCGGGATCCAGCCTGCGGGCTCGTCGAGCATGCCCCCGAACGTCTGCTCGAGCATTCGCCGCATGCGTTCGTTCAGCTGGCCCAGCTCGCTCACTGGACTCCAATTCTCGGATCCGGTCCTGTTGCGTTCCGGAAGAAGTTGCGACATGTGCCTGTCTCCTTTCGCTCGTTCGTTCAGACGACGGTTCGCGTGGCGACGGTCCCGAACTCGACCCTCGAGTTGTGAAAGGCGATGAGGGCGTAGCTGCCGCGATCAAGACGGCCGGGCGAGACGACCAGCGACTTGCCGAGGCGCTCCTCGGAGGGTTCGTCCCCGGCGGTGACGACGATCTGCGGCCTGTACGTATTGACGAGCTCCGCAAGCACATCGCTTCCGGGGTCGTGCAGGCCCTTGTGTGCAGGCCGAGTGGTGAACAGAAAGACCTTGGGGTAGTCCTTGAACTCACCGACCACCTTCAGGCAATACTCGGCCTCCCAGCCGGGATAACGAATCAGCGCTTCTTCGGTCCGCAGCGTCTCCGGGTCGTCGCGAATCTCGCCTCCGATCCCGGCGAACAGCACGTGGTCCGGTCCGACCGCCGCCGTGGCGTGCACTCCGCGCAGCTTCGGATAGGCGATCTCCAGGTTGTAGGACTCGCGCAGGTAGTCAGCGAGCGGCGCGTCGTTCGCCCCCGGAACCCAGAACGCGGCGACGTCCGCACGTCCAAGGGCCTTGAACAGGGCTCGGTAGGTGTCCGCCTTGCTCCAGGGGGCGCCGAGATCGCCGACGACGGCGACGGCGTCGATCGGCTCTTCGACGAGCTCGTCGAAGAGACTTTCAAGGAGGTCGGCGTCTCCGTTGATGCCGCCGAGTGCAAGCACTTTCTGAATGTGTTTGGCCATCACGCTCCCTTCCCTCCTTGCGGCTCAGGCGGCCGCGGAGCGCTGTGCGATGCGTGGACCGCCGAGACTCGACGAGTCGCTGCGGTACTGGGCGCGCGCCTCGGTCACTTCCTTCGAGTGGACTTCGCCCCATTCGGAGAGCGCGATCAACGGCTCGGTCATCGTCCACCCGAGTGGGGTCAGCGAGTACTCGACGCGGACGGGAACCTCCGCGAAGATTCGCCGTGCGACGAGGCCGTCACGCTCGAGTGCACGCAGCGTGTCGGTCATGACCTTTTTGGACACACCCGGCAGGCACGCGAGCAAGCGGCCATGACGCCGCACGCCGCGAGCCATGAAGAACAGAAGATGCACCTTCCACTTGCCGTGCAGAACGTCGAGCGCCTGGTCGACGCGCTCGATCAGGTCGAGGTCGCTCCGGCACGGCCTCGGCACCTTGGACAAGTCGGACTTGCGGAGAACTGCGACCCCGTCGTGACTGATGGCGGACACTCTTCACCTCTCTCCCGGTCGGTGACAGAACAGTGCGCTTCGACCGGGGAGCATGCGACAGCCACCGGGGTGGTCGCGTCAGTGACCTCCCTAGTCATGTCCCGGAACGGGGTAACCGGATTCGTGAGGCTCTTGCAGACTGGTGGCTGGAATCTGTCGCTTCTTGCGCTCCGCCCGGGGCCTAGTGGAGCTTCTGCTCGGAATCGAGTTGGAGGCGGATGAGATCCGCACGCGAGCCGACACCCATCTTTCGGAACACCTTGTGCAGGTGATACTCGACCGTTCGGGGGCTGATGAACAGCTGGGCGCCGATCTCCGGGTTCGACGCGCCCTCGGCGACCAGCCGGGCTATGCGGGCCTCCTGAGGGGTGAGCAGCTCCTCTTTCCCGGCCTCTCGCCTTCGCACCCGCTCGCCTGTCGCGACCAATTCCAGGCGCGCGCGCTCGTCGAAGGCCTCGGCCCCCATGAACCGGAACATCTCGTGCGCGGAACGAAGCTGGCTGCGGGCGTCGCGTCGCCGGTTTTGCCGCCGCAGCCACTCGCCGTACAGGAGATGCGCGCGGCCGAGATGAGGGGCCGCCCGACAGTTTTGGAGGTGTTCGATCGCCGCTCGGTACAGCGGCTCGGCCTCCCTGTCGGAGCTGATGAGGGCGCGGGAGCGCGCGAGCATGCCGCGCGCCCACTCGGTGCCGCTGAGCGTGCGATCGGCGAGGTGGTCGACCGCTGCGACGGCAAGCTCATGCTCCCCGCTGCGGACCGCCGCCTCGACGAGCTCCGGCAGGGCGAAGGTGCTGAGATACAGCGCCCCATCCTGAGCGGCGGACCGCGCTGCGCCCAGCGCCTCCTCGTAGTGACCGAGGCCGTTCTCCAGCACGGCCGTGGCGTACTGCGCGAACGTGACATAACGGCCAAGCCCACGCGCAATCGCATCTCGCATGTTCGCCTGTGCGAGGTCACGCGCTTCCGGCGTGCGTCCGCGCCAGGCCGCGACGATCAAAGGTCCTGCGCTCGCGTGGCTTGCAATGCCCTCTCCCGTCGCCTCCGCCAGCTCCCGAGCCTCGGCGAAGTTCGCGTCTGCAACTGCGAACTGACCGCTGACGATGTTGTCCCCGCCTGCGATCTGGTCGAGCGTGAGGGTCAGCGGTGTGAGCGCAGCGGCCTCGCGTGCGAGCGCGAGCTGAGTCGTCGCCAGTGCGTGCAGTCCGGCATCGTCCCAGATCTCCATCGCCGCGAGGCAGCCGAATGCCTGCCAGCGCAGTTCCGGCGTCCGTTTCAGCGCGTCGATTGCCTTCTGGACGATCGGAATGCCCCCGGCCGGGTTGCCCAGGAGGAGCTCCGCGACGCCGTCGAGGAGAAGGTCTGCGGCCGTCGCCGGCTTCGGCGCCGGCGGTGCCGCAAGCGCGGCCTCGGCCGCCTTGTGAACCGCGCCGCCGTTGCCGTAGCGGCCGCTGTACACCGACGCCTCCAGCGCTTCGAGGTGTGCCTCGCGCGACGCACGCACGTCGAGCGACTCGAGCGCGCGGGCTGCCTGCAGCAACATCGCGGCACTGTCCGCGCCCTGGCCGAGGGCAAAGCCGATCGAGGCTCGCAACCTCGCTGCCTGCGCTCGCTCGAGGTCGCTCAGCGGGAGCGACATCGCCTGACCGAGCAGCGCCGTCGCCCGGCCCGAGTTCGCGGCCGCGAGCTCGGCTTGAGCACCGTCGAGCATCCGTCCACCTCGCCTTGCAGGATCCGGCGTGAGCGTCGCAGCCCGCTGGAGCAGACCCGCCGCGGCTCGGTTGTCTCCGCGTCCCTTTGCACGCGCGGCCGAAGCCTCCAGCTCGTACGCGATCTCCTCGTCGGGCCCGGACGAGGCTCCGGCACGGTGCCACACGCGCCTGTCGGCATCGACGTCCGCATCCATGACGTCGACATACGCTCGGTGGGCACGTTGCGCATCGAGCGCCGATGCGTCGGCCGAGATCGCCGACCGCATCAGGGCATGCCGAAACCGCACGCGCGGGCTGATCTTCAGGAGACCCGCGTCCACCGCAGCGGCCGCGGCTTCGGCCGAGATTCCGAGGCTCCCTGCCGCGAGCCAGAAAAGGTTGGGATCGCCGCCCGGCTCGACGGCGAGAAGCAAGAGCAACGTCTGCGTGGCGGCAGGTAGCTGCCGAAACTGGTTCAAGAAGTACTGCCCGAGGTGGACTCCCAACGGAAGCGTTTCGGGCAGCGTGGCGATTCCAGCCAACTGTTCGGGGCTGAGCTCGGCCGGCAATTCGACGAGCGCGAGCGGGTTGCCGTCGGTCTCGGCAACGAGGCGCTCTCTGACACTCAGATCCAAGGGCCCGGCCACGGCCCGGCTGAGAAGCTCCCGGCTCTCGTCGGCTGCGAGCCCGACAACGCGAAAGTCCGGGATGCCGTCGAGCGGAACTCGCAACACCGTCGGCTCGTGCACGGCGAAGAGGAAGGCGATCAGCTCGGCCTCGAGCCTGCGGGCGACGAAGGCGATCGCCTCGACAGACGCTTCGTCCAGCCACTGGGCATCGTCGAAGAGATAGAGGCACGGCTCCTCGGCGACTGCGTGGGAAAGGAGCGTCAGGACGGCGAGCCCCACGAGGAAGAGGTCCGGTGAGTCGCCGCCGTTGAGCCCGAGAGCCGACTCGAGCGCTGCTCGCTGCCGGTGGGGCAGCGCGTCGAGCCCGTCGAGCAGCGGAGCGCAGAGTTGCTGTAGACCTGCGAAGGCGAGGTGGAACTCGGTCTGCACGCCGGTTACGCGAACCACGCGCAGGTCCGAGGCAGCCTCGCCGGCGCAATCAAGCAACGTCGTCAGCCCGATGCCCGGTTCGCCTCTCAGTACAAGAGCGCCGCCCTCGCCCGCCCGCGCACCAGCCAGGAGACCATCGACGAGCCGGAGCTCCTGCTCCCGGTTGAGCAGCACCAAAGGGAGACTACTCCCTTACAAAATGGCCGAACCGGCGCGTTTTCCACCCGGTTGCGAGGCTCGCCTGGGGCAGCCGGAGGTTCCCGAAATCCCTGGAAAAATCGAAAGAGAGACGTACTCTGTGGCAGCGGCGAAACGTCCCGGACCATGACGACGATCTTTGGAGACTCTTACGCAGGGCCAGGAGCTCGGCACGCGGCGCTCCTCTACACCTCCACCGACGAGTTCGCGTCGCTGACCGCGTCCTTCGTAACCGAAGCTCTCGAGAACGATGAGAGCGCCGCGGTCATCACCTCCACGGAAAATCTCGAGGCATTTCGGGCGGCGCTGAACGACCTTTCGCCATTGGTGTTCCTCGCCGACGGCGATGACTGGTATCGCAACCCCGCCGAGACTGTGGGCCGCTGGGTCGGCTTCGTCGAAGGCCAGCTCGCGAAAGGACGGTCGCGCGTGCGCGGTGTCGGGGAGATCGTGCCTCTTGGACGCGGCCATGCCGTTGAGCAATGGCTGCACTACGAGTCGATCCTGAATACGTTGCTGACGCCCCTACCGCTGTGGGTGCTCTGTGCCTACAACACCGAACTCCTCCCGGATTCGATGATCGAGGACGTTCGAACGTCGCATCCCACCGTGATCGAACGAGGATCGGTGTCGCAAAGCAACAGCTACCTGCCGCCGGGCGGGACGCCTGTTCGGTCCCTCGCCCTCGACGGCCGGCGGCAGGTGACCCGCCGGCCGGTCGACGTCGCGACCACCTGCGCGTACGTCGAAGTGGAGGCGCGCCGCGCCGGAATTGCCGAACGGCAGGTCCAGCAACTTCTGGCGGCGGTCAGCGAGGTCGCGCGCAATGCCTTCGTCCACGGCGGTGCTCCCGTTTTCGTGACCGCGTGGGGAGAAGACGAGAACTTCGTCTGCCAGATCGAGGACGACGGCGCGGGCATCGCGGATCTCGTCGCCGGGTACGCGCCTCCGACGAACGGGAACGACGGCTGGGGACTGTGGCTCGCACGCCAGAGAACGGACTCGCTCGAGGTTGGACGCGGCGCTTACGGCAGCGCCGTACGGCTGACGATGCGCCGCTCGCCCGCCGAAGCGCCCAGAGGAACACTCCCGACCCGGCTCTGATCCTGCCATGGGGAGGCCGTCCCCTCCATGGTGAGCTTGAGGTCCCCGGAGCCCGGGGTACAAGACGGCCGAGGCTGCGCCTCGCTCCAGCCTGTCGTCCAACCAGGGAGGATTTTCTATGGCTGCCGCCGATCAACCCGTTTGTCCACGACATGGACGGCCTGCGGTCGCGTCGAGGGTGCGGCTTCGCCCTGACGGGACGCAGGAAGTCGAGTACCTCTGCGAGATCGATCTCGCCGAAGAACAGATGTCGAGCCGCTTCGGCGGCCGCGGGAGCAGCCTCTTCGACGACTTCTTCTCCGATTTCTTCGGCGACGGGCAGACCGGCGGCGGCGCCGCCCGCAGGCCGGCCGCCCCGCAGCGGCAGGTCGAGCGGGTCGACGTCACGCAGTTCTTCAGCGACGCCACGCGCGAGCTGCTACAACGCGCTGCCCAAACTGCGGTCGAGTGGGGAAGCCTCGACCTCGACAGCGAGCATCTCCTCTACGCGGCCTTGCAAGACGACGTCGTTCGGCACGTCTTGCGACAGATCGATGCTGATCCGGAAGCGATCTCGGCCGAGATCGAAGAGCAGGTCGAGAAGGCCTCAAGGACCGACGTCTCTCCTTCGCTGTCGCCGGATGCAAAAGCGGCACTGCTCGCCGCGTACGACGAGTCGCGCGAGCTTGGTGCCTCGTACGTCGGCCCGGAACACGTGCTGCTCGCACTCGCGCGTGACGACGAGATGGAAGCAGGCCGGCTCCTGCAGCGCTTCGGCGTCTCGCACACGAAGCTGCGCGGCGCAGTCATCCGCGGCGTCGAGGCCGGCGGCACCACGCGCGAGACCAGCAAGACCCCGACACTCGATCAGTACGGGCGCGATCTGACGGAGATGGCGCGCGAGGGCAAGCTCGATCCGGTGATCGGCCGCGCCGACGAGATCGAGCAGACGATCGAGGTCCTCTCGCGGAGGACGAAGAACAACCCGGCCCTGATCGGCGATCCTGGCGTCGGCAAGACCGCAATCGTCGAAGGCATCGCCCAGCGCATCGTCAACGACGAGGTCCCCGAGACGCTCACCGACCGCCGCGTCGTCCAGCTCGACCTGGCCGGCATGGTCGCCGGCTCGAAGTACCGCGGCGAGTTCGAAGAACGCCTCAAGAAGGTGATCGACGAGATCGTCGAGAACGAGGGCAACATCATCCTCTTCGTCGACGAGCTGCACACGATCGTCGGCGCCGGCGCGGCAGAGGGCGCAATGGACGCCGGCAACATGCTCAAGCCGGCTCTCGCCCGCGGGGAGCTGCACGTCATCGGCGCAACCACGCTCGACGAGTACCGCAAGGACGTGGAAGGCGACCCCGCCCTGGAGCGGCGGTTCCAGCCCGTCTTCGTGCGCGAGCCGACCGTCGACGAGACGATCGAGATCCTGCACGGGCTCAAGGACCGCTACGAGGCCTTCCACCGGGTACGCATCTCGAACGAGGCGATCGTCGCGGCGGCGGAGCTCTCCGACCGGTACATCCGCGACCGCTTCCTGCCGGACAAGGCGATCGACCTGATCGACCAGGCCAGCGCACGCGTGCGGCTGCGGACGAGGACGAAGGACGGCGACACGCGGAGCCTCGAGGAAGACCTGCGCCGGCTGGCACGCGAGCGCGACCAGGCCACTGCGGCGGAAGACTACGACCGCGCCGGCCAGTTGAAGGACCAGATCGACTCGCGGCGCGGTGACCTCGACGACAAGCACAAGAGGCGCCAGCGCCCAGCCGAGGTGACTGCCGAGGACATCGCGGAGGTCGTGTCGCGGGCGACCGGCATTCCGGTCTCACAGCTGACGACCGAGGAACGGCAGCGGCTGCTCGACCTGGAGCAGCAGCTGCACGGCCGCATCGTCGGACAGGACGAGGCCGTGAAAGCGGTCGCGGAAGCGGTACGGCGCTCGCGCGCAGGGCTCGGCGATCCGCGCAAGCCGATCGGCAGCTTCCTCTTTCTCGGCCCGACGGGGGTCGGCAAGACCGAGCTCGCCCGCACGCTCGCCGAGGCGCTGTTCGGCAGCGAGAACCTCATGGTGCGGTTCGACATGAGCGAATTTCAGGAACGCCACACGGTCTCGCGGCTCGTCGGGGCCCCGCCTGGGTACGTCGGTTACGAGGAGGCCGGCCAGCTCACGGAACAGGTGCGGCGTCGTCCCTACTCGGTGCTGCTCTTCGACGAGATCGAGAAGGCGCACCCCGATGTGTTCAACATCCTGCTGCAGATCCTCGACGACGGGCGCCTCACAGACGCGCAAGGGCGCACGGTGGATTTCAAGAACACCGTCGTGATCATGACGTCGAACCTCGGCGCCGACCGCATCCAGCAGCAGGCACGAACGAACGAGCCCTTCGAGCAGCTGAAGGAGGACCTGATGCAGACCCTCCGGCAGAGCTTCCGGCCGGAGTTCATCAACAGGATCGACGAGATCATCGTCTTCCGCGCGCTGACAGAAGAGCAGCTCGTGGACATCACCCAGCTCCTCCTCGACCGCCTCGAGAGGCGCCTACGCGCACAGCACATCGAGGTGGAGTTCTCCGAGACGGCCGTGGAGCTGCTCGCCCGCGAAGGCTACGACCCCGAGTTCGGCGCAAGGCCCCTCGCGCGGACGATCCGGCGGCGGGTCGAAAACGAGCTGTCGCGCATGGTGTTGAGCGGCGAGGTCGAGCCGGGTGACAAGGTGCACGTCGAAGCGGACGGGAACGAGCTCAGGTTCGACGTGGGTAAGGGCGAAGCTTCGCAGGAGGTGACCGCTTGGTCCGGGGAGCCGGAGGCAGCACAGACGCCGGAGCCCACAGCCGCCCGGTAAGCCGTCCGACAATCCGGAATCTCCGCCGCTCGCCCGACGCGGATGAGATGCTCGCGCCATCGCGAAACGAGTCCTCGATCTGATCGTCGCGACGGCGCTGCTCGTGGTGCTGTCTCCGCTCATCGTCGCCCTGCTCGCCGCGATGGCGGTGAACATGATCGTCTCGGGACGCGATCGCGGCGGGCTCTTCTATCGAGAGCCCCGCATCTCGCGCGGCCGGCTGTTCGGCCTGCTCAAGTTCCGCACGCTCAGACGAGACGCGCTCGAGCAGATGCGCGTCACGGGTGGACATGCCCGCCTCTACGAGGCCGACCCGGGCAATCTGACTTGGGCCGGAAGGCGGCTGCTCAAGCCGTGGTACCTGGACGAGGTACCCCAGCTCCTGAATGTTCTCCGCGGGGACATCAGCCTCGTCGGGCCCCGCCCCTGGCCGCCCGAGATGGTCCGGCGCCAGGTCGCCGAGGGCAGGGATTATCGCAACCGCATCCTCGCCGGCCTGACCGGTCCGGCTCAGGTGACAAAAGGCGAGGGAATTCCCTATGAGGACCTCGACTCCCGTTACCTCGAGCGCTCCGGCACGCTCTCGAGCTGGGCACTAGTGCGTTACGACCTGCAAATCCTCTGGCAGACCCTGGTCGTCATCGCCCGTGGAGAAGGACTGAACTATTGAGCCCTCGCTGCCGATAGAGAGGGCGTGGAGACTGCAGCGCTTCAATTTCCCTGGCGTCAGCTCGGCGAGCTCCTTGTCGCCGAAGAGCTGCTCACCGAAGACGAGCTCGAGCAGGCACTCGCCGAGCAAGCGACGAGCGGGCGCCTCCTCGGGCAGATCCTCGTTGCCAACGGCTACCTCTCCGCATTCTCGCTCGCGCGCGTCCTCTCCGAGCAGCACGGCGTCCAACTGTCTCCCAAGGAGGGGGCACCGGCGACGCCGGCCCCGGTGGCGTCTCAGCCTGAGCATGCGTGGCGTCCACTCGGAACGGTGCTCGTCGATCTCGAATTCCTGACGGAGTCGCAGTTGGAGCGTGCGCTCAACGCGCAGCGTGAAGAAGGCGGCCGCCTCGGCGAGATCCTCGTTTCGCGCGGCCTCCTGTCCGGTGCCGAGCTCGCGCAGGCGCTCGCGGAGCAGCACGGCGTCGAGCTCGCCGCGCAGGACGAGGCAGAGCTCGAGACCGTCGTCCGGCCGATCACTGCGGACGAGCCCGTGTACAAGCTCTTCGAGGTGATCTTCGAGCCGGGCTACCAGCGGCGCACGGAGCTCTTCGAGAGCGCGAACTTTCTCGAGACGGCCGATTACGCATTCGAGTTCGTCGACGAGCACGACCCGGCCGCACTGGAGATCCACCGCACGCACGGCGCAGCCCAGGAGACGGTCTGGAACTACAGCGCAAGCCGAGCGGCCGCGGTCAACGCGGAGCGCAAGGATCTCGCCCAGACCTTCGGCTTCGATCCCACAATCTGGGGCAAGAAGAAGTAGGAACGCCCTACTCGGCGAGCCGCGTTGCCTCGATCAGTCGAGGCGGAGCGACTTCGGCATAGGCGTCCTCGACGATCCCGGCGAGCTCGTCCCAGTCCAGCCGTCGGTCGAGCCGGACACCGAGCCATCCTCTGTGCCCGACATACGGCGGAACGAAGAACCTTTCCGGGTCGGCTTCGACGAGCAGCTTCTGCATTCCGTCGGGGGCGGCGCACCAAACGGCAAAGCGACCGTCACTGTGATGGTCGCTCAACACCATCACGAACGCGCGCTTTCCCCGGACAAAGAACGTCGGTGCTCCGTGGCTGAGCCGCTCGCTCGTTTCAGGTAAGCCGAGGCAGATCTCACGGATCCTCGCCAGGACCGCGTCCTGATCCATGGCGTGCATGTTGACACGAACTATGCGGAGAGAGAGGATCGCTGGCATCGCAAAGCCTCAAACCACCGATACGGCGCACGTGGGCGCGGACCGGAGGGACGGCTCCGCTCCGCGCAGCGGGGGCCCGGGGACTCTGCAGGGGATGCTCTCCGTCGACGAGCTGCGGCAGGAGATCGAGGCCGGAACGATCGACACGGTCGTAACCGCCTTCACCGATATGCAGGGGCGGTTGATCGGCAAGCGCATCCAGGGCGAGTACTTCCTCGAGGACGTTGTCGATCACGGTGTCGAAGGGTGCAACTACCTGCTCGCGCTCGACATGGAGATGGACCCCGTTCCGGGCTACGCGATGGCGAATTGGGAACGCGGTTACGGGGACTTCACGATCGCTCCCGACTTCGCGACGCTACGCAGGATCCCTTGGCTGGACGGAACGGCACTCGTGCTCTGCGACGTCGCCTGGGACGACGGGAGCCCGGTCGTCGAATCGCCGCGCCAGGTGTTGATCAGGCAGTTCGAACGCGCCCATGCGATGGGGTATGCGCCGATGATGGCCTCGGAGCTCGAGTTCTATCTGTACCGAGACAGCTTCGAAGAAGCGGCGGAGATGGGCTACCGCGGACTCACGCCGACCGTGCCCTACATCATGGACTACCACGTCCTCGCCACGACGCGCGACGAGGACTTCATGCGGCAGGTGCGCCTGGGCATGCAGGGCGCGGGAATCCCCGTCGAGTTCTCCAAGGGCGAGGCGTGGTACGGACAGCACGAGCTGAACATGCGCTACGCCGACGCGGTCACGTCGGCCGACCGGCACACGATCTACAAGAACGGCGTCAAAGAGATCGCGCACAAGAACGGGCTGTCGGTGACCTTCATGGCAAAGCCCTCGGAGAAGGACATCGGCAGCTCCTGCCACATCCACTCAAGCCTCGTCTCGCGCGACACCGGCCAGAGCGCATTTATCGACGGCCATGATGAGACGGACGACTTCCGCCACTATCTCGGTGGGCTACGCAAGCACATTCGCGAGCTCGCGCTGTTCGTCGCACCGAGTGTCAACTCGTATAAGCGCTATGCGGCGGAGAGTTGGGCGCCGACGTCCGTGAGCTGGGGCCGCGACAACAGAACCTGTGGCTTCCGCATCGTCGGCCACGGACAGGCGCACCGCGTCGAGTGCCGAATCCCGGGCGCGGACGTGAATCCGTATCTCGCGTTTGCCGCGGTGCTGGCGGCAGGGCTGGACGGCCTCGAGGACAAGACCGATCCTGGGCCGGAGCTCAAGGGCAACGCCTACGAGGCGGGAGAGGCCGAAGCCTTCCCGTCGTCACTCCGCGAAGCCGTCGATCTGTGGGAGCAGAGCTCGTTCGCCAAAGAGACATTCGGCGAGGAGGTGTGGGCGCACTACCTGAACTACGGGCGCACGGAGCAGCGCCTGTTCGACCAGGTCGTGACCGACTACGAGCGCGCGCGCATGTTCGAGCGCGGCTGAGCGCCGCGCCCGAACAAGTGCTTATGAGCTAGGCCGCTGGAGTCGGGGCCGGGCCCGCTTTGGGCTGCTCGCCCGGAATCTCCATCGGCGCTTCGTCGATCGTGCGGACCGGGCCCTTGTACTTGTTCTTGGCATCCAGGAGCCACCAGATGCCGACAAGGACTCCGACGACGAGGACGAGCGGCGAGTAGTTCACGGCGGTCCAGTCGAAGGCGTTGTTCCAGGGGATCCCCGCCGGAACAATCGGGATGTCGAGCGAAAGGACGACGAGCACCACGAACGCCATCGCGCCGACATTGATCCAGCGGTAATGGCGCCCCAGCGTCCACGGACCCGGGTCGAAGCTGGTCCCGGCCCTGAACCGGAGGTACACCGGAATGATGTACGCGAGGTACAAGCCGACTGTGCAGATCGAGGTAATGGCGAAGTACGCGAACGGCACGCCGAGCGCGTTCCCCCAGACCGCCGGGATCGTGATGATCAAAGAGGCGGTCGACACCGCCATCACGGCGTAGAGCGGCACCCGTTGCCTGTTGAGGCGGCGGAACAACCACCAACCGGGCATGCCCCGGTCGCGCGAGAACGCGTACCAGGTACGTGATGCACTGGTCAGCCCGGCCGCGCCGCAGAACAACTGGCCGATCGTGGCGATCAGGACCACCATCTTCGCCGCCCACATGTGGTTGTTCATGGCGCTGGTGAAGATCGAGATCGCCGTGCCGCCGGCACCGTTGACGGCCTTGACGTCCTTGGCCGCGAAGAGGAATGCGAGCAGCACGAACCAACCCGCGATCGCGGAGTAGAAGACCGACTTCCAGACGCCCTTGGCCGCCCCAAGCGCGGCGCCGCGCGTCTCCTCGGCCGTATGCGCGGACGCGTCATAGCCCGTCTGGGTGTACATGGTCAGGATGAAGCCGATCGGCAGGATGTACAGCCAGAAGAATGGCCCGCTGATAGCCCCTCCGTGAAAGCCGGTGTTGTTGATCCGCTCGGTGAAGACGAAGGTCGCGCTCTGGTGATGGTCGGGCACGAAGGAGAGGATCCCGATGATCGCGAGCACGCCGAGCACGTGCCACCACACCGAGATGTTGTTGAACATCCCCAGGAGGTTGTCGGCGAAGATGTTCACGATCGTGTAGAGGACGAGGATGATCACGAACAGCCCGAAGGTCTCGCCGAGGATGTGCTTGCTGTCCCCGAAGTTCACGCCCAAGACGTCGAGGCCGTACAGGCCAAACAGCGCGTTCGCGAAGATCGCGCAGCCGTAGCCGACGCCGGCGACGATGCCGACCACGCCGACGATGTTGAACCAGCCCGTAAACCAGCTCCAACCTGCGCCACCGAGCTTCGCCGCCCACCAGTACGGGCCACCCGCGGTCGGATAGGCGGACGTCAGCTCCGCCATCGACAGCGCGACGAGCAGGACAAAGCCGCAGAGGATCGGCCACCCCCAGGCGATCGCGGCGGGTCCGCCGCCGCCCCACGCGAAGGAGAAGTTCGTGAAGCACCCCGCAAGGACGGAGATGATCGTGAACGAGATCGCGAAGTTCGTGAAGCTGCTCCACGCACGGGTGAGCTCCTGCCTGTAACCCAACTCCGCGAGCGTCTGAGTGTCGCGGTCTTCCATCCCTCCTGACATCGCCATCCTCCTGGTCTAGGAGCGGCGAGCGTAATGCCTTATGCAACAAAGAGTCAATATGCGCCAAGTGTCAACCCGCGCCGGGCACCGAGACCTCGATTTCTCCGCCTTCTAGGTCCACGCGCGGAAGCCAGCTCGACGGAACCTGGGCGGAGCGGCCCGGGACGAGCTTCCTCAGTCGTCCACGCCACAGAACCCGGTCGTCCTGGCGTATTTCGAGCGCGGGTCTCGAGACGAAAGTGCTCGACCTGACGACGAACCGCCCGCGCGGGGGCGGGGCAACGTCACTGACTGCGTTCGGCGAGATCCACAGCAGCGGAGGACGGCAGACGATTGGCACGCGGTCCGGCGAGCGATAGCCCCGATTCAGCCAGCCCGCCACCGCCGCCGCGGCATGACGCCCGCTCAGCGCCGCGACGTCGGCCGGCTCGGCGCCCTGGAGCAGATTGCCGGCAGCGAAGAGGCCGGCGTGGGTGGTGCGGAGCGCGGTGTCCACCTGGGGCCCGCGCGTCCCCGGGTCGAGCTCGAGGCCGGCGGTGACAGACAGCTCATGGTCCGGAATCCAGTCGGCGGTGAACACGACCGTATCGCAGGCAATCGCCCTCGTCCGGCCCGTCCCCAGGTCACGCAGCTCGACTTCCTCGACGCGCGGAAGCCCACGGATCTCGGTCAGCGCCGTTCGCGTCCAGAGCGGCACCCGGTAACGGAGAGCCGCGCCCACGGCCGCGCCCGGGAGCGACTGGTGCCTGGGCAGCTCCGTCGCCATGCCGGCGACCTTCACACCGGCATGGACGAGCGTGAGGAGCGCCGAGAAGCTGACGTGCTCCGCGCCGACGATCAAGGCCCGCGTGCCGATTCCCGGGCTCCCAAGCTCCACCAGCTGTTGCAGCAGGCCCGTCATGAGCACCCCTTCCGGACGTGAGCCGGGGACCAGCCGTGCGGGCCGCGGGCGCTCACGGCAGCCCGTCGCGAGAACGATCGCGGACGCTTGCAGCGACTCGCGACTCTCGGGAGTTGTTACCTCGAGAGATCCGTCCGGCGACCAGCCCGTGACCATCGTCGCGGCGCGGATGTCTACTCCCGCACGCTCCGCGAGCTGGACGTATCGCTGCGCATAGGTCGGTCCCGAAAGTGCGCGGCGAAGGTCGCGGACGCCGAAGCCCAGGTGCGCGCAGTGGCGTGGGATCCCACCGGCCCGTTCCTCGCGGTCGAGCACGACGACGTCCGACACGCGTCGTTGCCGGAGCTCGACCGCGCACGCAAGACCCGCGGGACCGCCGCCGACGACGATCACGTCCGTCACGCGGTGCCCTCGCGCAGCAGAGCTGCAACGCGCGCGCCGCAGTAGAAGCCCTGGCACCGTCCCATCAGCACACGTGTGCGGCGGCGCAGGCCGTCGAGATCCACGGGCGGAATCGTGCTGCTTAGCGCAGCCTCGATCTCGCCGAGCGTGACGCGTTCGCAGAAGCAGACGATGCGGCCGGTCTGTTCGTAAGGACGCCGCGAGAGCTCGCCGATGTTCGGCATGCGGACGGTCGCCGTGCGCTCCTTCGGGTGAAGCTCCAGCCCTGCAGCACCGAGCTCCGTTCGGACGTGCTCGGCGATCGCGAGTGAGGCGCTGAGCCCTGTCGAGCGGATGCCGCCGATGCAGGCGTAGCCCTCGGCCGCATGGATCGTGAGCTGGTAGTCGGTGTGCTCGGTCGCAGCGCGTAGGCCGACGTAGACGGCGGTCACCTCGTGTTGCCCCAGCTGAGGCAGGATGCGCTTGCCCTCTGCGCGCAGGTAAGCGAGGCCTTCGGCCGTCGAGGAGGTGTCATCCTTTCGCTGGATGTCTTGCGCGGTCGGACCGACGAGGAGGTTTCCGAAGACCGTCGGTGCCACGAGTACCCCCTTCGTCGTACCGGTCGGTACGGCAAGGACGATGTGGTTCAGCAGAGGGCGCGCGAGCTTGTCGTAGACGATCAGCTCGCCACGCCGCGGCGTGATCGTGAAGCCGTCGTGACCGGCGAGACGATCGAGCTCGTCGCTGTAAAGGCCGGCGGCGTTGACGAAGAAGCGCGTGCCGATCGAACCCCTGGTCGTCTGCAGTTCGAAGCCACCGTCGCTGCGTCGCTCGACTCCGGTGACACGTACGCCACGCCGGAGCTCGCAGCCGTTCAGCACCGCTTCGGTGGCGTACGCCAGCGGCGTGGTGAACGGACAGACGATGCCCTCGTCTGGAATGTCGAGCGCTCCGTGGGCGCCCGGACCGAGGTGAGGCTCGCGCCGGTAGAGCTCTTCGACTCCCACCTCCCGGGTGGCGGCGTCGCCGTTCGCGTGTGCACGCTCGACGATTCCGGGGAAGGCCGCGCGCTGCTCCGGAGTCCAGGCGACGAGAAGCGCGCCGATGCGTGCGAGCGGAATACCGACCTGCGCTGCATACGCGGAGAGCAGCTCGTGTCCGCGCCGCACGAGCCGTGCCTCGAGCGTGCCCGGCGTGGCGTCGAAGCCCGTGTGCAACAGAGCCGTGTTCGCCTTGCTCGTTCCTGCGCCGATGTCAGGGCCCGCGTCGAGCAGCGTGCAGCTCAGGTCGAAGCGCGACAACTCGCGCGCGACCGCCGCACCCACGACACCCGCACCCACGATGACGACGTCGCGGTTCAGTTGGCGTTGCGCGAGAGATCGGCGAGCGCGGCTGCCGCCGATTCCCAGCGCGCAAGCCGCTCTTGTGCCTCCGCCGCCGTTATACGCGGCTCGAATACCTCCGCCGGAGTCCAGTCGCCGACAGCCTCTTGCGGCGTGGAAGCTGCGCCGCTTCCAAGCCGCGCGAGCGCGCCGGCGCCCAGCGCCGTCGCGTCGGCCGAGGGATAACGCTCGACCGGCGCCTGCAGGAGGTCTGCCTGTGCCTGCATCAGCACCTTCGATCGCGTGAGACCGCCGTCGACGCGGAGCCGCTCGAGCGGGCGGCCCATGTCGTCGCCCATTGCACGGGCAAGAGAGGCAACCTGCGCGGCTATTCCCGAGATCACCGCGCGCACGAGGTCGTCGCGGCTCGTCGCGAGAGACAGACCGAGCCAGCCGCCGCGAGCGTCGGGCGCCCAGAACGGCGCGCCGAGCCCGGCAAGCGAGGGAACGAAGAGCGCCTCTTCCCCCTCGTCCGAGCTGAGGCGGTCGAGATCGGCCGCCTCCTTGATCAAGGCCAGCTCCTCGAGCCACGAAACAGCCGAACCGGCGCTGTACACCTGGCCGTCGAGGCAGTAGGTCGACTGCCCGTCGAGGCGCCACGCGACACACGCGGCCAGCCGCGCCTTCGAGTGCAGCGCCTGGTCGCCGGCAGTCGCCAGGATGAATGCTCCGGTGCCGTACGTGCACTTGGCCTCCCCCGGCGCGAAGCAGGACTCGGCGAACAGCGCCCCCTGCTGGTCGACGACGAGTCCCGTGACCGGAAGCGGATCGCCAAACACGGTCGTCTCGCCGACGGACGCTGCGCAGTCCGCGATTTCGGGCTGCGTCGCCGGATCGATCTCGAACAGCGCGCAGGCTTCGTCCGACCACGTCGTGCTCTCGAGATCCAGCAGCAACGTCCGCGACGCTGTCGCTGCGTCCGTGACGAAGGCGCCTGCGAGCTGCTGGTTGAGCCAGGCGTCGATCATCGTGATCACGCCTTCGTCGCCCGTCTCGCGACGCAACCACGTCATCTTCGGAGCAGCGAAGTACGGATCGAGCGGTAGGCCGGTGATTTCCGTGAGCCGGTCGGCATGGCTCTCGAGCTCGCGCGCAATGGGAGCCGCTCGCCGATCCTGCCAGCTCAACGCCGGGCCGAACGGCTTGCCGCTCTCACGATCCCAGCGCAGGACCGTTTCGCCCTGGTTGGCGATCCCGACCGCCTCGACCGCGACGCCGGCCGTCGCAAGTGCTGCGCGGCCCGCAGCGACGATCGACTCGAGGAGCTCCTGCGGATCCTGCTCAACCGCACCGCCGCTCTTCGCCTCGGGATGCACAGACGCACTGCCCTCGCCAAGCACCTCGCCCGCGTCCGCGACGACGAGCGCTTTGGTCGACGACGTCCCCTGGTCGATCGCCAGGATGTTCGCCACTCGGCAAACCTATAACGTCACATCAATGGCGAGGCCGGTCGTCGGGATCACGACCTATGTCGTTCCTGCGAAGTGGAGCTACTGGGAGCTCGAAGCGGCACTAATTCCGGTCGACTACGTCCACGCGGTGGAGCAGGCCGGCGGTCGCGCCCTGCTGGTGCCTCCTTCCGCAGACGGAATCGAGGAGACTCTGGACGCTGTGGACGCCCTGGTTTTCTCGGGTGGCTCTGACCTCGATCCGGAACTCTACGGCCAGGAGGCGCATGCGGAGACGTTCGGGATCGCGACGGAGCGCGACCGGGCGGAGCTCGCCCTCCTCCGGGCCGCGCTCGAGCGTGACATGCCGGTGCTCGCGATCTGCCGTGGGTCGCAGGTTCTCAATGTCGCTCGTGGCGGCGACCTCGTTCAGCATCTGCCGGAGGTCGTCGGCGACGAACGGCACAAGCACACCCCGGGAACGTTTGCCGACCATGAGGTGGAAGTCGCGGAGGGCACGCGACTCTCGAACTTGCTCGGTCAGCGGGCGCCGGTCAAATCGCATCACCATCAAGGCTTCGGCCGAGTCGGTGCAGGCCTCCGCGTGTCCGCGCACGCGGAGGACGGAACTGTCGAAGCCGTCGAGGATCCCTCGCACCGCTTCGCGGTGGGCGTCCTGTGGCATCCCGAAGCGGGCGAGGACATGAAGCTCTTCCAGGAGCTCGTCCGCGAAGCCAACGAGTACCGCTCGGCCCGAGGCGGCTGACACCCGTCTCCAGAGGCGGACGCCTCCCAAGCCACGGCCAGGTGTCGGACACCGTGCCGGAAATGTGACGCCGGAGACGGAACCGAGCATGTGCTCGAGCGCCTGCCGCGCCGCAAAGCCCCCAAGAGCGGTCCTTTTGGGTCGGAGCCACTTCATCCACGGCCTGGTGTCGGACACCGTGCCGAAACGGTGACGGAGTTTCCACGCAGCCCATCTGAGTGGAGCGGCGCCGCTAGGTTCAGCAGATGGGTCGCAGGTTGCGAATCTTCGAGCCTGGTGCCTACTACCACCTGACCTCTCGTGGGAACAACGGTGAAGCGATCGTCCACGACGACCTCGACTGCCTTGATTTCCTGCGCTGGCTCTCGCGCATCGTCGTCGAGGAGAAGTGGTGCGTCGTCACCTACTGCCTGATGACGAACCACTACCACCTCCTCGTCCGCCCAGCCGAAACTGGGTTCGCGCGGGGAATGCAGCTGCTCAACTGTGGCCACGCACGACGGATGAACCGCAAGCACCAACGTACGGGACACCTGTTCCGAAACCACTATTCGTGGCGATCCGTCGAAAGCGAAGCTCATCTGCACGAAGCGATCCGTTACATCGTCCTGAATCCAGTTCGAGCGGGGATCTGCAAGAGACCGGAGGAATGGCCCTGGAGCAGCTATCGCGCCTGCGCGGGACTCGACCTGGCCCCGGACCTGCTCGCCCTCGGCGAACTCCTGGGGCTGTTCGGGAGGCGCCCTGCCAAAGCACACGCGGCCTACCGCGCCTTCGTAGCCGCAGGCACGCTCGACGTGTTCAAATGCACCCGATGAGCTTCGCCGTGATCAACCCTGCAACGGAGGAGCCGATCGCCGAGCTCGAAGCAGCCGGCGTCGAGGAGACGGACGCCGCAGTTGCACAGGCGAGAGAGGCCTTCCCGGAGTGGCGCGCCATCGCGCCGACTGATCGCGCCCGCCTGCTCCGCCGCCTCGCGACGCTCGTCGAAGAACACATGGAAGAACTCGCGCGGATCGAATCGCAGAATGTCGGCAAGCCGATCGGCGGCGCACGCGCCGAGGTCGGCATGGTCGCGCAGGTCTTCCACTTCTATGCGGGCGCCGTCGACAAGCACCACGGCGAGACGATCCCCGTAGCCGGCGGCGTCGACCTGACGTTCCGGGAGCCGCTCGGTGTCGTCGGCCTGATCGTCCCGTGGAACTTCCCGCTCAACATCTCGAGCTGGAAGCTCGGGCCCGCGCTCGCTTGTGGAAACACGGTTGTCCTCAAGCCGGCGGAGCTGACGCCTTTGTCCGCGCTCAGGCTCGCCGAGTTGATTCTGGAGGCGGGCATCCCGGAAGGCGTCGTCAACGTCGTCGTCGGGCCCGGCCGCATCGTCGGCCAACGCCTCGTCGAGCATCCCGCCGTCGCCAAGATCGGCTTCACCGGTTCGACGGAGGTCGGACGCACCGTCATGCAAGGCGCCGCCGAGACGATCAAGCGCGTCACGCTCGAGCTCGGCGGCAAGTCCGCGAACGTGGTCTTCGCGGATGCCGACCTCGAGAAGGCTGCCGCCGCTGCCCCGTACGCCGTCTTCGACAACGCCGGCCAGGACTGCTGTGCGCGATCGCGCATCCTTGTCCAGCGCTCCGCCTACGACAGGTTCGTGGACTTGCTCATCGAGGCGACCCGCAACGTCAACGTCGGCGATCCGGAGGACGAGGCGACGGAGATGGGGCCGTTGATCTCCGCGCAGCACCGGGAGACCGTCGCGTCGTTCGTCGACGGCGACCCGCTCTTCAGCGGCGATGCCCCCGCTGGACGCGGCTTCTGGTTCCCGTGCACGCTCGTCGAAGCCACCAACGACGATCGGGTCGCGCGCGAGGAGGTCTTCGGCCCGGTCGCCGCGCTGATCCCGTTCGCCGACGAGGACGAAGCCGTTCGAATCGCCAACGACACGCCGTACGGGCTCTCCGGTTCGATCTGGACGGAGAACGGCGCCCGTGCATTGCGGGTGGCGCGCGCCCTCGAGACCGGCGTGCTCTCGATCAACTCCAACAGCTCGGTGCGCCCGTCGACGCCGTTCGGGGGCTTCAAGCAATCCGGTTTCGGCCGCGAGCTCGGGATGCACGCGCTGGACGGCTACTCCGAAGTCAAGAACGTCTTCATGGCGACGTGATGGGACGGCTCGACGGAAAGGTCGCGGTGATCACCGGCGCCGGCGGTGGGATGGGCCGTGAGGCAGCACTGCTCTTCTGCGAAGAGGGTGCCCAGGTGTGCGTTGCAGACGTCGACGCCGATGCTGCGGAGAAGACCGCCGCTGAAGCCGGCGACGCGTTCGCGATCAGAGTCGACGTAGCCGATTCCGACAGCGTGCGCGAGATGTACGAGCAAACGGCAGAACGCTATGGCGGCATCGACATCCTCTACAACAACGCTGGGATCTCGCCGCCGGATGACGACTCCA
>Ga0307301_10000085_pt1 | contig 23899 bp, 20 predicted proteins | sample ER_DNA_182_FD_194506 | JGI IMG/M metagenome (GOLD analysis project Ga0307301, IMG submission 194506) | Bulk soil microbial communities from the East River watershed near Crested Butte, Colorado, United States - ER_DNA_182 | ecosystem: Environmental > Terrestrial > Soil > Floodplain | place...
TCGAGATCGGCGATCGCGGCTGCCATCGATTCCACGTCGTTCACCAGGTAACCATTCACCTGATCTTGGACAATCTCCGTCGCGGCCCCTCGGGCAAATGCAATGACCGGCGTACCGCACGCCAGCGCTTCCACCATCACCATGCCGAAGGGCTCGTCCCATGTGATCGGCATCAGCAGCGCCCGGGCGTTCGCGAATAGCTCCTTCTTCTCGTTCCCGCCTACCTCGCCCAAGTAGCGGACCTGCTTGTCGTCGAGGTGCGGTTCGATCTCGCGCTGAAAATACTCCTCCTGGCCAGGCTGGACCGGGCCGGCGAGGATCAGCGGAATGTCAGCCTCCCGGGCAGCGGCTATGGCGCGGTGCGCTCCCTTGAACTCGTTGAACCGGCCGGCCCAGAAGGCGTAATCCTCCTTCTCGGGCCTGAAGGGCCAATCGTCAACGTCGATCGGGTTTGGGACCACTCCGGCGACTTGTACGCCGGAAGGCGCTGAGGCTCGTTGAGCTTCGCTGATGGCGACCAACAACACGTTGTCGCCGTGCTGGCGGTAAAAAGCCCCGGTGTCTGAGGTGAACGGTCCGTGCAGAGTGTGAATCACAGGTGTCGCAATGCGGTCGGCGACTGCCACCGTGGTGAAACCACAGTGGTCGTGGAGGATGTCGAAGGGTTCGCCCTTTTCGGCCGCCTCGTCAAGCACGTCGAGCACCCGGGAGACGTGATCGCTTTCGTGGAGCGCCTGTCCAATTGCGTTCGGATAGCTACGGGGTAGCACCTCATGGACAGTGGCCAAAGAGCGTGAGCCCGGTGCCGCGAAGAGCGTCACGTGGTGACCAAGCTTCACCATGCCGTCGCAGAGCGAGGCGACGACGTGCTCGATGCCTCCGTAACCGGGTGGCGGTGTCGGAATCCAGGGTGGAGCCAGCATCGCGATGTTGAAAGGCTTATCCCGATCCAGGCGGCTAGCGGAAACACGGCTTGCGACTATCACCGCTCAGTCCTCTCACAGAGGCACCACGTCGTTCTTCTTACGACGCGTAGCTGATCTACCCTTGCGAGGTCTTGATCAATCAGGGCTCTTCTGAGTTCCTTTGGGGGTGAGCGGCGCGCCGGTCGGCGTGCGACGGCGGGTGAGAGGCGTCCGAGGTGACCTCCGATTGAGGGTTTCCGACGCAGCTGAGTGGAGGATTAGCCGCAGGGTCTCCACCGAGCGTTCAAGGATACGATTCAGGGACATGGCACAGAGCACGCACACCGTGTCCGGAGACTTCGACCTGACGATGGACGAGCTGCGCGTCGTGGCGCATTACGTGGTTCGGCACGCAGCGGACGTCCTGTCGGTCTTTGAGCAGGCTGTTCCCGATGATCCGCGCCCCCGTGCAGCGATCGACGCGGCCTGGGCGTTCATCAACGGTGCCAACAGGACGAAATTGCAACGCGTCACTTCCCTCGACGCTCATCGAGCCGCCCGGTGCGCACCATCCGAAGCTGCGCGACTGGCCGCGCGATCCGCCGGTGACGCCGCATCGGCCGCATACCTGCACCCCATTGCCCAGGCCGGCCAGGTCGGCCACATCCTGCGAGCCTCCGCGAGCGCTGCGCGCATCGGCGAGATAGAGGCGGGCGGTGACCCAGCGATCGGGGATGCCCTGCTGGAACGGTCGCGGCAGCGTGCGACACCGGTGCTCATCGACGTGCTCCGCCGCTACCCGCCCACGACAAGCGGCAGCAATCGTGTCGCCCGGCTGATGAGCACTCTGGACCATTCCCTGCGCCAGGCGGCTGACCGGTCGCCAGGGCACACCGTAGTGAGTCGCGCCGATGCGCGCAGGCCGGAGTGCAAGTCATGATCCTCTCGAAGGTCCGGGACCCTCGCTTCGTGACGATCCGCCGTGGTGGGACTCTCACTGATGCGGATCACCATCTCCTCGCTCTTTGGGCCGCCGCGTGTGCAGCGCACGTCCTTGGCCTCTTCGAGTCGGCCCAGCCTGGGGACCCGCGACCGCGCCAGGCGATCGAGTATGCCAGGGCCTGGGTGCGTGGCGAGGTCAAGATGATGCAGGCTCGCGCGGCGGGCGGCCGTGCGATGGGGGCAGCCAGAGACCTGCGTGGGGCAGCACGGCATGCCGCGTACGCCGCCGGCCAGGCCGGGGCTGTCGCCCACGTCGCCGCGCACGAGCTCGGCGCGGCCGCCTACGCGATCAAGGCTGCACGTGCAGCGGCAGCGGAAGGTCTGAGCGAGGCCGCAGGGCGACTCGAGTGCCAGTGGCAGCGCGCTCAGCTCCCGGAGGCGATCCGCGAGCTCGTACTTGATGACCAGAGGTTGCGCAACGACATCTGCTGGTCGGTGTTCGACTGTTGAAGCCGAACCTTCCACGGCTTCTCGGCGCGAGGCGAGCAGCCATGATGTTGACGTGACGACTTCTCCGACCCGCACACCGGGTCAGATCCGACGCTGGCGGCAATATCTTGCCGATGAGCGCTCCGAGGCCGCCGGCTACCGCAGGCTGGCCGGGCGTCGCACCGGTGAGGAGCGCGAGATCCTGCTGGCGCTGGCCGACGCCGAGAAGCGGCACGAGTCGCACTGGCTGGACCTCCTCAGCGACGACCTGGGACAGCCACGCCGCAGCAGCGTGCGTACCCGACTGCTGGTCTTTCTGGCCGCTCATTTCGGCGGCGTCTTCGTCCTCGCCCTGATGCAACGTGCCGAGGGACGCTCGCCCTACAAGAGCGACCCGCACGCCACTGATCAGATGGCGGCCGACGAGCGGATTCACGGCGAGGTGCTGCGTGGTCTTGCCGCCCGCGGCCGGGAACGGCTCTCGGGGACCTTCCGCGCGGCGGTCTTCGGCGCCAACGACGGCTTGGTCAGCAACCTGGCCCTGGTCCTCGGTATCGGGGCTACCGGGGTCGATGCTCAAACGATCTTGTTCACCGGCCTGGCGGGGCTGTTGGCCGGGGCGCTGTCGATGGCTGCCGGAGAGTACGTGTCGGTGCGGTCGCAGCGCGAGCTACTGCAATCGACACAACCCGATCCGGAATCGCAGTCGGCACTGCCGTATCTGGATGTGGACGCGAACGAGCTTGCGCTGGTCTATCGGGCTCGTGGCATGCAGCCGCCAGAGGCTGAGGAACACGCGCGTACAGTGCTGGCCACGCTGCGCCTTGACGCGGTCGCACCGGAAACGGCTGGGGTGGACCCACACGAGGCGGTTGGCTCCGCGTGGAACGCGGCTATCTCCAGCTTCTGCTTCTTCGCTTCGGGTGCCCTGGTGCCGGTACTGCCGTACCTGTTCGGCGCGTCCGGCTTGGCCGCAGTGAGCATCGCCGCAGCGCTGGTGGGCATCGCGCTGCTCGGCACCGGCGCGATCGTCGGCATTCTGTCCGGCGCGTCGCCGCTGAAGCGAGCGGTACGTCAGCTCGGCATCGGATACGGCGCCGCCGCCGCCACCTATCTACTGGGCCGCGTGTTCGGTGCCGCCCTTGGCTGAGACCCTGTCGGCCGCGATAGCGGCGCACCTCCGGCAAGGACGCGGCGATCAAGATCAGCATCGACTGCCGCGGCGCTGAAGATCTTTTCCCGGACTGCCAACGCCGCGCCGGCAATGCCAGCATGATCCCGGAGCCGGCTGGGCGCGACGGTGAGATGGGCGGTAGCAAGAGGTTGGGTCAATGGCAGCAGGGTCTCCCGAATTCCGCCCAGCAGCTGCTCGTGAGCGTGGGCGATGTCGCCGCCGATCACCACCACCTCGGGATTCAGCAGACTGACGGCGGTCGACAGCACCGATCCGAGGGCCCGGCCGGCGTCGGTGATGATGCGCACCGCCTCGGGATCTCCTCGCCGTACCAGCGCGACAACATCCCGGCTGGTGCGCAACTCGTGACCAAGCCGGTTCAAGTCGCGCACCATGGCGCGGCCGCTGGCGGCGGCCGCGAGGCAGCCGACCGCACCGCAGCTGCATACCTCGTGTACGCCGACGATCTTGGCGTGGCCGATGTCCCCCTCGGCGGCGTCCCGGCCGCGGAGCAGCTGACCGTCCAGCACGATGGAGGCTCCTATGCCGGTCCCCACCTTGACGAACAGCAGTAAATGCGCGTCCGGATAGATCACCGACTGCTCCCCCAGGCCGAGCAGGTTCGCGTCATTATCAACGGCAACGGGGACGCCGTAGAGCTCAGCCATGTGGTCGGCGACCGGATAGTCGTCCCAGCCAGGCATGCTGATCGACCGGGCGATCCGGCCGGTCTCTTGATCAACTGGCCCTGGCACGCCGATCCCGATACCTCGCAAGTCGCCGCGCTCACGACTTGTTCGCCGGAGCAGACTTTCGAACAGCTTGTGCACCCTGTCCAGTACGACTTTCGGTCCCGACCTGATGGCGCTCTCGATCATCCGTTCGACAAGGACCTCACCGGCGGCCGTGCACACCGCCACCCGCCCATGGGTCGCTCCGAGGTCAGCGGCCAGCATGGTGGTCTGGGCGTCGTTGACGCGCAGCCGAATCGATGGGCGTCCGCGGCCGGGCTCGCTGGTGACACCGTCCTCGAGCAGATAGCCGGCTCTGAGCAGCGGATCGACCCGGAATGCCACGGTCGACCTGGCCATGCCCGTCACCGACTGTAGGTCGCTGCGGGTCTGCACCTCGCCCGAGCGGAACAGCTGAAACAGCTGTCCCGAACTGGTGGCGACAGCCGTCGCCATGGCCTACCCCTTCTCCGCTCCCGCAGTGAGACCTTCCACCAGCGCCTTCTCCGCAATGAAGAACAAGATGATCACGGGAATGGTGATCACGATCGACCCGGCCATCAAAATCGTCGTCGGCACCTCGATGCTCCCCGACAGCTGGCTCAGGCCCAAGGACACGGTCCAGCGGTCGCGGCGCTCGACCAAGAAGAGCAAGGCGAACAGGAACTCGTTCCAGGCGATCATGAACACGTACAGGCCGGTGGACATGACCGATGGCAGGGCCAGTGGCAGGCTGATCCGAGTGATCACCTGATAGCGGCTGCAGCCGTCCACCACGGCGGCTTCCTCGAGGCTCTCGGGAATCGTGTCGAAGTAGCCGCGGAGCATGTAGATCGCCACCGCCACCGTTTGTGCGATGTAGACCAGAGCCAACGCGGGCAGCGAGCCGCGCAGTCCCAGAATGGTGAACGCGGTGAACAGCGGGATGGCCAAGATCATCGGCGGAAAGAGGTAGACAGCCAGGAACATGAAGTTGACTGTCCGACGCCCTCTGAAGCGAAGCCGGGCGATCGCGTACGAGCCCGGGATAGCCGCCAACAGTGTGAACAGGACAGTGATCAGCGAGACGATCAGGCTGTTGCGCAGGAACTCCAGGAAGCCCTGGCCCCCGGCGTCTGGGGACTTCAGCACCCGCCCGTACGCGGAGAAGTTGATCTCTGACAGCTGCGGCAGCAGCGATCCAGGCTTCAGCAACACCTCCTCGATCGGGCGCAGGCTGAGCACGAACATGTAGTAGAACGGCACGACCGTGACCAAGAGCGCGAAGATGATCACAACCCAGCGGCCGATCCCGAAGACGCGGGTCTGGACCGCGTCACGCGACCAGCCGGTCGGGGCGACGCTGGTACGGGCCGGAGTGACGGGGGCGGTGGTCATGGTGGTCACAGCGGGGACTCTTCACTGCGCTTGCTGGCCCGCGTGTAGATGATCATCAAGATCACCAAGGTCATGGCAAGCACGAGTGCCTGAGCAGCGGAGGCGCCGAGGTCGCCACGTGAGACCAGGTAGTTGTAGACCCGGATGGCGACAACCTCCGTGCCGGCGCCACCCCCCGTGAGCAGGTAGACGTCGTCGAACTTGTTGAAGGTGAAGATGAATCGCAGGATGAACAGCACCGATATCACCGGCCACAGCTGGGGCAAGATCACGAAACGGAAGCGCTGCCACGGTGTAGCGCCGTCCACGCGGGCCGCCTCCTCCACATCTCCCGGCAGAGCGCCGAGCCGCGCGGTGATGAACAAGAACGCGAACGGGAAATACCGCCAGATCTCGAAGACGATCACTGTGGCGAGCGCCGTACTCGACTGCGACAGGAACGGGATCCCCGCGTCCCAACCCAAGTACTTCTGACCCCAGGCGTTGATCAGCCCGTACTCCGGATTGAGCATGGTCGTCCAGAGGAATGTCACGGCGACCACGGGCGCGACGTAGGGCAGGAGCATCGCCCCGCGTATTAACCCGCGGCCACGGAACCTTTCTCGCAGCGCAAGCGCCACGATCAAACCCGCGGCGATAGAACCCACAGTTCCGCCGATCGTGTAGATGAACGTGGTGACCAGCGAGCTACCGAAGCCCGCTGAGGTGAGAACGTTGACGAAGTTGTCCAGCGTGTAGCGGCCAAAGAGGCCGGTCCGCCGCAGGTTGATCAACTTGATCTTCTGGAAGGCGATCATCACCGTCCAGGCGATAGGGATCAGCACGATAACGGTAACGATCAGCACCGTGGGGGTGATCAGCGCGATGCCGGCTCGGGCATCCCGCGCGGCCAGCGTACGGCCGCGATTCTTATGGGTCGGGGGCCCTAGTTGGGCCCCCGGGGTTTCGGTCAGTGTTGCCATGAGATCACTCCAAGCCCTTGTTGATCTCTTCGACCGCTTTCTGAGCCTCCTCTGCTGCTCCCGCCGCGTCGACCTTGCCGTTCAGCTGATTACTGAGCGCCTTCGGGACTGGCAGCTCAGCCAGCATGGCACCGGCGAGCGCACCCTTACCCTGCTCGATGCCCCAGCGCTGGAAGGTGTCGGGGCTGTTGGTGAGCTCCTTGAGCACCTCCGGGCCGTAGATGCTGGAGAGCTTGGCCTTGCTATCCACACCAGCCTCCAGGTTGGCCCAGCCGTCACTAAACTTCGTCGGCGCGTCGGCGGTCCCCTTGCGGACCGGAACCTTGCCCTCGGGCGCTAGCGCCAGCCAGTCGAGGTACGCGTCGTTCATCATGTACTGCACGAAGTCTTTCGTCGCGCCCGCTGCGCCGTCGGTGATAGCGAACGAGGTGATCTCGCCGTACTGCGCCGGTCCGCCCATCGGTCCGGAGAGTGCCGACACGATGCCGGTGTTCTTCGCCAGAAACTCCTTGTCGGAGCGGCATTCCTTGCAGGTGGGCAGCGCGTCCTTACGCAGCCCGGCCATCTCGTCGAGGATGAAGGATGACCAGATCGTCATCGCCGCCTTGCCGGCGAAGTAGGCGGCTCGGGTCGAGTCAACATCCTGGTTGCCAGCCGGCCCATACTTCTTGGCGAGGTCTCCGACGGTCTGGAAAGCCTGCACACAGTTCGGCGAGGTGAGCGTGATGGCGCCCGCAGCGTCGACCAGCTGGCAGCCGTTCGCTAGGGCGAGGTGCTCGAAGGTTTGCTGGGTGAACGAGTCTCCTGGCGCAGTCGCTAGCGTGATTCCGGCGTGGTCGCCGGTCTTCAGCTTGGCCGCCGCTTTCTCAAGATCGTCGTAAGTCTTGGGAGCGGTAAGACCCGCCTGCTCGAACCAATCCTTGCGGTAGAGCAGCAGCTGGGCCCAGCCGTCGCTCGGTACGGCCAACTGGTTGCCCTTGGTGTCCTGGGTGAGCTTCAACGCCCGTTCGGCGAACGTCCCGGTGCCGAGCTTGTCGACCACTTCTTTGGATGCCCCCGAATCGAGCAGTTCCTTGGCCGCGAGGTCCTGGACGCCGGACAAACCTAGGGCCGCTATCACGTCCGGCAGCTTGTCGGCGGCAGCAGCGGAGGTGATCAACTGCGGGAACTGGTCCTCGGCGACCGGGACCACATCAACCTTGGTGCCAGTCTTGGCGGTGTAGTCGGCCGCGATCTTCTTGGTGGCGTCGATGCGGGCCTGGACGTCCTCCAGCGTCCACATCGTCACTGTTTCGGCACCGCCGCTGGCTTGACCCCCGGAGTTGTCGTTGTTGGAGCCACATGCGGTCAAGGAGACGACCGTGCACAGTGCGGCGGTCAGGGCGAGCGCTCCGGTCCTTCTGGGACCGAGCCAATTGAGCAAGTTGGACACCTTGTTCCCTCACGTGATGGGCCGCGCCAGGGGCGGGCAACGGGCAGGTTTCTGCCAAGCAAATCACCTATTTATGGATTGGTGCAAGTCATAAATACCGATATTGTTGTCACAATTCGGATTTACTGATGGAGCACCACTTTGGCCTACCTCGTCGAACTGACCGCTCCACGTCAGGTGGGCGTGCGCACCTATCCAGACCCAACCACCGGCCCCGACCAGGTGAGGGTGCGCACCCTGTATTCAGGCATATCGGCCGGTACCGAACTCACCCAGTACCGCGGCACTAATCCCTACCTGGACAAGCAGTGGGACGCCGATCGCGCCGTCTTTCGGTCCGGTACGCCCACTCTGAGTTATCCGATCGACGTCTGGGGCTACTCCGAGGTCGGTGTTGTTGATCAGGCCGGTGCAGCCACCGAGGCCCCGATCGTCGGGGAGGTGGTCTGGGGCGTCTGGGGTCACCGCTCGCACGCCGTGCTGCCAGCCGACGTGCTGGCGAAGCATGTCTTGCCCGCTGGCGTTGATCCCCTGATCGGGACCTTCGATCGGGTGGGCGCCGTTGCCCTCAATGCCGTGCTCACGGCTCAGGCCAACCCTGGCGAGACCGTCGCCGTCTTCGGCCAGGGAGTGATCGGCCTCCTCGCCACTCAGCTGCTGCTCTCGCTGGGTTGTCGGGTTCTGGCGGTGGATGCCATGCCTGCTCGGCTGGCGCTCGCCGAGCCCTGGGGGGCCGTGCCTTTCAACGCGACGGAGGGCGACCTGGCGGTGAACATCTGCGACCGCGTACCCGAGGGTGTCGACCGGGTGATCGAGCTCAGCGGATCGTACGCCGCCCTCCACCAGGCCATCCGGATCGCCGGCCCCGGCGGAACAGTGGTCGCCGCCGGCCTCTATCAGGGACCGATTGGCGCTCTGACTCTCGGGGAGGAGTTCCACCTCAACCGAGTGACCTTGATCAGTTGCCAGATCGGTGGCGTGCCTTCCCATCTGCAGGGTCGCTGGACGCGTGAGCGGCTGCACGAGACGGTCATGAAGCTGTGCGTCGAGGGCCGGCTCGATCCGCTGCCACTGGTGAGCCACCTGATCGACGCACCCGATGCCGCTCGGGCGTACGCCCTGCTGGATGCCCCGCCCGACGATCTGCTGCAGGTGATCTTGGACTTCCGCCCCCAAACGATCATGAACCAGCGATCATGAACCAGATTGTGCGACTGGCAGTGCAGGAGCAGTATCTGCGCGGCGAGACCATGATCGAAAAGTGGCAGCATGCACAGGCCCTGGGCTTCGATGCCATCGAGCTGCGCGGAGCCGGCGATGGACGGTTCGCCGCTCGTCTGCCAGAGCTCCGGGAGGCGGCCGCGGCCGGCGTAGCGATGCCAACGGTCTGCGTCGAGATGTTGCACTTTGTCGGCGACTTCGACCTCGCGAAGCGTCGCGACGCCATCGAGCAGCTGAAGTCGCAGCTGACCGTGATGGCCCACATCGGCGGCCGGCTGGCCATGACTCCGGCGTCGTACGGCATGTTCTCCACCCGATTGCCGCCCTTTGTTTCGCCACGCTCGGTCTCCGACGACCATGCTGTGCTGATCGAGGGTTTCGGCGAGCTTGCCGCGCACGCAGAGCAGGTCGGCGTCGTGATCGCTCTGGAACCCCTGAACCGCTACGAGAACCACATGATCAACACGCTGGCACAGGCGGCCGCATTGTGCGCTGAAATCGGTTCGCCGTGGTTCGGGATCGCAGCCGACACCTACCACATGAACATCGAAGAGGCGGATCCGGTCAAGGCGCTGTTCGATGCATCGGGCTGGATTAGACACATTCAGCTCAGCGACAGCAACCGACTCGAACCCACCGCGGGACACATCGACTGGTCAATGACGCTGCCCGCGATCGCCGCCATCGGCTACACCGATGAGCTCGCGTACGAGTGCCGCCTGTCGGGCGAGGTCGACGACGTTCTTCCGGTGTCGGTACAGCGGATCCGGCAACTGGCATGGAGCTGACGGAGTCGGGTCGCAGAGCGCTCGAGCGCGCCGCCATCCGTGTGCTGGGCAATAACTGGCACGGACACGCAACGGTGCCATCGGGAAGCCTCTATCCCCACCAATGGAGCTGGGACAGCGCGTTCATCGCATTTGGCATGCAGCATTGGGCGCCTCGTCGAGCAGCCGCGGAACTGCTCAGCCTGTTCGGCGGTCAGTGGTGCGACGGCCGGGTGCCTCACATCGTGTTCAATCCGGCAGTGTCGGAGGAGGCGTACTTTCCGGGACCACGCTTCTGGCGATCGAGCCAGGTCCCCGGCTCGCCCCCGGTGGCAACGTCGGGCATCATTCAGCCTCCGGTGCACGCCTCTGCCGCGCTGGCGATGCTGGACCAGTTGCCCGATCCGGCCGGATTTGCGGCGCGCATCTATCCGCTGCTGAAGGCGCAAAACGACTATGTCGCGCGGCGTCGCATCGATCCCCGAACCGGGCTGGCCTTCATCCTCCATCCCTGGGAGTCGGGCTTGGACAACTGCCCGTCCTGGGATGCTCCGCTGGCGGCCGTACCGGCTGACCTATCGCTGTTCGACCGGTATACGCGGCGCGATCTTGATCATGCGGGGAAGCATGAGCGTCCGACGGACGGCGACTACGCCCGGTACATACGGCTTGCCCTGGCCTACCGCGACCATGGCTATGACGACGCCTGGGCCCATGACGAGGCCGAGTTCGCGGTGGTGGATCCGCTGTTCAACACCTTGTGGGCCGCCTCGGAGCGGGCTCTGGCGGAGATCGTGCGACGACTTCAGCTCGATCCAGCTCCGCACCTGGACAACGCCGCGCGCATCACCACCGCCTTGCACGATCAGCTTTGGGCAGCCGGGTCTGAGCTGGCCGAGGCCTACGACATGCGCAGCGCAACGCTGCAGCCGGAGGTGACTGTGGGCGGTGCGCTGCCACTGCTGCTGCCGGACCTGGACCGGACGATCGTGGAGCGGATCGCAACAGCCCTGACCGGACCGCGATTCGGCATTGACTCAACCGCAACGTTCGGCGTACCGAGCTATGACCGGACCTCGGCCAAGTACGACGCCAGCAGGTATTGGCGGGGTCCGACCTGGATGAACACGACATGGCTGATCGCCACCGGCCTCCGCCGGCACGGCTTCGTCGAGCTGGCGGCCAAGCTGGACAACGACCTGCTGGTGCTGGCACACCGTTCGGGACTCCGGGAGTACTTCAACCCGGTCGCCGGCACCGGTCATGGCACCTACGGGTTCAGCTGGTCGGCCGCCATCGTGTTGCACATTCTCCGCAGTCGCCGGACACGCGTCTCCTTCAGTAACCCAAGTTCTGCACCGAAGCCACGTTCTCCTTCGTGACAGTTGTGGCGGGCAGCTGGATGCGACTGGGCACCTCGGGCTCGAGCAGCTCACTCAGGCCCTTGTGCTCAGCGATCAGCTTGGCAATGGAGACCGCGGACCCCGACATCGAGGGGTTGTAGAGGAAAGTGGCTCGGTACAGACCGCCCTGCGCGATCAGGTTCATCGCGTCCTTCGAACCACCCGCACCCGTGACGAACATTTCATCTTCCCGATTCGCAGCCTTGATGGCCTGAACCACGCCCATCGCCATGTCGTCGTCGTGGGTGTAGACCGCATCGATCTTTTTGTTGCCCTGCAAGATGGTCTCCATCACTTGCAAGCCCTTGTCGGGCAGGAAGTCAGCCGGTTGGCTCGCAATGATCTTGATGCCGCCATTGCACCGCTTGATGCCGTCAGTGAAGCCCTTGGTACGCAGCTCGGTCACCGAGATGCCGGCCACGCCTTGAATCTCGGCCACGTTGCCCTGGCATTTCAGCTCGTTCGCGATCAAGTCGGCAGCAGCCTTGCCGATGCCATAGTTGTCCCCGCCGATCCAAGTCCGGTACGCCGTGGGGCTGGAGAACTCACGGTCGACGTTGACGACCGGGATGCCAGCCTGCATGGCCTTCTGCGCGATTGGGGTGAGAGGGCCACCCTCGTTGGGAAGGATGACGAGCACGTCCGGCTTCTGACTGATGAGCGTCTCCACCTGCGATACCTGAGCGGCCGAGTCATTGGTGCCCTCGGAAAGCATCAGCTCGACTCCCAGCTTGTCGGCCTCCGTACGCGCATTGTCGGTGATCGCCTTCAGCCAGCCGTGGTCGGCGCCCGGGGCGCTGAATGCAACCTTGACAGCGCGACCGGACACGCCGCCGGTCTGCTGGCCTGAAGGTGCCTGCGATTGAGCCGGCTGCTGTGGCTGGGGTTGCTGGGCCTCGTTGGTACAGGCGGTCAGCGCGACGGTCGCAAGTGCGACCGGGAGCACGAACATTCGTGAGAGCCTCATGCTGCTTTCCTTTCTTTTCGCAGAGCTAGTCGGGCGCTTCTTTCACAGAGCTAGTCGCGGCGCTGCAGCGCCACGGCGACGAGGATGAGCAGGCCCTTGACGATCCCTTGGATCTCGGTGGGCATATTGAGCAGGTTCAACAGGTTGAAGATCAAACCGAAAGTGATGACGCCGAAAAAGGTGCCCGTCACCGTGGCCTTGCCGCCAGTGAGGGCCGTACCGCCGATGACCACCGCTGCGATCGCGTCCAACTCGACCAGGTTGCCGACGACCGGGGAGGCGCTGGCCAGCCGGCCCGACAACAGGATGGCAGAAATGCCAACGCACAGCCCGGTAAGCGTGTAGACGGTGAAGATGATCCGTCCGGGGCGGATGCCTGCGATCCGGGCGGCACTGCGGTTGCCGCCGACTGCGACCGTACGTCGGCCGAAGGTCGTGCGGTTCAGCAGCACCCAGCCGGCGATAGAGACAATGACAAAGATCAGAGCGGGAACGGGGACACCGAGCACCAGGCCGCTGCCGAACCATTGCAGGATGCCCAGTTCGATCAAGCTGATGGGGGTCTTCTCGGACATCCACAACGCCAAGCCGCGGGCAATTGTCAACATCGCCAGGGTTGCGATGAACGGAACTACCTTCCCCCAGGTGATGGCCAGGCCGTTGATGCAACCGAGGAGCAGCGCGAAGCCGACCGCGCCGAGCATGAACATCCAGGAGCCATACTGCGCCAGCAGCCCTCCGGCGATGCTGGCCGCGGCGAGCACTGACCCTACGGACAGATCGATGCCTCCGGTAGCGATGACGAAGGTCATGCCGATGGCGATGATCCCCGTGATGCTCGCCTGCGTGAGCACGTTGAGCAGGTTGTCGCTGGTGAGGAAGACGCCAGGTCTGATGAACATCCCGATGATAATCAGGGCGATGATCACGACCGGCAGCACCAGCTCCTGCTTGGGCATCTCTCGGAGGCGGGCCCGAGTGTCGAGCGTGGATGTGTCGACAGTCATTTTCCTTACCCTGCCTTCGTTATGTGGTGAACCGGGACGGCCGACCGCAGGACGTCCTCCTCGGTGCTAGTCGCACCGTCGAGTTCGTCGACAATGTGGCCCTCACGCAACACCAGCACGCGATGACAGAACCCGAGCAGCTCGGCGAGCTCACTGGACACCATGACGATCCCGATTCCGTTGGCGGCCAGGTCGGCGATCACCCGGTAGATCTCCGATCGGGCGCCGACGTCGACACCGCGAGTCGGTTCGTCCAGTAACAGCACCTTGCAGGACCGCAACAGCCAGCGGGCCAGAACCGCCTTCTGCTGGTTGCCACCGGAGAACTGTCGCGCCGGTCGTTCAGGGGCGTCAGGCTGAGTATTCAGTGATTTTAGATGGCGAGTGGCTTCGCGCCGCTCGCTCGATCGGTCGATGAATGGGCCGCGCCGGAACCGGCTGAGGTCGGCGATCGAGGTGTTGCGGATCATGCTCCAGTCCAGCCACAGTCCCTCGGACTTGCGCTCCTCGGGCGCAAAACCGAGCCCCGCCCGAATCGCCAGGTCGGGCCGGCCGGGCGGAAGGCGGCGACCGGCAACGCGTACTTCGCCTGCCTGGGCCGGATCGAGTCCGTAAACGGTACGCACGAGCTCCGTGCGGCCCGATCCAACCAGCCCGGCCAAGCCGAGGATCTCACCCTCGTGCAGATCGAAGGAGGCCTCGTGCACATCGGGAGACCGGGTCAGGCCGCGTACCTCCAGCACGGTCGGCTCGCGGGACGGTCTGCGATCAGGGAACAACGCCTCCATCCGCCCGCCAACCATGTGTTTGATCAAGGTGTCAACCGGTGTATCGGGTGGTAGCTCAGTGGCCACCGTCCGGCCCTCCTTCAACACCGTCACCACGTCGCCGAGTTCGGCCACCTCCCCGAGCCGGTGCGAGATCCAAATGACTCCGACTCCTTCGGCGGTGAGCCGTCGCACCACGCCGAACAGCGCATCCACCTCGACGTCATCCAGGACCGCAGACGGCTCGTCGAGGATCAGCAGCTTGACCGAGTGCGAAAGCGCCCGCGCCATTGAGACCAACTGTTGCTGCGCCGGACGCAGGGACGTTACCGGCGCCGTCGGAGAGATCCCCTCGTCGCCGAGGCGGGCGAGCAACGCTTTCGTTTCGCGGCGCATCGCTCCCTGGTTCAGCAGCGGACCATGTCGGTGTTCATGCCCGAGGAACACGTTGAGCGCCACCGAGAGGTGCGGGACGAGATCGAGCTCCTGATAGATGGTGGCGATGCCGCGGGCGATCGACGCGTTGGGATCCCCGACTGGTAGAGGCACGCCTTCGAACCGAACCTCACCCGCCGTCGGCTCAACTAGTCCGGAAACGCACTTGATAAGCGTCGACTTGCCGGCACCGTTCTGGCCAATGAGGCAGTGCACTTGGCCGCTGGTCACCGTCAGGTCAATCCCGCCCAGGGCACGTACGCCCGGGTAGTCCTTGACCAGCCCGCTAACCTCTAGCAGCGAAGTGCCAGCGTCGCTCACCCGTCACCTCCGGCAGTCCGGTCGCGGCCGCATTCGGGCGACCAGCCGGGCCGGAGCATTCGGTGAGCGACAGTCAGTCCGGTCTTCACCTAGTCCCGAATGCTGCCCCACCGGGTCCTGATGCTGAGCCGAACAGTACAACAACAAGCCCCCATGGAGATCTAGCGGCGACCCACAGAAACCATGCTGTTACGCGAAGCCGACTAACGGGACGCTGTCGGCCTGTGCAGATCGCGAAAGGCGCGTACGAGGTCGGCCTGCGCATCCTGACTCAGCGTGCTCACCGATACGCTGCCGAGCGCGCGAATGGTGGCCCGCATCTGTTCCACGTAGATGTTGCAGCCGTCGCAGAGTCCCAGGTGGGCTTCGACCTCCTCGGCCGTGTCGGAGTCGAGCACACCCTCGAGATAGTCGGTGACGAGTTCGACGACTTCCTGACAGCTGATGGTCATGCCGGGTGCGGCCCGGTCGTCGTTCATGTGCCCACGCCTCGATCACCCGCAGCCGAGGCATCGGTGGCGTAGTACGGCTCGAGGTGCCCCCGGAGCCGGGAACGCGCGCGGTGCAGCAGGACACGTTGGTTGCTCGCGCTCAGGCCAAGAATGGAACAGACCTCGTCGGAAGACAGCCCGTGGACGTCACGCAAGGTCACCACCGTACGCTGCCGCTCCGGCAGCTGAGCCAAACCATCCTCGAGCAGGCTGCGACCTTCCCCAGCCATGGTCTCCTCCTCGGGTGAGCGCGGCCAGGGTCGCGGCTTGCCCACTGGAGTCCAATGTCGAGGCCATCGATAGTCGGGTCCGCGGAAGCGGTCTGGATCAACCAACGGGCGACCGTCCTCAGTCGGGCCGAGGGATGACCACGGCACGGTCCGTGCTTCTCGTACGCCGCGACTGCGGCCGAGGTTCCCAAGGATCGCCAGCATCCAGGTCCGCAGCGACGATCGGCCCTCGAAGCGGTCGAGACCACGAATGAGCGCCAGCCAGGCGTCCTGCACCACTTCCTGAGCGCTAGCCTCGGTCGACACGTACGTGCGGGCCACTCGGAGCATCATCGGGGACCACGCCCGTACGATCTCGGCGAAGGCATCGGCGTCGCCGGCGCGCAGCAGGTCCACCAATTGGGCGTCGGTGTTGTCGTTGAACTCGATACCGGCGAGCCTAGCGGCGGGCGAGCCCCTGTCGTAAGCATGATCAGGACCGGGCCCGTTGCTCGGCTTCGGAGATCGCCCATGCCGCATTGACCAAGCCAATGTGGCTGAAGGCCTGGGGGAAGTTGCCGAGCAGCTCTCCAGTGGCAGGGTCGACTTCCTCGGCCAGCAGTCCAAGATCATTGGCAAAGCCGGCCGCGTGCTCGAAGACCGATCGGGCTCGCTCGACCTGGTCGGCCAGCGCGAGCGCCTGTGCCAGCCAGAACGTGCAGAGCAGGAAGGTGCCTTCCTCACCGACCAGCCCGTCGACCCCTTCCTCGGTGCGGTAGCGATAGACCAAACCGCGATCATCAGTGAGTCGCTCTTCGACCGCGTTGATCGTGGCGAGCATCCGCGGATCGGTCGCAGGCAGGAATCCGACGATGGCCATCATCAAGTTGGAGGCGTCCAGCGCGGTCGAGCCTACGTACTGGGTGTAGGCGCCCGCCTCATCACTCCAGGCGTCCCGGGTGATGGTCTCCCAGATCTCCTCCCGCTGCTGCTTCCAGCGGTCAACCCGATCTGATGCGCGGAGCAGATCGGCCAGCCCTATCGCCCGATCCAACGCAACCCAGCACATGACCTTGGAGTAGACAAAGTGCTGCGGATCGCCGCGTACCTCCCAGATGCCTTGATCCTTCTGGGTCCACTCCGTGGCGGCAGTTTCGGCGCAGGCGATCAAGAAATTGCGGGTGTCCTCGTCGATGGTGTCGATCTGCTCCGACAGCTGCGCGGCAGCGCCGAGCAGCTCCCCGTATACATCAATCTGCCGCTGGCTCCAGGCGCCGTTGCCGACCCGTACCGGTCGGCTGTCCTTCCAGCCCGGCAGGTGGCCGAGTTCGCGCTCGCTGAGGTCATGCTCGCCGCCGACGCCGAACATGATCTGCAGACCTGTATCGGGCCCGATCGAAGAGGCCGCGGCGGTCGTCATGAAGGCGAAGAAGTCGCTCGCCTCATCGGGACACGCGGCCACCCAGAGCGCCTGCATGGTGAAGCTGGCGTCGCGCACCCAGGAATAGCGGTAATCCCAGTTGCGCTCCCCGCCGATGCCTTCGGGTAAGGATGTCGTAGCGGCGGCGATGATCGCGCCGCTCGGCTTGAATGACAGGCCCTGCAGTACCCGGCCGCTGGTCTGCACAAGATCACGCCACGGCCCGTCGTACGCCTGGTGCAGATCCGACCAGGACCGCCAGTCGGCCACCGTGGCGTCGACGATCGCCGCGAGTTCAGCCTCCGACCAGACACGCGCGGGCGTCTCTTCCAGAGTGGAGCGGTGCAATGCCAGATGAACGGTCTGGCCGGCGTCCAGGGTGAGCAGGCCTCGAGCGGTGCCGCGATCCAGCTCCAGGTTCAGCGGTGCGGTCAATACGAGCCACTCGGCGCCGCCGCGAGCGGTTACGCCGCCGTCGACGAATGCGAGCAGCGGTACGACCAGTCCGTACTCCGGGCGCGGCGCGTACGAGATGTCCACCTCCACCTGCCCAGATGTGCAGCTGAGCCGGCGTACCAGCAGGTGCGGAACGCCGATACCGAGCCGATGGCCGCCATTGTCGGGTCCGAGAGCGAGCAAGTCGGTGAGCACCAGCTCGCCGGTCCGGGTAGTGAACGTGGTCTCAAGCACCAAGGTCCGATCCACGTAGCGGCGAGTGCTCGTCCACTCGCCCGCCGGGGCGACGCGCCAGTGTCCGGCGTCAGGACCCAGCAGCCGGCCGAACACGGAGGGCGAGTCGAAGCGCGGGAAGCCCAGCCATTCGACGGATCCTTCAGCGTCGATCAAGGCGCAGGAATGCCGGTCGGAGAGAAGAGCATGGTCGGCGATGGCGGTACTGGACATAGGTCGCTCCCGGTGGCGTAAAGGGGTCTTAGCAGGTAGTTCATCTAACTGTCAGGGCGTTACGCGAACCGCAGTAGCGAAATTGTGTGGCCGATAGGCGTAACGCTCGGCGGCGGTAGAAAGACAAGGCTTTCGAAGGCCAAACACTGAGGAGGGTGTGATGGAGGAGTTCGATGTGATCGTGGTCGGTGCTGGCCCGGCCGGTGAGGTGATCGCGGGGCGCTGTGCCGACGGCGGGTTGCGCGTTGCGCTCGTCGAGCGAGAGCTCGTCGGCGGTGAATGCTCCTATTGGGGCTGCGTACCCAGCAAGACGCTGATCCGTCCCGGCGATGTCGTCGCCGCGGCTCGGCGGGTGCCCGGTGCGGCCGAGGCGGTGACCGGTCAGATCGATGTCGATGCCGCCTTTGCACAGCGCGACTACATGACCAGCAATTGGCACGACGAAGGTCAGCTGCCCTGGTTGGAGGAGCACAAGATCACGCTGGTACGCGGATCCGGCCGGCTTGATGGAGAACGCACGATCGTCGTCGAGCGAGACGGCGAGGACACCCGCACGCTGCGAGCCGAGCAGGCCGTGGTGCTCTCGACCGGGACCAGCGCGGCGCTGCCGCCGATCGATGGCCTGGCCGAGGCGCGGCCGTGGACCAACCGTGACATCACCTCCGCCAAGGAGCTGCCGCGGCGGCTGCTCGTGCTCGGTGGCGGCGCCGTTGGAGTTGAGATGGCGCAAGGATTCCGCCGCCTCGGCTGCGAAGAGGTGACCGTGCTGGAGGGACTCCCGCGACTGCTGGGCCGGGAAGAGCCGTTTGCCAGCGACCAGGTGCACGCAGCTCTCGAGGCCGAGGGCATCACCGTGGTTACCGGGGCTGTGGTGCAGCGGGTGCGGCGGGACGGCAGCGATGGTCCGGTGAGTGTGGAAGCGGCGGGGGGCAGCTACGTCGGTGACGAGCTGCTTGTCGCCGCGGGCCGCCGCCCAGCCACCACCGAGCTCGGGCTGGACACCGTAGGCCTGACCCCGGGCAAGCCGGTTGCGGTCGATGATCAACTCCGGGCGTCCGGCGTTGATGGCGACTGGCTGTACGCGGTCGGGGATTGCAACGGCCGGGCACTGCTGACTCATATGGGCAAATATCAGGCGCGCATTGCCGCGGACGTCATCCTCGGCAAGGAAATCGTGGACAAGGCCAGCTCAGACATCGTGCCCCGGGTGACCTTTACCGATCCGCAAGTGTGCGCGGTGGGCTTGACCGAGGACCAGGCGAGGCAGCGCGGCATCGACGTACGGACGGTCAGCTACGGCACCGGTGACGTGCCCGGGGCGTACGTGTCGGGCAACGGCATCTCCGGCACCTGCATGCTGGTCATCGACCAGGCCCGCGAGGTGATTGTCGGCGCGACGTTCACCGGCCCGGGAATCTCAGAGCTGCTGCATTCCGCGACGGTTGCGATCGCCGGGGCCGTACCGCTGGAGATGCTGCGGCACGCGGTGCCGTCGTTCCCCACCGTCAGCGAGGTGTGGCTACACCTGCTCGAGGCGTACGGGCTCTAGCCGAAGGCCGACTCCAATGCCTTGCTGCTCGTCGGCTTTGTGGCACTGGCCATGCGCTTCGGGTTGGAAGCGATCCTCGGTGCCTTCCTAGCCGGTGCGCTGGTCAGCGCTGGTCTGCGCCGGGTTGTTGTCGGTGATGATCTTCCCCGGCACTAGCGGTATCGCGGCTGCCCAAGCGGGTGGACGCTGCGGCCGCTCGGGACCGCACGCCGATGCATTCTGAGGCTATGTGACTTAGCTGCGGGTGGATAACCTTTGAATATAAGAGGTCTGTTTGCGCCGTTTGAGATCGGGTAAAACCCGTTTGTTCGAGGCGGGAACCCACCCATGATCAACATCACGTATCTCGTCGCCGTCGTAACGCTTGCCGCAACGGCTGGTGTAGCTGCTCCCTCACCGGCGGTGCATACCACCTGTGTCTCGTACGATGCGAACGTGGCGTGCGTTGCGATGAACCATCACATGATCAGTTGGTGTGATCATGAATCCGACGGTCACCGGGTGTTCGCCCAGTACTACGCCGACGAGTCCACACTCGTCACGACCGGTGTCACCGCGAACCGGAGCCGTTGCCGTCACCAGAGTGACGTGCGGAAGATCGTGAAATTCAGAGTCTGCGAGATTGGTTCGGCCTGTAGCGCGTGGCGGCGGGCCTGACTCTGCTTAGCTCCGCTGCTGCAGGCACTCACCAGCGGCAACAAAGGTCGTGATCGTGTTGCCGGCAGGCGCCAAGGGCCACAACCAGCGATCGTCGTACCGGCAGGACGGGTGATAGAGGAAGTTCAGGTCGACGACCAGGTGGTCCGAGTCGCCGCCGAGGTCTGCACCCTTTGAGGTATCCAGCGCATAGCGACCGCCGCCGTAGCTTTCGGTGCCCGCCGACCCATCTCGCAGCGGCAGGAAGATCCCGCCGGCGTACTGGTCGAGCCACCACACGTCGACGGTCGCGTCGACCGGCCGCGGCAGTTCGACGCAACCGATCAGCACCATCGTTGTGAGCTCTTCCTCGCCGCCAGGGACGGCGAGCCGCCGCCCCGCGCCGAGTGCCGGTCGCAGCGCGAGCTCGAACCGCAGCGCCGGGTCGTAGGGCCAGTACGGCAGCCCGGTATGACGTAGCCGATCCTGGGCGGATAGCGGGCTCTGCGGGTGAGAACGAAAAAGCCGATCGCGGCCTGCTCGCCACAACTGATGACCATGCGACGGATCAGCCTCTGCTCGTACGGCCGCGTAAAGCTCGGCAACCCGGCGACGCCAGTCGAGTAACTCGAGCTCGCCTGCCACAGGTCCTCCTCGAGGAGCGTTATGGTCCCCCGTTTGCCGTCTGGTGACGAGAAAAGAGTGCCGGAGAGGCCAGCACGACACTCCTTAGCCGTCTCAAGACGCAAAACGCAGCCTCAGGGACCAACTTCCAATCTCCTTGCCAAGTATCGGAAGGAGCACATACTCAGATGCCAGCCGACCAAATAGCCGCGGGCGCGTTCAGGGCTCAAGGAGGATGCCGGTTCCCTCCGCGCTGAGGTGCACACCGTCGGAATCTGCCCGTACGCCGGTCAGACGATGCCCGAACGGCAGCGTGCCGAGCGGAATGATCAACCTCAGCCGCCGCCCGAGCAGCACTCGGCTGGCCGCGTCGAGAGACCCAGACCCGGTGTTGAGCCGCTCGGGTGAGACCCGCAGTGCATCACCTTCGACCGCCAACATCGCCTCGGCAGACACCGGCACGCTCTGGTTCAGTATGTCGACATTGCCACTCACCATGACTGTGCCGTCCCGCCCCGGTGCCAGTGTCAGGCCTCGGCCGGTCGCCGCAAAGTAGGCGTTGAGGTCCTCATAGGTCAGATCTAAAGTTTCCACCGAACGCCCAATGCCAACTCGGCGGATGTCCCGGACCAACACATCGTGGAACGGCACCCGAACGTCGTACAACTCGGATTCGACACGCTCAATGCGCAGCGGGCCGCTGGTTATGCCGAGCGTGGTGACGTGCACGTCGGAGTAGGCACCGCGGATCATCTGGGGCAGAAAGAAAATGCCGTGCACGTCGACCTCGGGACGGACCTCCACGCCGGTCGCGTCCTGGATGTTGCGTGCCAGCAGCGTTTGGGCGCTGATCCTTGCCAGGGTGTCCAACCCCCACAGCAGCAACGCAACGATGGCGATCAGGCCAAGCGCCTGAACGAGGACCCGCCGGCGTTCCGGCGACAGGCCAGTTCGTTGCCGCCGTGTCTCAGCCATCGCTGGATTCCGTACCTGCCGCCACCGGATGCCTTTCGCCCCGGGTAATTCGCCGACTCGGCCAACTGGCGCGATGCCCAAGCACGGTAAGCAGCGCTGGGGTGAGTACCGGCCGCACGATCAAGGTGTCGATCATCAGTCCGACAGTCACCGCGAAGGCGATCTGGCGGAACGTGCTCAGCGGGATGATCGCGACAAGCGCGAACGTCGCCGCCAAGATCACGCCGGCCGTCGTGATCGCTCGCGACGTCCGAGGCACAGCAACCATGATCGCTTCAGCCAGGGGTCGGCGGCCCGCCGCTTCCCAGATCGACCCAACCGAGAAGACGGTGTAATCCGCACCGAGGGCTATCAGCAGCACGGCAGCAGCAAACGGCGCGTAGAACGTCAGCCCTTGTTGACCAAGCACATCCTGAAAAAGGAAGGTCGTCAGTCCTAGTGCGGCTGCGACGCTCAACGTACTGGCCGCCAGCAGCACCGCCGGAGCGACGAGCGCCCGCAAGTAGAGGACCAAGATCACGAGTTCGATCGCCAGCGCGACTACTACCGTGATTTCGACGCTTCGCCGAGTCAGCTGGGCAACCGTGGAGGCGAACAATGTCTGGCCGGCAACAGACACCTCGGCATCGCCGAGGCCGGAGTGCGCGACGAGCTCGGGCAGGTTCGAGTCGAGCTGCCGCAGATGGCCGATGGCCTGAGCGCCCAGCGGGTCGCTGTCGAAGACCACCAGATAGCGGGCCGCGTTGCCACTTTCTGACACCAGCACGCCGCGCGGCTGTTTCGTCGGCAACTCCGCCGGCCCGATGACCCGGGCGACACCAGGCTGCTGTGCGAGCGCGACCTGCAGACGAGCCAATTCAGGCCGGTCCGCGCCAACTCCCGGCTTCTCCACCAGGATCTCGGTGGGCGCGCTGATGCCACTAAGACCGGCCACCGCTAACAGGTCGGCGCCTTTGGCGATGCTGTCGTCCCGCGGTAGGGCGGCAACGAAGGAAAGGTCCAACCGGGCGTGCGTCAGCGGGATGGCAGCCAGCGCGAGGCCACCGCCCACAGCCACTACGACGAGCAGCGCCGTGGCGCGATGGGTGAGTAGTGCCAGCAGGCGATGCCTGCGACGTCGAGCGGGGCGTAGGAAGCCGTTGCGAGACTGCGAACCACGGACCGGGAGCACCGTGAACAGCCGCCAGCCCAGGATGGTCATCAGCGCAGGCGCCAGCGTCAGGCAGACCGCCAGGCCGACGAGAACGGTTAGAGCCAGCGCCGGGCCGAGGCCTCGGAAGACATGAAACGGTGCGGCCAGCAGGGCAATGGTGCCGCCTGCCACCGTTAAGCCGGCCACAGTGATGATGGGCGCATTGACGCGGAGGGCAGCTCGGGCAGCCTCTTTCTTCTCGAGTCCGCCGCGTAGCTCATCCCGGAACGCGGAGAAGAACAACACGCAGTAGTCGGTGACGACGCCCAGCAGCAGAGCAACAAGGACCGGCTCCAGCTGGCCCGGGACCGTGAAACCCAGCGCTGCAGCGAAGCTGGACAACAGCGGGAAGTACACCAGATAGCCCACCGCCGCGACCCCTACCACCACAACCGGCGCCAGCAACGAACGAAAAGCCAACGCGACCACTGCAATGATCACCAGCACGCTGGCGAGCTCGAACAGACGCAATCGCGCATCCAGGTAGCCGAGCTGGGCGATCTGGGCAGGCACAAAGCCTGTCACGTACGCGCTCACGTCAGGTTGGTTCTTGAAGTGCGCAGCGTAGCGGTCGGCGAGCTGCACCTCGTCTCTGAGGCCGGTGCCGGGCGCGACGTATAGGTAGGTCACGGTGACATCTGCCCGGCCGGTCGGTACCGGGATCGCCGCCGCGATGGTGTCCGCTTTAGGCGCACCTCCAGCCTGCAACGTGTCCTGTGTCGTGGCTAACGCCCACAGCACCGAATCGGCGCGGGTCAACAAGCTCATCCCGTCGGCTTGGTGCACGACGACCGTGGTGCCGGAGAGCAGCGGCAGCCGAAACTCTTGGAGAATGCGCTGTTCGACCTGAAAGACCGGGCTATCGGCGGGCAGCAGATCTCCGAAGTTGCTACCGGTGGTGTCCGGGCGGTACGGCACAAGCACGGTCAGCGCCACGGCGGCCGCCACCCAACCGAGGACAATGACCCAACGAAGGGTGGTGACGGTGAAGCGATAACCT